>LKMJ01000896.1_pt1 | contig 24985 bp, 23 predicted proteins | sample 643391 | NCBI WGS metagenome assembly LKMJ01 (sample SAMN04112250, study PRJNA286221) | soda lake metagenome | biome: soda lake; feature: Kulunda Steppe; material: water; isolation source: sample PL-Br10 brine of Picturesque Lake | place: Russia: Kulunda steppe | collected 2010-07 | reverse complement strand
CGGATCGAGCAGGAGATCATTCCCGACTCCAAGATCATTGTCGTCGCGGAACAGGGCAAATACCTGTCTGAGCTCATGGACCAGGACAGCTACAGTTACCGGGTTGCCCTGCTGTTTCTGGGTGGCACCTCCAAGCAGGATCTGGAGAAAAAGCGCCGCCAGTGCGAGGAGCTGCTGTACGAAGAGTTCGTCTTCGAGCGCTGATCGCCGCAGGGGCAAAGGCCCAGGTCCCTAGCGGCTGGCCACTTGCTCCTGCGCACGCTCCATACCCCGTTCGGTATTGCGACGACCCGGCCAGATGGCCTCACCGGACTCATAGGCGGACAGCGCTTCGTCCGGTCGCCCGAGAGCCAATTTCAGATCTCCCAGCGCCTCGTAGGGCGGGTACAGGGCCCCGGGGGTGATCGGGTCCTTTTCCACCGTGGCCTCCAGCTGCGCGGCGGCCTCCATCCGGGCTACGGCCTGCTCGGGCTCGCCCTGGGCGTGCCGCATCCACCCGGCCAGTATGAGGCGATCCACCTCGATGTTGGTGGCAAAGCGCTCTTCACCCGCCTCACGGGCCGCATCACGCAGCTCGGCCAGACGCTGCTGGGCCTGCTCGGCCAGCCCGCTCTCATTGGTATGAACAGCGCCCAGCCCACGGGCGTACCAACTGAGCCCTTCCGCCCAGTGGGCATCGTCCCAGGGCAGATAGGCCGGTTCGCGCACAGCCAGCGCCTTGGCTCGCTCCCAGTCGCGCTGCTCCACCGCAATACGCGCCGGCATGGCCGCCTTGTGAAAGGCCGAGGCAAAACCGGGCTGGTGCTCGACTCCCTCGGCCTCTTCCCGCGCAGCCTGGGCGCGCTCCACCTCGCCCTGCTGCAAATAGCCGTAGACCAAATAATCCAGGGCGTGGATGTAATGGAACGAGATCGCGCCGTCGACCTCATGATCGCGCGCCGCATCGGCGGATTGCCGGTTCCAGTCAATAACCTCGTCCCACTCTCCCAGGCGCACGTAGATGTGCGAGGGCATGTGCAATGCATGCGGCACGCTCGGGGCGATATCGGCATAGGCCTCTACCATATCAAGCGCGTTCTCGGCGCGACCGTCCACGTCGGTGGCATGGATGTTGTAGTGAATGGCACCGGGGTGAGTAGGTTCGGTATCCCAGACCGTGCGCAGGACCGCCTCGGCCTCGTCATGCAAAGGCTCTCTTTTGTCACTGTCCTCTCCCATGGCCAGAGCCAGGCGGGACAGGCCGTATAACGCAGCCACATCCAGATCCTCCGAGTGATCCGAATAGGCCTCGTCCATTCCCCGGCCCCACGCCTCAATGCGATCGCGGTAGCCGTCTTTCTCCTCCTCATAGAAGGCAGCCACCGCCTCAATCAGCGCCACTTCGCGCTCATCGCCGGCGCCGGCCTCTTGCGCCTGTTCAATGTATTGCCGGCCCTGGGCCAGGGCTTGCTCATCCGGTCGCTCCGGCCATAATGGCTGAAAGTAGGTGGCGGCCACACCCCAGTGGCCCATGGCACATTCGGGGTCCGTTTCCGTGATCTCACGGAAAGTATCACGGGCCTGCTGGTACATCATGTGATGTTTCAGTGCCAGGGCGCGGTCAAACTCCTGGGCTGCCTGCTCTCCGCAGTCCGGCTGGAAGGCGACATATCCCAGGGCCTCGCCGTCCTTTTCATGGGTGACTCTGTCTTCATCCTGCTGGGCGCAGGCCGTGACGGCCACGGCCAGGCTGGCTATCAATAACCGATGTTGTTTGCTCATTGGTGCGTTCTCCCTAACTAAAAGCCACAGGCTTACAGTCTAGGGTCGCGGAACTGGATCTGGCGCGCCCGATCTTGCGGTGACTGAACGGGGCTTGCGCCGGCGTGCTCTGAGTGGGAAATCAGCGGCTGTTCTGGCGGCGGTACTCTCCGGGCGTGCAGCCCAGGGCCTGGCGAAATTGCCGGGCCAGGTGCTGGGAGGAATAGCCGCTCGCTGCCGCAACCTCGGTGATGCTCAGCCGGCTGTGGACCAGCAGCTCCCGCGCTTTCTCCAGACGCAGGCGGGTCAGGCAACGATGGGGCGGCATCTTATGGCGCTGGCGAAAAGCGCGGGCGAAATGCCAGGGTGAGAGATCCACCAGCTCCGCCAGCTCGCTCAGCGAGACCGGCTCGGCAAGATGGGCACGCATGTACTCCAGCACCCGGTCCGATTGCCAATGGGTCAGCCCACAGACCCTTGCCTGCGATTCGCAAGGCTGTGTCTCCAGGCGCTCCAGGCGTGCCAGGACACTGGCGACGGTGGTCTCCAGAAACAGGCTGGAGTTGGGGTCATCCAGAGCCAGCTCCGACCACAGCGCCTCCAGCGTCTGGCTGATGAAGGGGTCGCGATTGTGGCGGCTGTGCAGGGCCCCAAAATCAAGCGGATCCGCCTCGGAGCGAACCAGCAGACGCCGGGCCAGAGGCATGGGAATGGCAAGAAACCTCAGCCGGTGCGGGTTATCGATACGACACCAGGTGGGCGCCTCCGGCACGGCCACCACGAAATCCTGGGGAATGCCCTGGCCGGAAAAACAGCCCGCACCCAGGTCACAGTGGTAGTGAAAGGAGTGGCACAGGGCCTGGCTCAGGATCAGATAAGGCACTGACTGGGACATCACCTGACCAGGCCCGCCGATGCTCTCGAGCATCAAAAGATCCGGGCCCGAAACGCTTCGCCGTTGCTCAAAGGCAGAACTCTCATCCCAGGGCACCCCGGGGGTCAGTTCCTGAATCGCAGATACCCCCCTGTCCATGCCAGCCTCCCAGTCGCCCGCTCCTGAGCCGCGCTCTCACTCTATAAAGGTTCGGGGCCTTGCAGAATGGGAGCTGCACAACGCTCTGTGCCATGTTACTGCAATTTTCCACTGGGAGGGGCAGGACATTCAAGCAATAAAGGCCACTGGTTCAGCTCACCCTGTGTGCCTGGCCGCACCGACCGCCATAGCAAACAGCGCTAAGCTGGGCCGAGTTGCAAAGGCGCGGTGGCATGACGAATGAGCACAAACCCTGAATCCCAGTTGTTCGGAACGGTGGAACGCCGCCTGATTCAGGTCACTGCGATTCTGTTTGTCAGCATCGCTTTCGCTTTGCTCACCGGATTCGTGGTCTGGGTTCTGGGCCAGACCCTCTCGTTCTTCTTAAACCTTATACTGCCACTGTCGGTGGCGGGCATACTCGCCCTGATTCTGTACCCCGTGGTGACTCATCTTGAGCGATGGACCGGCATGCCCCGAGTTGTCAGTACGAGCCTGGTCGTGCTTCTGTTCATCGGAATCATCGCCGGAGCCATGCTCTTTCTTGTTCCAAACCTCTACCGCGAGGCTATCCACTTCATCGAGATCACTCCCGCCATCGTCGAGGGGTGGGAAGGCCGTTATCCGGAGCTGACGCAGATGATAATGAACCGTGCAGAGGACGGCACGCTGGCGAGCCTGACGCCCAGTGCTGAAGATACAGGAGAAACCCTGAGGTCCTATGTAACCGCGCTGGTATCGCTGGGATTCGTGCCCCTGCTTTTGTTCTTTACCCTGCTGTCCGGTGACCGACTGCACGATCAGGCCCGGGAAATACTCTCAGTGTTCAGCACCAGGACTCAGCAGCGGGTTATCTATTTTGTTGATGTTTTTGTCAGCCAGATAACGGGCTTTTTCCAGGGCCAGCTGGTGATTGCCATGGTCATGGGTGCCATGCTCGCCACCGGATTCACAATCGTCGGCCTTAAGGGCGGCATACTGGTCGGCCTGGTCCTGGGCCTTCTCAATATCGTGCCCTTTCTCGGAACCCTGGTCGGATTGCTTGTGGTTCTGCCGCTGGCTTACCTGCAGACAGGCGGAGGCCTACAGCTTTTGGGGCTGAGTCTGCTGGTGTTTCTGATCGTCCAACTCGTCGAGAGCTGGTTCCTGACCCCCAGGATCATGGCCAATCGCTCCGGACTGCATCCCGGGCTCGTGGTGATTTCGGTGATTTTCTGGGGCATCGCACTGGGCGGTGTTATCGGCATGATACTGGCCGTGCCTCTGACTGCGTTCATCATCGCAGTCTGGCACCAAACCAAGGCAGGCCTGAGCCGCAGCATGGAGCCCGGCGATTGACCCTGAACCATGCCACCCAGATCTTCCACCCTTAAGTGACGCAACGCACCGACCGGCTGACAGAACTCTTTCATGATCAGGGTGCATCCCGATGATTGCCTCATATTCTGAATACCATCACGGAGCGAGCAACCCATTTAAAGGCTGAAAATCAGCCAGGAGCATTCCCATGACTGACGCCACAAAGACCCATGCAACCCAGACCAATCAGAATCCCAGCGACAGTAGCGATCAGCCGCTGGGCCAAATGAACCAAACCGCGCAGAGCGCACAGGAAGGTATTGATGCCGCAGGCGCTGCTGTTCACCCGGCAATCGACCGCGTCATCGCCGGTGCCCATCAGGCGGTGGACAACGCCGACCACATGGCCGAGCAGACCGCTGAGGCCATTGAAAGCGCCGGCGTCAAGGGTGAGGAATTCATCGCCGCAGGGACCAGCTACATGCGAGAGCACCCACTGCTTGCACTGGGACTTGCCGCAACTGCCGGCTACGTACTCAGCCGCGTCCTGACCTCTCGTTAGAGCCGGCAGTCGACACCATGAGCGTCGAGGACGAAACCCCGGAGGTGAAGGCGAGCGACACCGCCTCGCCACCACCCGAACCGCTGGATGAAAACATGGTCAGGCTGGTGCACGAATTCCGTGAGCTGGCCCACGACCACCTTGAGCTGGCCACGCTGGAAGTACAGCTCTCAATCAACACACTGCTTCGCATGGTAATCCTTTCCCTGGTCACTGCCCTGGCATTTGCGAGTGCCTGGTTGGCGCTGGCGGGCTCGGCAGCCATTGGACTGATTGATCTGGGCCTGTCGCCTGTGCTGGTGATGCTGTTGCTGGCCGGAACCAACCTGCTGCTCGGAATCCTGGGCTGGCGGCGGGTCAAGCACATGCGTCACTGGTTGGGCTTCCCCGCCACTCAGCGGGCCATCAAACCAGCCTCTGATACTGAAGCAAAACGAGGTGCCGAATGACCACTCACATCGACTCTGCTAGCCCCCCGGCGGTATTGAAGGCGAAAATCCAAACCGTCAGTCTGCGGTTGCAACATCGCCGGGGCCGCATCACCCGCCGAGTCCGACTCGGGCTGACCTCACCGACAGCGCTGATCGCCGCTGGCTGTTTTGGCGTGATGGTACACCAGAGCCAGACACCGGTTGGCCTGCGAATCCTGCAGATCCTCCAGACAGCCAATGCCGGACTGCGGCTTGTGCTGACTGCGGTCTCGAGCCCGAACAGCACAGCGGAATGACGCAGAGACTGCCCACCAGGAAGAATGATCAGTTGGCGGTTTTTATGTCCTGCTCCAGGCCCTCGTAGAAGCAGACCCGGTTACTGGCCGATTCCTTGGCCTGGAACATGGCCAGGTCTGCAGCTCTGAGCAGCGCACTTGGGGATAAGGCGTTCTGCGGAAAAATCGCCGCTCCGATACTGACGGAAATATAGACCGGTTTGTCACCGATATTGAACGGCATCGCCAGTGCGTTGATGATCGATTGCGCCACCCGTTCAACATCCTGGCGTTGCTTGATGCCCGTGAGTATAAAGGTGAATTCGTCGCCGCCCAGGCGGGCAGCCGTGTCGTCGTCGCGGACACAGCGGATGAGCCGTTTGGCCACAAGATTCAGCAAACGATCTCCGGCCTCATGACCCACGGAATCATTAATCGATTTGAAGCCATTGAGATCCAGAAACAGTGCGGCAACGGGCGTATTGCGCCGTTTTGCGTGCTTGAGTTCCTGATCCAGCCGCTCCAGAAAGAGGCGTCGATTGGGCAGACCGGTCAACAGGTCGTGATGGGCTTTATGCCATTCCCTTTCCTCGGCACGGGCTCGTTCGGTGACGTCCCGGGTGATGCACACAGCCGCCTCCGTGCGCCCCTGCTCATCCAGAACAGGCGCCAGCTCATACTCGAACCATTCGCCCTCGCCAGAGGAAAAGGTGTGCGAGAGCTGGCCACGACAGCCCGCTTGCCGGGCAATCACCCGTTGCAGTTTGTGCTGGAACTCCAGCACAAACGGAAACCCGAGATCGAATGCGCTCTTGCCGATAAGGGTCTCGATGGGCAATCCCAGCAGGTCCGCTGTCGCCTTGTTGGCGTAGATGAACGCCCCTTCAGGATCGAGCACATAAGTGGGATCGGGCGAGGCCAGCAGGATGGTCTCAAACAGCCGGGTTTCCATCTCTTTCAAGGCAGCATGATGTTGCAACGATTCAGCAACAGCCTGGTCGATTGACTCATTGAATCGCATAAGGTCGTCCAGATCCTGGCCGACAATCGCCGTTGCAGCTTCGCCCCACTGCGACAACACACTCGCACGCAGGGCCCGAAATTCCGAAATGGTTTCATCAACGGTAAAGCCGCTGACCTGCCGCTCGCCACCGTGTAATTCTGCCGCAGACTTCCGCTCAACCTTTAACGCCTGACCTTTCGATTTGGCGAGTTGCTCGGAGGTGCTTTGTGGGGAGTCCATATCATCGGCAATGCCCAGGAGCATCGCTTCGGCATGATCGCGCAAGGCCGTTTTGTTCATACTCTGGCCTGAGATGAGGCCCTGGGCAAAGTTTTCCCATTCCAAGAGGAGATTTTCAATATCAGTACGGATAAAGTCAGCTAATCGCATTTTATACCTGTCCCTGGTGGCTTAGACGGCCCGTGACATCCCTGGATTCGTTCCAGCGCAAATGACTGCTGGAACGGCCCCAATGAATCAGTTTTTTATATTATTGATGCCGTTTCCGTACGCTACCCAACATATGAGCACTTATAGTTCTGGTTAACGTCCGGTTGTTAGTTTGCCAACGAACAGACCCAGGATGCCGCTCGGGATAGCCTGACCAAGAACCCACAACCAAAGGATGGAAAGGTCATGGCCTTACCCAGTTCAGATGAAGTGAAAGGGAAGTGGAAACAGCGGGCTGGCAAGGCAAAAAAGCAGGTCAAGGATTTCTTCAACCAACAGTAAAGATGCACACAGAAACGGAGCCGCGAGCGCAATGCCCGCGGTCGGTTCCAACCGTTCACCAGGGAGCTGCCGCCATGCTGGAAACAATGATCATCATTCTGTTGGTGCTCTGGGGGTTGGGGTTGGTGACGTTCTCGTCCATGGGCGGAATGGTCCACATCTTACTGGCCGTCGCCATTGTCGCAGCCCTGATCCGTGTCCGCCAGGTACGAGCAGTCTGATCTCAGAAGTCACTTCCTCCGGCATCTGCAGGCAGGGATTGCCTTGTTTTCCGTCTGTGCGGCCTGCTAGCCTTAGCCTTTGACGGGACGCTTAAGCGCCGCCTCAACCGCGGTCCACCCGGCTGAGATACTGGGCTCAGATGAATACTTTTTTTGCAGCCATTGCACTGTTCCTGCTGGGTACAACGGTCGCCGGCCTGATTCGGATCAGTTTCGGTCCCACCGCCGCTGACAGGATGCTGGCCGCACAGCTGCTGGGCACGTCCGGCGTCGCTATCCTTCTGTTACTGTCCGAGGCCATGTCCGAGCCCGCACTGCGTAATGTCGCCCTGGTGTTCGTACTGCTGGCTGTTCTCACCGTGGTGGCCTTCGTTGAACGCCCCTCGGCCAAACAGGAAGACGATCAGCTGGAGCCCTGATGATACTGGACCTGCTTTCCATTGTGTTTGGCCTGCTCGGTGCCGTCTTTTTCCTGGCCGGCACAACCGGAATGCTTCGCTTTCCGGATGTCTTTTCACGCCTCCACGCTCAGACCAAGGCCGACAACCAGGGCCTGGGTTTCATCACCACAGCCCTGGTCCTGCAGGCCGATACGATCTGGATTGCGCTCAAACTGATTCTGATATGGCTGGTGATGCTGCTGGCGAGTGCCAACATCTCCTACCTCATCGGTCGTTATAAACTCCGCCAGCAAAGCGAGCCCGACTGATGGTAACGGTTGGCGGCGTATTCGATGGTCTGCTGGCTCTGGCTTTGGTGGTCTTGTCCATCCGCCTGCTACTGGTCTCCAGCCTTTTTCATGCGGTGGTGCTGTTCATCGCCCTTGGCCTGCTCATGGGGCTGACCTGGGTACGTCTGGAAGCGCCCGATGTCGCCCTGGCCGAAGCCGCCATCGGCGCGGCGCTGACCGGGGTTCTGTTCATTGATCTGCTCTACAAACTGACTCACAGAAATAACATCCGATCTTCAGCGAACGACAGGCTCATCTATGAGCAGGCAACACCCAGGCGTTGGCTCACGGCCTTTTTAAGCGCACTGGTCTGCCTGGCGATCCTGCTGCCGTTGCTTATGGTGGTCGCGCAGTCGCCTGCCAGCGGCGCAGGCCTGGCACCCGCAGTGTCTGAATCCATGGATGCCACCGGCGTCACCCATAACGTGACCGCTGTGCTGCTCAACTTCCGCAGCTTTGACACCCTGCTTGAACTCACCGTTTTGTTTGTGGCGGTCCTGGCAGCCCTGACTCTGCGCGTCACGGACACCTCCAGCGTCCCGACCTCAACCCCCAAGCCACCCGACCCCGTCACCGACTGGTTGTGGCGATTGCTGCTGCCTTTGCTGGTGGCCGTCTCCGGTTATCTGCTCTGGCTGGGCTCTTTCACCGCAGGCGGTGCCTTCCAGAGTGGCATCGTTCTGGCTGCTACCCTCATTCTGCTGTCACTCACCGGGCAACGCACCCTTGAATTGTTGCCAGCTGTGCTCTGGCGCGCTCTGCTGGTTGTGGGCCTGCTTACCTTCATTCTGGTCGGCCTCGTGACGCTGCTGTTTGACCGCGCCTTCCTGGATTACCCTCAGCACCTGGCCTCTGGCCTGATCCTGCTGTTGGAGGTGACGGCGAGCCTCACCATCGCCACCGCAATGGTTACCCTGGTGCTGGGGCTGAGCGTTCCAGCCATGTTCAAAAGGTATCCTCACCCGCGATGACTCCAGACGTTGTGTTCAAATGCGTGGCAGTGCTGCTCTTTGTTATCGGCCTCTACGGGATGCTCGCCCAGTCCCATATGCTGCGCAAAATACTGGCGAGCAACCTGATGAGCGTGGGGGTCTTCCTGTTCATGATCGGCACAGCCGCGCGTAACGGCTCCGAAACTGCCGATCCGGTTCCCCATGCCATGGTGATCACCGGCATCGTGGTCTCCATCAGCATCACCGCGCTGGCTCTGATGCTGATCGAGCGCATCCAGCGCACCAGCAAACGCATTCATCTGTATTGGTGGTTTCGCACTCCCGAGGACAGGGACGAAGAGCCATGATCAGTCTCTTGATCGTCCTGCCACTAACAGCGGCATTTCTGGTTTTTCTGTGGCCCAACCGGGCTACCCCGATCGGGATTCTCGCCGGCGCGGGCACGGTTGCTGTCACAGCAAGCTGTGTTGCGAACGTCTATCTGTCAGGTCCGGCATATACCCTGATCGGCGGCTGGTCTCCGCCGCTGGGCATTCAACTGGCCATTGATGGGCTCTCCGCGCTGATGCTGTCGATGATGGCCCTGGTGGGCGGTCTGCTCAGTCTCTTCGCTCCGGCTTACTTCAGGCGCTCCCACGACAACCCCGCCGCCATCACCCTGTTCTGGCCCCTGTGGCTGTTGCTGTGGGGGACGCTCAACGGACTCTTCATGGCAGCCGATATCTTCACCCTCTATGTGCTGATGGAAATCAGCCTGTTGGCGGCGGTGGCTCTGGTAACCCTCTCGCCAACCCAGGTGGCCACCATGGCGGCATTGCGCTACCTGCTGGTGACCACAACCGGCTCGCTGTTCTACCTGATGGGTGTTGCCATACTGTACGACGCCCATGGCGTGCTCGACATAGCGCTTCTGGCCGGGGAGGTTGAGCCGGGGTGGGCTCTGACCACCGCGCTGGTGTTGATGACCATCGGCCTGATGACCAAGGCGGCACTGTTCCCTCTGCACTTCTGGCTCCCCCCGGCCCATGCCCTTTCACCCGCGCCGGTCAGCGCCATCCTTTCCGCGCTTTTCATCAAAGGAGCCTTTTACCTCCTGCTGCGTCTGTGGAGTGCTCTCGGCGACGAGGCCGCAACCGCCGAACTCAGCCAGGTGATTGGCATCCTGGCCGCTGCAGCCATTGTCTGGGGTACAATTCAGGCCCTGCGCCAGCGTCACCTCAAGATGCTGATCGCCTACTCCACCGTCGCCCAGATCGGTTTCTTCTTCCTTGTCTTCCCGGCTCTGGCGAACAATGATCACGCCGGTTCCGGCATTGATCCGGGTCTGGCGGGCAGCACCATCCAGGTAATCGCGCACGCACTGACCAAAGCTTCGTTGTTTCTCGCCGCCGGCATCCTGCTTATAGCCCGTCACAGTGACCGGCTCACTGCCATGCGCGGCATGGCCCGCAGTCTGCCGCTGACAGCGGCCGCGTTCGTTCTGGCGGGGCTTGGGCTCTATGGTCCTCCCGGCAGCGGCGCCGGTCTGGGCAAGAGCCTTATGGCGGAGGCGCTGCATGGCGGCGACCAATGGTGGTGGGCGTCTCTGCTCAGCGTTGCCGGGTTACTGACCCTGACCTATGTTGTGTTTATGCTGAGATACCTTGTGCTGCCCTACCGAGGCTCACTCACCATGACCCCAGTCTCCCTCTGGCTGCAGTCCATACCTTTCATGCTGGCACTCAGTGGCCTGGGACTGGGCTGGCTTGAACCCGTGCTGACCGATCTGCTGCATGTTGAACCAGGAGGCGTCGGGTGAAAGAATCCGAACTGGCTCACTGGCGCAGCCTGTGTATTCGCCTGCTGGGTATGCTGGCCGTCTGGTTCATACTCACTGAAGGCAATGCCCAGGACCTCTGGTTCGGACTGATCATAGCGGTCATCGCCACCTGGGTCAGCCTGATCGTGATTCGACCCAGCAGGATTCGGTGGCGTCTGCTGCCTTCGCTTGGGTTCATACCCTATTTTCTGTGGCGCTCCCTGCTGGGCGGGATCGATGTCGCCAGGCGGGCGTTTTCCCCAACGCTGTCTCTGGATCCAACCTTACGGACCTACCAGTTGAGTCTTCAAAGCCAACCCGAGCAGGCCTTTCTCGCCTGGATCATTACCCTTTCACCGGGCACCTCCAGCGTCGAACTGGCCGATGGGCAGCTGACCATCCACTTGCTGGACCAGGGCTTATTGAGCGATCAGGCGCTGCATGCTCTGGAAACGAAGGTGGCCAGACTCTTCCATGAGACGCCGGACAATGCCTGACGGCCTCCAGTCACAAGGGACCTGACGGGCACTGTCATTGCTCGCAGATAATGCATCCCCGGGCTGTGCCTTCCCCGTCAGGTGGGATATGGTATTACGCTGAACCGATGGCATGAGGGATCTGCTATGGCGAAATCCGAGGGAAAACGCATTGATCTTGCGCTTCAGGGCGGAGGCTCCCACGGGGCGCTGACCTGGGGGGTGCTGGATCGCATCCTTGAAGATGAGTGTCTGGAGATTGATGGCATCAGCGGCACCAGCGCGGGCGCAATGAATGCGGTGGTGCTCGCCGACGGACTCCAGCGTGGTGGCCGTGCCGGTGCCCGCGAGGCACTGCATACCTTCTGGGAGGCAGTCAGCAAAGCGGCCCGGTTTTCACCCATCCAGCGCACACCTCTGGACCATCTGCTGGGCAACTACAGCATGGACCGCTCGCCCAGTTACCTTCTTTACGAGACCCTGACCGGACTCTTTACACCCGCCCAGCTGAACCCCTTTGGCCTCAATCCGCTGCGGGATCTACTCGCGCAACAGGTCAACTTCGATCGCGTCAACGCCTGCCCCAAAGTAAAACTCTTTGTGACCGCCACCAATGTACGCACTGGACGGGCGGAAATTTTCCGGCAACCCCAACTGTCGGTGGACACCGTCATGGCATCCGCCTGCCTTCCCTACATGTTTGAAGCCGTTGAGATCAATGGCGAAGCTTACTGGGACGGCGGTTACAGCGGGAACCCGGCCCTCTACCCGCTGGTGGACGATCAGGGCTGTCGTGATCTGGTGGTGGTGCAGATCAACCCTCTGGTGCGACAAGAGCTCCCCTCCACCGGCCGTGAAATCCTCAACCGGATCAACGAAATCACATTCAACTCGAGTCTGATCAAGGAATTACGTTCCATTCAGCTACTGCAGCAGCTGATTCAGGCCGAGGGCCTGGAACTGGAACGCTATCGAGCCATGCGACTGCACCTGATCCACGCAGAGCATGACGTGGAGGAGCTCAAGGCATCCAGCAAGCTCAATGCGGAATGGGGTTTTCTGACCCGTCTGCACGCACTGGGACGGATGTGGGCGGATCAATGGCTGAGCGATCACTTTGACGCCATTGGCAGTCACTCCACCTTCGATCTGGATGAACTGTTCAGGGACAGCTTCCGCCCCGTTCTCCATGGCAACGCTGATGGCGGTGCCCAGGAGGGACACAACAAATGACCGGCGTCATGTCGATCATGATTGCCCTGGGGCTGCTGATGTACCTGGCCTACCGGGGGGTGAGCCTGCTCATCCTCGCGCCAGCATTGACGGCATTGCTGGCCCTGATCTCACTGGATACGCCCCTGTTGGCAAGCTATACCCAGGTATTCATGGGGGCGGCCGGCAACTTCATTGTTAAGTATTTTCCGCTGTTTCTGCTGGGAGCCATCTTCGGCAAGCTGATGGAAGACTCCGGCAGTGCCGAGGTTCTGGCCCGGGCCATTGTGCAGTGGCTTGGTGATGCCCGCGGCATCCTGGCCGTGGTGCTGGCCTGCGCGATCATGACCTATGGCGGGGTATCACTGTTTGTGGTGGCCTTTGCCGTCTACCCTATTGCGGCCGCTCTGTTCCGACAGGCCAATCTGCCCAAGCGGCTGATCCCCGGAACCATTGCGCTGGGGGCATTCACCTTCACCATGACGGCGCTGCCCGGCACCCCGGCGATCCAGAACGCCATTCCCATGCCCTATTTTGGCACCTCGCCCTTTGCGGCACCCGGACTGGGCATCATCACCGGGCTGCTGATGTTGATCATGGGCCAGGCGTGGTTGAGCTATCGGGCCCGCCAGGCGCAGGCCGCCGGGGAAGGCTATGGGGATCACGGCGACGCCTCGCCGCAATTCAACCGGGAGCTGCGTGAGCATGCCTCGGGTGAGGGCTTCGACGTCATGGAAGTACCACCGGAGCAGAATCCCCGCGCACTCCCCCGGCTGCTGCTGGCCGTGATGCCCATCGTGCTGGTGATTGCCCTGAACCTGGTATTTACCGCCCTGGTGATTCCCGCCATGGATACGGATTATCTGTCAGAACCCCGCTATGGGGCGACCGGACTGGACTCCGTGCGTGGTGTCTGGTCCGTGATCTCGGCGCTGGTGATTGCCATCCTGTTTCTTATTGCGACCAACCTGAAACGTCTGCCCAGGGTGACCGAGACACTGGACAGCGGCGCCAATGCCTCGCTGGTACCCATCTTCAACACAGCCAGTCTGGTGGGCTTTGGCTCGGTGGTCGCCTCCCTGGCGGCATTCGACATGATCAGCAACTGGGTCACCTCGCTGGGTGGCGATAATCCACTCATCTCACTGGCGATTGCCGTGAACATACTGGCGGGCATGACCGGTTCCGCCTCCGGCGGCATGAGCATCGCGCTTTCAACGCTGGGCGAGACTTACGTGACGATGGGCCAGGCCGCGGGCATCTCGCCGGAGCTCATGCACCGGGTAACCGCCGTGGCCACCGGCGGCCTGGATGCGCTCCCGCACAATGGTGCGGTGATTACGCTGCTGTCCATCTGCGGCCTGACGCACCGCCAGGCCTATCTCGATATCGCCGTCGTGGCGGTGATCGTACCCATCCTGTCGTTGATCATGCTCATCGCGCTGGGCACGATCATTGGCACCTTCTGACCACTGCCTGAGACATACACAGACTCTGTAATTGGATCCAGTAGAAAGGCACGCACAGGGGTCTGTGACTACTCCGGCGCCAGGGAGTCATAACGAATGAAGCGATCACGACCGCTGTTCTTTGCCTTATACAGGGCTTCATCCGCACGACTGATCAAGGTCTCCGGCGTCTCATCAAACCCAGGCACCATGGCGGCAATGCCCTGACTGACAGTAATGGGGATATGTCCGCCCTCCACTGAAAAGGGGTGCCGGGCCAGCGTGTCCTTGATGCGCGCGGCAATGGTTTCCGCGCCATCCCCATCGGTATTGGGCAAGACGATGGCGAACTCTTCACCGCCATAGCGGACCACCGCATCGGACGTTCGGTAGACGGCGCCCAGCAACTGGCGAACCAGAAAGCACAGACATTCATCACCGGCCTGATGGCCGTAGGTATCATTGAATGACTTGAAATGGTCAATATCCAGCATGATCAGGGAAATCGGGCTTTTTTCACGCAAGGCCCGGTTCCATTCCGCCACCAGCTGATCCGAGAAATAGCGCCGGTTGTACGTACCGGTCAACGAATCCAGCGAAGAGAGTTTCTCAAGTTTGGTATTGGCCTCTTCCAGCTCCAGGGTCCGTTCCCTGACCCGCTGTTCCAGCCGTGTTGTCGCCTCCAGTTGCACCTGTTCGGTTTCATCGCGCAAGACCTTGATCCGATAGGCCAGCGCAAAGGAGAGCAACACCAGCAGTGCCAGTGAGCCAATCTGCTGCCCGTTCTCGGTCACAGGGTTCATGGGCACCAGACCAAACTTGTTGAGAATCATCAGGGCCGTGCCCCCCAGCACTGTCGCAAAGGCAATGCTGTAGTAGACCGCTGGTTTGTAACCACGGTACCAGATGTACAGGCCCGTCCCCTGAGCCACAATCACGCAGATAAACGCCAGTGCCGCCGAGAAGCGTATGGTGAACTCATAGGGCGCGAAAGGGGCCAGCAGGCTCAGCACAGCAGCGGCCAGCGCGATCGTAATCAATAACTGACTCAGCCGGCGGGAATAGGCCCGAACATGGAGAAAAACCAGGGGGAACCAGGAACCAAACAGTGACGCCAGAGCGACGAACATCCCCGTCATCTTCTCCTGCAGCCAGGGCGACTCAGGCCAGAGAAACTGGTAGGCGAACCCGTGCAGGCTGGCCTGAAAGCCCGCAATCGCAAGGACAAAGAAGACGTAGAGCAGATAGGCGCGATCACGGGTCGAGAGCATCAGAAACAGGTTGTAGACCGCCATCACCAGCATGACGCCGAAGAACATGGCATGCCATGTCAGGACAGTCTGTTCTGTCTGGAACAACTGGTCCCGAGTCGTGACGCTGAGCGGCATCTGAATGGCACTGGAGCTCTCGATCCGCACGTAGACCCTGACCGACTCCCCCTCCATCACGGACAGCGGGAACAGAAAGTTGCGGTATTCGATTGGCCTCTGGGAAAACACATACCGGTCACCGGTTTGATAATGCTCGACCAGTTCGCCATCGCGGAATACCCAGAGATCGACGTAATCCAGCAGCGGATAAGAGAGATTCAGCAGCCAGTCCTGCTGCTGTGATGTTTCAACAAAATCACCGCGAAACCAGTACGTTTCATCGGTAAAGCCGAAGTTGGGGGTTGGCGATGCAACCGGCTGCCAGGCCTCATTGGAGGCTGAGCGCACCTGCTCGATGGACATTTCATGATCGGCGTCCACCAGGTACTGAAACTGACCGGCAATGGGCTCAGGAACAGAGTCGGGGGGCAGAATGATAGGCTCGGGCCCGCCCTGTCCGGCCCCGGCGCCCATGCAGAAGAAAGCTGTACTTACCAGAAGTAGGGTAACGAGCACTCTGTTTCGCATCATTATTATGTCCAGCAATCACAGCCGAGCGTCATACGGCTGGAAGCAGGCAGCGCTTCCTGAATAAAACCTGAACAGCAGTCTAGCCAAAAAAACACACTTCCGCGCATTCCGTTAACAAAAAATGAATCCACGCTCAGCATTCATCAATTGCCATACCAAATCAGCTGCCATGGAGTTCATTGGGCAGGGTCTGGCACAGCTGCGACTTTGTGAGAGTTGTCTACACTGAGTGAATCTGTAGCGACTCCACTCACTGGCGAGACTGTCTGGCTGATTAATTGTGAAATTTTCCCACGCTCTGACCTGTCTGGTTGTATTCGCCCTGGTGAGCGCCTGCACTCAGGTGCAGGCCAGGTCGGAGCCGATTGCCATAACCCCATCCACCCCGATTCAGAGTCATTTCCACTTCTTCGAGGACGTATCGGGCGAGGCGGAGGTTGAGGACATTGCCGAGCTGCCAGCAGACCAATGGCAACTGGCGGAATCCGGCAGCACTACTGAGGGCATCACCGGATCGGCCTACTGGCTGCGCTTCTCGGTTCGCAACGAGACGGAGGAGAGCCTCAACCTGATCGCCGAGCTCGGCTACTCCCAACTCGATGATGTGGTCTTTCATGTTTACTCGGATGGTGACAAGGTGCGGGAATTCGCCACCGGCGACAATCGCCCTTTCCAGCCCAGGGATGTGGCCCACCCGAACATGCTGTTGCGCTTTGATCTGGCGTCGGAACAGGCGAAAACGATCTATGTACGCGTTCAGACCGACGGGTCAATGATTCTGCCACTTCGTGTCTGGCGCGAACATCACTTCTTCGAAGCCGCCGCCCAGGAAGAGAAACTGCATTTTTTCTACTATGGCGGCATCACCATCATCGTTCTGATCAATCTGGCGGTGTTCCTCACCCTGCGTGAAAAACTCTATCTGTATTACGCACTGGCCATCGCCGGTTACCTGATGTTCTTTGGCTCCATCAACGGTCACGCCTTCCAGCATCTGTATCCCCAATCGCCGGATCTGCACGGGCGCATGCTGCTGGTATCCATGCCCATTCTGGCGCTGTTCTCAGTACTTTTCGCCCGGGAATTTCTGCAGACCAGACAGAACAGTCCGCGGCTGGACATCGCCATGCGTGCCATGATCGTTTTCGAGATCATCAACTTCGCTGTGGCGCTGACCATGCCCTACAACGTGGCGATCCAGCTCTCGGCCTACTCGGCTTTCGTCTTTTTCTCTCTGCTGCTGGTCGCCGGCCCCATCATCTGGGCCAAAGGCCTGCGTGCGGGCATGTTTTTCACCATCGCCTGGACGCCGCTAACCATTGGTGTTCTGGCCACGGCCGGACGGGCCATGGGCCTTTTCCCCGAGACGACCCTGACCCAGCATGCCATGCAGATTGGTTCCGGGGTGGAAGCGTTTATTCTGACGCTGGCACTGGCAGACCGCCTTTACCGGGAGCGGGAGGACAAGATTGCAGCACAGGCAGACAGCCTGGATAAGGAGAAAGCCCGGCATGAAGCCAATGCCATGCTGGCGGATGCAATGGCGCATGACCCGGTAACCGGCCTGCCAAACCGCAACCGCTTCGAGCGCATGGTCAATGGACAGCTGCAGGCTGATCCCGACGGGCAATATATGATCGGGGTATGCCGCATTACACGTCTGGAGGAGATCAACCGGACACTGGGGCTGAGCCGCAGCGAACGACTGCTGCAGCGCATTGCGAACCGGATGGTCGAACTGGCCGCCACCATTCCCATCGTGCACAGCCCGCGCGATGACAGGGGGCGCAGGGAGTACGTCTACCAGCTGTCCGGAGACACCTTTGGCATTCTGGTGAATGCGGCCAGAGATGGTGACAACTTTGCCAGCCTGGACCGTGCGCTCAAGCAACTCTCCAGACCCATTACACTGGATAGATTGGCCATTGAACTGCATCCGAAATTCGGTGTGGCCAGCTATCCGCATCACGGCGACAACGCAGCGCTTTTGATCCGCAACGCCCATGTCGGCATGGAGATCGCCCCGCACAGGAACATGGAAGTGGGTTTCTATTCTCGCCACTACGACATCTACAACGAGAGCCGACTGACACTGATCTCCGATCTCAAAGAGGCGCTGAGCCAGAATCAGACGCAACTGTACTACCAACCTAAACTCTCTCTGTCGAGCGGGAAGATCACCAGCGTGGAGGCACTGATCCGCTGGCACCACCCCGAACGCGGCTGGGTCTCACCCAATGACTTCATTCCACTGGCCGAGAAAACCGGCGTCATCACACAACTGACACGCTGGGCTTTCGAGCAGGGCCTGAACAACCTGAAGAGTTTCCAGCGTGATTTTCCGGAGCTTTCTGTGTCGATCAACATCTCGGCACGGGATCTGGTCTCCGGAAACCTCCTTGAGATGGTCTCATCGTTACTGCAGGAGCACGGCATCGCGGCGCATCACCTGATCATAGAGCTTACCGAAACCGCCGCCATGGATGATCCGGACCGGGGCTGGGACACGCTTCGGGCTCTGGCTGATCTGGGAGTACACATCGCCATTGATGACTTTGGCAGTGGCTATTCCTCTCTCTCCTACCTCAAACAACTGCCGGCGACAGAAGTGAAGCTGGACCGTTCCCTGATTCAGGATGTGTACAGCAACGACAGCTCCCGGGTCATCGCGGAGACCGCCATCGCCATGGCACACGGCCTCGGGTATGAGGTGGTCGCCGAGGGCATCGAGGACCAGGAGACTGCACGCCTGCTCAAAAACCTGGGCTGCGACCGACTCCAGGGCTTCTGGCTTTGCCATCCGCTGCCTTCCCAGGCGCTACAGGAATGGCTCACCGATCCGCCGCATCTTCTATGAGGCATTGGCTGCTGAGTGCGCACCGGTCTGGAAAGTGCGACAACGTACAGTAGACGCGCCATAACCGCTCTATACTTTCTCTACCGGCGCACGGTACGCCGGGATTGTGTGTGGGGGAAGGAATCATGGACATCATCATTTGGCTTGTAATGGGCGTTCTGATTGGCTGGATCGCCAGTCTGATCATGGGCACTCAAACTCAACAGAGCGTTCTGCTCAGTATTCTGGTGGGCATCGTCGGGGCAATGGTTGGCGGATGGCTGGCCGGGCGTCTGCCCGGTGCCGGCTCGGTAAGTGAAGGTCTCCACATCCTGCACTTTTTCGTGCCGGCCATGGGGGCAGTAATGCTGCTGCTCATCCTGAGTGTCCTTCAGCGCAGCTCGATATAATCGCTTACCTCCATCTCGCGGACAAAGTAGTGGTACGCCTTGTGGATCAGACTGAATACCGCCCTCCACTGCGGGCGGTATTCATTCAACCAACCACTGACCCAGCTGGGCGCGTTCAGTGGCAATCACCTTGCTGAAATCCGCAGCTGTGAGGGGACGTCCGCATTTATAGCCCTGAGCCACATCACACAGCTGCGCCTGAAGAAACCCCAGTTGCTGCAGTGTCTCCACACCCTCAGCAACAACCCGGCGATTCAGGTTCTGTCCCATTTTGATGAGCGAACGCAGGATGATGGTGGTTTCGGGGTCCGCACTGACATCAATCATCAGCGATCCGTCCACCTTGAGCGTGTCCACTGGAAAACGCCGCAGATGGCTCAGGCTTGATGAACCGGTACCAAAATCATCAATCGCCACATGAATACCGTGGTCCTTGAATTTCTTCAGTGCGGTGATCGATGAAGCTGCATCCTGCATAAGTACGCTTTCGGTCAGCTCCAACTCCATCCGATCCGGTGCAAGGCTGCATTCGCGCAGCACCTGACTGATGAATGAAGCAAAATGTCTGTCACGGAATTCAGTTGCTGAGATGTTGACTGCAACATTCAGATCACCCAGACCGGCGTCGCTCCAGGCACTGACCTGCCGGCAGGCTTCGTAAAGCACCCAGTGCCCGATGGGCACGATAAGGCCACAACGTTCCGCAAGCGGCATGAATTGCTCCGGATAGATCAGCCCCTTGTCCGGATCCTGCCAGCGAACCAAAGCCTCAACGCCAGTAATACGGCCCGAGGTGAGATCAATCTGGGGCTGGTAATGCAGAACGAACTCATCCTTTTCGAAGGCCCGATGCAGCCGACTCTGAACACAGTCATGGTCATAGGACCATTGGTCCCGCAGAGTGCGGGTATAACTGTAGCGCTCATTGCCCACTTTCTTGGCGTGATACATGGCCGCATCCGCACTTTGCAGCATGACGTCCGGATTGTCGCCATCGTCCGGGTAGAGACTGATACCGATGCTCAGATTCAGGCGTAATGTGTGTCCATCCACCACCAGGGGGTTTGCAAAGGCTGCCAGCACTTTTTCGGCCACCTGATCAGCATCCTGTTTCTCCTCAATTTCCGCCAGCAGGATCACGAACTCGTCCCCGCCCTGGCGACAGACGGTATCGCTGGTGCGCACGCAACGCGTCAGTATGCTGGCCACGCTCTGCAGCACGTGATCACCGACCGCATGGCCCAGGGTGTCATTGATCTGCTTGAACTCATCCAGGTCCACGAAGAGCAGCGCCACCTTTTTCTGGTGCCGTTCCGCAAAACGAATGGCCTGACCAAGCCGTTCGTTCAGCAGGGCACGGTTGGCCAGGCTGGTGAGTGCGTCATGCTGGGCAAGAAAGGCCATTTTCCGGGCCATGGCCCGGGACTGGGTGACGTCGCGAAAGATAATGACCGCTCCGCTGACCCGCCCATGGCGGTCATGCAGGGGGGCGGCGGAATCCTCAATGCCACATTCACTGCCATCCCGACGAACGAGCACACTGTTCGCGGCCAGAGTAACTGTGGTGTCACGCCTTATGGCTTCCCAGGCCGGGTTGGAAGCAGGCCCGCGCTCAGCCGCATCAATAACCTTAAACACCTCATCCAACACACGACCCTTGGCCTGATCATAGTCCCATCCGGTCATGGCTTCCGCCACTGGGTTCAGATACGTAATGAAGCCCTCTTCATCGGTAACCAGCACCGCATCTGCGATAGAGCTCAGCGTAACCTGCGCCCTCTCCTTCTCTGCAAGCAGAGCCTCCTCGGCTATACGCAACACAGCACCAGCTTCCTTGCTCCGAGTGACGTACCTCAGGGCATCAGGTATCCAGGCGGCATCGCCTTCCTCACTCAGAGGAAGAATCAGCGCATTCGGAGCCGCTTCGCGGATCTTTTCCAATACGCCAATATCCGGAAGGTCCGGCGCCGAGAGCCTCACCAGAACAACATCAAACACCTTGTTTCTCAGACGCTTAAGAGCACCGTCGAGCTGTGTTATCCATTCAAATCCAAAAGGTCCACCGGCGCTGTTCATAAGCGCATCACCAATGCGGCTGGCGGCGTCCGGGGTGGATTCAATCAATAGCACAGAAGCATGACAGTCATGCGACTCCATAGCCTTGATTGATGAGAATGAATCGGAGTGGGCAATCCCTTTAAGCATAATGGCTTTTCCGTCCCTGTCCCTTTGTTCGACAGGAGGAAGAGTGACTAACAGGGACTATAGGCGTCTGTGCGATAGCGCACACGAAACCCAATCACGACCAAATCATTCACAAATCATACCTCTATAACTTCATGCTAATGCGGGATTCAGTCAGAAGTACCGCTCAGAACCCCCGGAACAACGAGATGCTGGGATCTTCCGGGTCCTCAACCGCCAGGGTGATCATGGAGTTCTCATGACGGGTATCCACCATGACCAGGTCACTGCCAACCATCATCAGGCGATAGGGGCCAAGACCAAAGTTTCTCATCTCCACAAACTGTGGGCCGGCGAACTCATCCAGGTCCTCATCGGAGTCAGTGGTCGACAGGGTCGGACTCAATTCACCCAGGTAGGTATTGTCTGACGGGGCATCACCCGGAACGACGTGCAGTTCACTGTCACCATCTTCATTGCGCTTGCTCATGAAGATTTCGCTCAGACTCCAGTCTGAAACGACCCCTCTGCGTTTATCCACCACGGATTCCGCACTGGCTCCTTGCCACTGAGCGTCCTCATAGGTCTCCAGCACCGGGTCCGTCTCCGTGGCAGCGTCCGCTGCATGGGCTTTGAACGCCGGGTCTCCGGAACCCTCTCCACCAAATTCCGGGGACACGTTGGTTTCATTGAAAAAGACCGTATCCCCCGCCGGTCCGGGGACCTCGCTGGTCACGACGTGGCCTGTGCCCGTTCCGCCGGGAGTCGTATCCAGAATCTCATACTGATTGTCGCCATTGGCTTCCATGGACACCACCTGAGAGCCGTCATCCTCTCCATCGGTGGGATTCCAGCCCCACACCACCCTGTCATCCGTGGCAACAACAAAGCCAGGTGCCGTCTCACCAGTACCGGCACTGTCGATTTCCTCAACGGCATCGTCGACGGCGCTGATGCGATACAGCACGGCCTCATCGTCGTCAGTGTAGGCAACAAACACATTCTCGCCGTCTGTGGCGTAGCTCGCACTCAGGTCCGACAGACTGCCGTCCACCGAGCCGAGGTCAGCAAACTCATCTTCCTCTGGATCATAGGCAACGAATGCATCTGCACCGACGCGCAGGATAGCCAGGGGATCACTATCACTGCCCTCCAATTCAGCGTCCAACGCGGTAATATAAACGGCACTGGTGCTGCCAGGCTTGGTATCGCCTTGCTGGCGGTACTGCGCCTCCTCTGCCTCATCACCGACATCCACCGCGGCCAACTCGCCATCATCATCCCTTACGATCCATCCGGTGGTCTCAGCAAAATTGTTATGAATCGGGCCAAGCGGCTCATACCCGTCCGGGAAATCCCGGGGTGCTGCGTCACCGCCCGCTTCGGGGTCATCCAGATTGACCGCCGACCAGCGGACGTCATCGCGAACGCGATAGGTCAGTGGCGTGGACTCCGGTTCGCTCATATCGAAGGTGCCTCGGAAAGCGTCTATATCAGCGGCCTGACTCTCGCTGGAGAAGGCGCTGGTGCCTTCATCGCTGCGGCCAGCGTTTGCCTTGTAGATCTGGCTGCCCGACGGAAACACAACCGCCTCCACCCGATCAGAGCCATCCGAGGCCTCCACGTCATAGACGGTGAGAACCGGCTCCAGCATATCCTCAACACCCTCAAGCGGCATGGCGGTGGACGCCGTGCCGGCTTCAGTGTCAATCTCACAGAGTTCATCATCCAGAGCCACGTAGCGCAGCCCCTCGTATTCAGCCGTGGCGCCGCCGTCCACGCCCGCTCCATTGGTCTGGAAATCCAGCGTCTGATCGCAGGTGAGACTCACCTCAGACGGCGTCTCATCGTCTGTCAGCTCATCATCGGGGTCATCGGAGGAACCGCCTCCACAGCCGGCGAGGGCCAGCCCAAGAACCAGTGGGATTGTCCTGTTGAAGGTGTCGAACGGGGTCATGGTTTTACTCCCTCAAAACGATTGCTCTGCCCAACCCTGGACATTCAGTCGCCTCGGGGTTCCTCAGGACACCAGGCGGGATCGCAAAACCTGAGCACCTCGCTTTAGTGCGACATTCCTGTCCTCAAGGTACAGGACCCTACGCTACCGCACGGAAATTTTGAGCGTCAATTGAGGCCCAGATTACAGATGATTCATAAACGGCTGGCGCCAGTCAGCGGCTCCATGACGCCAGCAACAGATCGCCCGTTGCGTAACCCGGCGAACACTGCACCGATAAGCAGCTGATCAGTCCTGTATCTATTGCCTCATAGCGGTTAAAATTTATACACAGCAGATAGCACGACTAAGCTTTCGGGTGCGCGATGAATTCAAGACAGGCTGCACATGCAAAGAATGGCAATCCGACTGACTCCGGAGGGCTGACCATTATGGCTCGAGCAGCCTGCGTTATGCTGCTCGCGGGCCCCATCTGGGTGATGGCGGGTGAACAGGCGCACACGCTTACCGTTGGTTTTTCCGAACAGGATTACCCTCCCTTTTATTATGAAGAGGATGGTGAAATGGCTGGGCCGGCCATTGAGATTCTTGAATCCATAACCGAAGAGCTTGGCTTTGAAGTGACCTATGAGCGTCATCCATGGAGCCGGATCCAGCGGTATCTGGAAACCGGTGACATCGACATGGTGAGCCTGTATATGTATTCCCCGGAGCGGGCGGAGCATGTCCGCTATACCGACATCCCACACCTGTACGAGCGTAGCGCAATCGTTGTCGCTGCTGATTCGGATGTGAGCGCCGAGGGTGGTCAGCTTGAGTCACTGGCAGGCTACCGGGTTGGTGCTGTCAGGGGGTACCTGCATGGCAAGCCCTTTGCGGATATCCGCGAGCAGCTTGACATTGTTGAAGTGACTGAAGAAGCTCAGCTTGTCGAGATGCTGGTGGGTGGTCACATAGATGCCATTGTCGGTGTTGATGCCACTATTGTGGAGTATGCCAGGCGATTGGGCGTGGCCGACGACATTGAAGTCCTCGAGCCCGGGGTTGACATATCTGCGGACTATTTTGCGTTTTCCCGCCGCAGCGAGGATGTGGACGCGGAACAGTTGGCCAGGAGTTTTTCCGTCGAGCTCAGCTTACTCAAAAGAGAGGATGAGTACCGGGAGTTGCTCGAAGCACACAGCCTGAGGGTCTCCCCTCAGAACTATGGCCCTATCGCAGTCGAGTATGGCGACTAGCTCAGGAGACAATCCCCAACTGCCTGTTGACCTCATCCCGGATCGCCCGATAACGCTCGGGATCGTTGATCAAGGTGTTCAGATCGTCCTCGGGGAAGATCTCTTTGCGCTTTTTCTGCGCCTCTTCCGTTGCGAAAAGGGACGGCATCAGCTGCTCAAGACAGCGCAGCATCACCTCGGGCGAAACCGAAGCGCCCGGTGAGGCACCCAGCAGAGTGCCGTAGCTCCTGTCCTCGGAAACCACGATCTCGGTGCCCATCTGCAGATCCCCGTCCTTGATGATCTGCACCCGCTGGCCGGCCTGAATGGGTTTCCAGTCAAACTTTTTGCTCATACCGGGCGCAAACTGCTCAAGCTCCTGATGCATGCTTTGGGTGCCCTTGAAGGACTCAGACACCAGATACCTCACCAGCGAGAAGTGCTCCAGCGCCACGGACAGAAGGCTGGGCAGGTCATGCAGACGCAACCCCCGCAGGTAATCGATAAAGCCGCGGCCTTTTTCAAGAATGGGGTTGAAGGAGGCGAAGGGGCCGAACAGCAGATAAT
>LKMJ01000895.1_pt1 | contig 24990 bp, 33 predicted proteins | sample 643391 | NCBI WGS metagenome assembly LKMJ01 (sample SAMN04112250, study PRJNA286221) | soda lake metagenome | biome: soda lake; feature: Kulunda Steppe; material: water; isolation source: sample PL-Br10 brine of Picturesque Lake | place: Russia: Kulunda steppe | collected 2010-07 | reverse complement strand
TTCACTACCAGTACTGTAAGTGAAAATTTTTGACATATATGATTTAACTATCAAAACTTCACGTTAGAAATTTTATAATAATAAATTAATTTTATTTTATTTTAAGTTAATATAATTAATATTTTAATTTGTATTAGTAATATTATTAAGTTATATTACTGTATATTATTAATATATAATTTATATTTAACAGATACATTTAAATATTTTAAAAACTATATAAATATACGATTAAATTATGAATATAAAAAAATCAATCACAACAGAGGATAATGAATTATCCGTTGGAGATAGTATAACTATAACGAAACAAGTTACGTCTAGTGACGTTGAAAATTTTTCAAAGATATCTGGTGATGATAATCCATTACATTTAGATAAGGAACATGCAGAAAATACTCTATTTGAAGATAGAATAGCACATGGTATGTTATGTTCAAGTTATATAAGTACAGCATTAGCTCAATTACCAGATACAATAGTTTATGATGAACAGAATCTTTCGTTTGAGAAACCTGTATATTTAGATACAAATATAACGGTAAATGTTGAAGTTATTGATGAATTAGAAAATAACAGATATATTTTAAATACAATGGTTTATGATGAAGATGATGATGTTGTGATTAGAGGTAATGCTGTTGTATTGCAATTAAATTAGAAAAAGGCACTAATTTTTAATAAGTGGAGTACGTATAGTATAATATGCTATTACAAAATCAAAATATAAAGAAATTAATAGACGAAGATGAAATTATTGTAGAAAATTGTAATGTAGATGACCAGTTAAAATCTGTTGGCTTAGAACTCCGTATTGGATCAGATTACATGCGTCCTGAAATTGAAGAAGTTTATAACTCAAATAACGGTCAAATTGAATTAAATCCACGAACATTTTATAAAGCACATACAATTGAAAATTTAGAATTACCTACTGATATAGTTGCACATGTTAATGTTAGATCTAGTTTATCAAGAGAAGGTATCATTGTTACAAAAGGTAAAGTTAATCCTGGATTTAAAGGTAAATTAGTATTTGGAATTAGAAATGTTACAGAAAAAACAGCCTATATTGATGTAGGTCATCCTGTAATGGAATTAACATTCTTTAAGTTAGATTCTGATACGGAGCTTCCATATAATGAAAGAGAATTTGCTCAATATCAAGGACAAGAAGGAATTTAACACGTATTTAAGAGCATTTGAGCTTTTTTAATATTTTCTTTAACATGACAATTTAGATATAATGAATTTTCGCCTAGTGCTATAGAATAATTACCATTTAAATTATCTATTGGAGTTGTAAAGAAAAATTCATCTAAATTATATATTTGTTGTAATTCTGATGGAAATCCTTCTGTTACATATCCTAATATTCCATTTTCAGTATCATGTATATTCATATCTAATTGTTTATTTAGTTTATTTAATCCTTTTATCTGGTCATCTTCTCCATCTACAGTGTATTCAAGTGTATCTAATATAAAAACTTCTCTATTATACGGTTTTAAGCTTAATTGGTGTTCTATTTGATTACTAGGTGCTATATTAACGGTTCTTAATTTGTCTGTTTGTATTTGTTTGTGAAACCAGGCATAAGTATGAACATATTGTTTTTCTGAATTATATATTTCAGGATTCTCATTTTTTCTATTTTTTAATCGATAATCAAATTCAGGCTCAGTTAAAAATTCAACATCTCCAATTCTTAACAATGTTTGTATATTATATGTTTTAACATCATTAGTTCGTTCATCATACATCAATGCAGATGGCATCGAATTTCGATATGACTGCATTGATTTTCCAATTGGTGACTGTGATATTTCCCATAATCTATTTATATCTTCTTTTTCTATATCTTCATCTTCAAAACAGTGTTTTTCAACTAATGTAAATGCTCTATCTAAGTATTCTGTAGCAGATTCATCTGTTAATCTATCAGCCGTTTCTTTAATTGATCTATACATCTCTATTGGAGCAAATTCTGTTTTATATAGATTCATATCAGAAGAAGAATTTAACATCTGATTCACCCTATTTTCAAGCATATAACGAGAAATATATGGTGCGTTATGTTCTTTAAATGATCTTAAAGAATTAATTGTGTTTGGAGTTGTAAAACAAACGGCTTTATAATTTTTATTTCCTGTATATCTAATTCGACCTAATCTTTGCATAAAACTAGATGGATTGTATCCTGTAAATATCATTCTTTCAACATCTCCAAGATCAACTCCAACCTCTAATGTTGAATTTCCTATAATATGATCTGCTGTATTTAATTTGTGTTTTGTATTACTACATCTAATACCAGATATAGGTTGTAAATTACCATTTAATTTAGGTTTAAGATTATTATATACTGTATTAACTTCTGATAAACCGTCTAAAATGATAAGACCTAAATTATTGTTATTTATATTATTTAAGAAATTTATTATTTCTGAATTATATTCTTCTGAAATTATTTTATCTTTAGTTGAAAATGCTCTACCACTAATAAACTCAATATCAATAATTGGCATAACTGTTCGATAATTATCATTATTTTTTACTTTTGAAGTTGGTTTTGTAAATGGTTTAGATGTTATCTTATGATAAAAATTAGTATCATTTATTTTTCCAAATTTAGTTTTTAAATGTTTTTGTATATTTTTATCTGGTGTAGCACTTAAAAATACGAACTTAGTTAAATTTCTTTTATTATTTTTTCTATGATAAATCTCATCAAATATAGATATTAATGTTTCTCTACCTTTGTGCTTTGCATTATGGAATTCATCTACAACTAACATATCAGCACTACATAATTTACTTCTACATGTATAATTATATCTTCCACGATATATATTTGTAAATATATCTGGATTGGTTAGAATAAAAGAAGGTCCTTCATTTTCCTGTGCATTCTGTAACGCATTTTTGATTTGTTGACTATTTGTTACTGATTTGGGATTTATATCATCTTCTTTTTTCTTTTTATTCCTATATTCCTGCATAGATTTTGATGTTAATTTTACAATACTTATATTATCTTTATTTAGATAATATGAATCAGCTAATTCTTTTATTGTTCTTGTTTGATCTTCTATTAAAGCATTAGTTGGAAATAAAATAATTGTAAATAAATTATTATTAATAGCTGGAACTGCGTATGAATATGTTTTACCTCCACCTGTAAGCGTAATATTAACAGCCACAAAATCATCTTTATTAGTAATTAAATTATTCATTGATACTTGATGATCATATGGAGTAAAACTTTGTTTATTACCTGTTTTTGGAAGCCATTCCCCGTCAAAATTATTATTTTGTTTTATAGATACACCATCTATTTTTAATTTTAAATTATCATTCATAAATTATCACTTATTAGTATTATTCTTATTATAATAGCTGAAGTTACTAAATCGTTTTGATTATTTTTTTCAATATCTGTTAGCTTTTCAATAATATTAGATAAACATTCTTCACTAATATTATATTTTTTACTCAAATAATTTAATTCTGAATTTTTATATTTATAACAATCATTTATGAATGAATATATATCTTTTATATAATTTATATCTACGGACTCATTTATAATTCTTGAAATTGAAACAAAATTAGATAAATAATTATAATTAGTTGTGTATTTCATTGTTAGGCTATCTATAGATATGCATATTCTAGCAATATCTTTTTTATTATTTTTATGTATTAAATTATTATTTTGAAGAATATTATAATAATTAGAACCATTCAATACTTTTTGATTATTTTGAACATATATATTAAATGCTTCACTTGGTTCTGTTGTTTTCGAACAAATTTTTAATACACTATTTATGATTTGTATTTGGTTTGGAATTTTTGTAATTTTTAAATTATTATTAAATAGGTTTTGAATAGGACCGATTTCTTCACCAAAGTTTATCAATTCATCTTGATCTTTTTTATTAAAGTTTATTTGAGGATATTTTGTTATATTAACTTTAACTCCGCAGATTAATCCAGCTATAGAAGCACATAAAATTCCTTTTATAATATTGTAATCTGAATTATCTGGTAATGTTAGTATACTAGATGTAGGATCTAACCGCGTTCCAATATCGAATATCTGGTTTTCACTTGTAATTGAATATATTCCATTATGTTGCTGTGTTATTAAGTTTGTTTTATTTTTATAATAATCACTTAATTCAGTATATGATATACTATTTTCTTTATTACTAAACACTTGATTTTTTATATATTTTAGTATTTTTCTGTATCTATAATATGATGCTCTCGAATATGAATTTGAAGGATGTATTGTAACGTGAATACCCACGTCGGAATCTTCTTTTGATTTGAATTGTTGTGAGCGTACAGATATTGAGAATTGACAGAGAGAACAAATAGATTTTTCTGGTAATTCTTTATCTGGATTAATAACTGTCTTTTTATTATTTTTATATGTTGAAAACTTATTATCTAATACATTGTAATCATTAAATGATAATAATGGTAAAGATCTAGGTGGTTGATTTGTTTTTTTATCACAAAATATACAGTTATTCCCAGTTTCAGATGTTTTATCAATTATATTAAAAGTTTTATTACTAACTTTATAATGTAATTTTTCACCATTTATACTTACTTTTGTTGCAAATAGTAAATATAATTCATTACGAACTTCTTCTTCATTCTCTAATCCATAGTGTTCCCATTTTTTGAAATCTGATAATCTATTTAATAGTAATTTTATCAAATTTTCTTTTTGAATATCTCTGTTAACATTATTATATCTTTGATATAATTCATATGCTAATATATATTTATAAGGCCAGTAGAACGTTGTTGTGTTAATAACATCATCTTCTAATAATTTAGCTAATTTATTTTGCGTATCTTCATGAATACCTAGAATATGTACTAATGCAGATAATCTTGATTTTTCATATATTTCATTAGACTGTTCGTTTTCAACTATTTTTGGTAATATTTCTCTATATATTGTATGTATAGCAGCAGCAAGACCTTCAATTTGTGGATTATCTTGCGGTATATTTATGTCTAATGATTTATTTATCTCTTGAATTTCTTTTTTAGAATCTTTTGATATTTTCCAACTACAATTTTGTTGTCTTATTGATGCCTGTATTATCCTTGTTATTATTTCTTCATTTGATAACAATAATTTTGATACATCTGATATTTCATATACTCTTGGCATTGATATTTTTTTAATATTTTCTGGAGAATTTATATTTGAACCTAATATTGACTCGTTTTTAAATACTTGATATACATCTTTTAAATTATTTAAAAATTCGTTAATTAATTTATTTATAAATTTATCTGTATTATTAATTGGCGTATTGTTTTCACTTATATATAAAATACCATTTTTTCTTATATTTAAAGCATTAATATTTTTCTTTTTAAATATATTATATATTGATTTATTAACTAATGTATTAACTATACTATCATCAAAATCAACGGTGTGAGATATAGGTTTATATTTATTATTAAAAACTGTATTAATATTAGACTCAAAACTATTATTGAATTCCTCTGGATTCTTTATACTCATAATTCCATCTGTCAATTTTAAATATGGTCTTAACCTGGAAAATTTATTTGTCTGTTCGTTTAATTTAGAATTATCTGAATCATGTAAAGCTACGACAGACGATTTATAATCATCTATTGTTAATTCTGGAGAAAACTTATTTAATTCTAAATTATAAACAAATTGTTTTATAGTCTTTTTATTAATATTAAATTTTGATTCAAAACTATTATTATCTACTATTTTATGTATATCATGAATTATCCATAAAGAAATTAAATTTCTTATATTTTTATTATTTAAATTATTTGTATTTTTTGATATATTAATTATAACATCTAAACCTGGTAATAAATGACCATTTAGATTTTGTTCTTTATTATTATTATACGGTTCGTCTATTGTTTTCGCTACTTTATTATGCCATCCTATTTTTATTAAATTTGGCATTATTATTTTTTCAAAATCAATTAAAATATCTTTTATATCTGTATTTTTATTTTTACAAGTATTTAAATTAGGATGTAAACCTTTTGTTTCATAATCATATGGAGATCTTATAACCATTATGTATGTATTGTATACTATTAAATTTAAGTTTTCCGTAATATATAAAATTATTTATAATACAAACAAATAATATATAGTATAACAAATTAATAAATATATATGGATAAAGATGAAATATCTAGAGAAGTTTACAAAAAATGCAATACTTATCCAAAACCAAACTATGAAGATATTCAATCAGAAGTTAAAAAATATCTAATAATAAATAAAAATTTTAATAATAAAAATTTAAAACAGATTAATATTATAGAATCAATATCAACAGCTTTTGATTTAAAAAAACAACTTGAATCAGATGAATGGATTTATTATGATAAATAATATACTTATAATTCAACTTCTATAGCTTCTTCAATCCATTCAGGTTCCTCTACTGTTGTATTTCCAAAATTATATACATTATAATATTGTTCAGATACTAATTCTTCATTAGTATATAATTTTATATCTAATTCAGATATATAACCTTCTCTTGTTATTTCTAATTCACCTTCTATTGTTACATCTTCATCATTTTCTACGCTCATTATATTATCATTCATATCTGTTATTTCATATATTGCCTTATTTTCCGTTATTTCTGTTAAACTTAATTCTACGTTATCTAATCTATGTTCAAGATAACTTTCTCCTGTAAATTTATTATTACTGGATAATCCAGTTTCTATATTAAAACCTTCAGAGTAGATATCAGATTTTGAATAAACACGATCAGAATCAAAATTTCTAAATTGTTCTATTTTTCTATCATCTGATAAATGATCTATACTATAGGCATAATCTTGTCCATCATATGAAAAGTTTCTTTTATTTTCTGATTCTATGTCCGTTTTATCTGTATATGCATCAATTTCAATTGAATAAGAATTAGTTGTTAATTCCTTGCTATTTTCTGAAATTAATAATTCTGTATCGTATATACCATTTTCATCTATTCCTTCAATATAGTCAAAATCTGATTTTTTCTCTATATTTTCTGTATTTAATAATGTGTACGTAATAAATATAGATATACATATAATTCCTACTATAATAATTAAAAATAGAATTGTATTTCGTAGGTTATTTTCTTTGAAATTTATTTCCATATTAATTATGGATTCTAATAGAGTAAATAAATTACTGTAATAATATAATATAATAATTATTTTTCTAATTCTTCCAACCATCCACCACATTTTGGACAAAGATCACCATCTCTTAAACTCTCATTATAATCTATTTTTTCAAAATTACATTTTTCACAATTAAATAGTTTCTTATTCTTTTCATCTTTTTTATCTTTATTATTAACGGTTAATTCTTCTTTAGATTCAAATTTTTTTGAATCAATTATAACTCCCGTTTCTTTTCCAACATTATATTTATTGTCTACTATATTTAATGAAGCGTCATTATTGTCATTTTGATGTTCATTAACAGTATTTTTATCTTTTTTATTATTTTTATTTTTATCTTTTTTATTATTTTTATTTTTATCTTTTTTATTATTTTTATTTTTATCTTTTTTATTATTTTTATTTTTAATAACTTTTGTTTGAGTATTTATTATTTCATTTTTATCGCATAATGTACATTTTCTAATAGTTTTTTCTGTTATTGTTTTTGTATCATGATTTTCTGAATTATTTTCTTCTTTAACTGTTTCTTTTTCATAAGAACAACCAAACAAAATACATTTTAGACTCATTATTATAAAAATATATTTCCATAATGTTAATACTTACTGTAATCAAATTAAAAAATTAACAAATTTTTAACTGTTTGTCATGTATTTTATATAATTTATCTATATTAATAATCTCAATATTAGATTTATTTTCAACATTTATATATTTTTTTGACGAATTTAATGCTATTTGTTTAGCAATTTTTTCTAATTTAGATTTATTATACTCTCTACAAACAAATCTTTTATTCTGATTTGAAATACTACCTGGAATTTTATAAGTTACCCGATATACAAACAGGTTATCATTTTTCATTGTTATAAACTTAGTTTTATAATTAATATATGTTTCGAACTACAATCGAATAAAAATAGCTAAATAATAGTTTTACATAAATAAATTAATATAATATTTTTATTTTATTATAAATAATTATATTATATTAAAATATTATAAATTAAATGTTTAGTTTTTAATTGTATATTTTTCTCCTATATATTTATTTTTAATATGTTCATGTGCATCATCAAGTATTTTTTTTGTTGAATCGTGTGTTAATGTATTTCTAGTGACTTTATATGGTTGCCATTGAAGATCACTATGTTCTTTTGATAATTCCATTGAAGAATTAAATGAATGCCCAATAAATAAATGTACAGTTTTATAAATGGTATCACCTCTAAATTGAAATATATAACTGTAATCATCTCTAAATCCATTTAAAAGTTTAACCTGTTCCATACCTGTTTCTTCCTCAATTTCTCTTAACGCTGTTTGTTGTAATTCTTCATCACCTTCTACAGTACCTTTTGGAAATTCCCAATCTTTTGTTCTACTTTTCAATGTTAAATATTCAATTCTTCCATTAGATGTTCGGAAAGGTATTAACCCTGAACTGACTTTATTTTTCATATTTTTATATACTATCTACAACTAAATATTATTATCGGTGAAATTTTATGCTCGGTTTGTATTGTATATTCAAACGAAAACCGTACTTTTATATAAGTACAATACAAAATCAAAATTGAATCAAAATGAATATTGAAAAAGGACGATCATATGACGACCTGTTACTTAAACCACAATTTTCCAAAGTAGAAAGTCGATCTGAAGTTAACCTACAAACAGAAATTTTACCAGAAATTACTATTCAATCACCTATTATTAGTTCTCCAATGGATACAGTTACAGAACATGAATTAGCCACCAATATCTACAAAGCAGGTGGAATTGGTATTATTCATAGATTTTGTACTATTGAAGAACAATATAAAGAAGTTGAAAAAACTGAAGGTAAAGTAGGTGGTGCAATTGGTATCAACAAAAGTTGTATGGAAAGAGCAGAAGCATTAGTTGATGCAGGCGTTGATTTTATCTGCATTGATGTTGCTCATGGTCATATGGAAAAATGTATTAATGTTGTTAAAGAAGTATCTAATACTTATGACGTTCCAATTATGGCTGGTAATGTTGCTACTAAAAAAGGAGCTAAAGATTTAGCTTTAGCTGGAGCAGATTCTATTAAAGTTGGTATTGGGCCAGGAAGCCATTGTTTAACAAGAGAAGTAGCGGGAGTTGGTGTTCCACAAGCAACAGCTATTAAAAATGTAAAACAAGCACTTCAAGAACTTCGATATAAAACAGGTGATACAACTGTAATTGCTGATGGAGGAATTCAATCATCTGGAGATATTACAAAAGCACTGATGCTTGGTGCAGATGCTGTTATGATTGGAGGTATGTTCGCGGGTTGTGAAGAATCTCCAAGTGAGACTATTACAGTATATGGAGAAGAATATAAATTATCTCGGGGTATGGCTTCTTCTGAAGCACGTGAAGAAAATAATATGGACTCAAAAGAAGCTATTGAAGGTGCTGAAGGATTGACAAAATATAATGGTACTATTCAAACTGTTGTACAGGATCTTAATGCTGGAATTAGATCAGGTATTAGTTATTGTGGGGGTTATACAATTGAAGAAGCGAGAGAGAATGCAGAGTTTGTTAGCGTAACTCCTTCAGTACAACAGAGGAATGGTACGCATGGAATTTATAAAAACCGTGATTAATTAATTATTTATTTATTCGTACTTATCAGTGTATAAATATCTTAACATATCTCCATAAGCTGGACGAGTTACAAATACGCCAATTATAACACCTATTATTGTAAATATAGCAAATCCTTGTAATTGTTGTAAATTAAGCGTAGCTAACGGCAATAATGCTAATATAGTAGTTATAGCTGCACCAATTATAATCCATAAAGCTTTTCTAAATCGTTTTGTAAATATACGTTCACTTGATGCTGGATTTTTCCCACTACCCAATATTTTATCTGTTATAATTATAAGGTCGTCAACACCTGTACCAATTACAGCTACGAAACCTGCAATCACACTTAGATCAATAGGATATCTCATTAAACTAGCTATTGCAAGTAATATAAATATCTCAGAAAATGCTGTTAATAATAATGGAAATACAATTTTAGGTCTTTTATATCTAGCTGCAACTAATAGACTTACTGTTAAAGCAGCTAATGCTCCCGTTGCGATAGCTGCTGATCTAAAAGTATCTCCTTGCGTAGCAGATACAAATGAAATTTCTCCTTCACTTTCACCTTCTAAACTAATATCTAATGATGCTGGAAGACTACCTTCTCTAAGATGTACGGATAATTCTCTAGCTTCATCATAATCTTCCGTTTGGAGTATAAAATTAGGTTGTTCTTGCCATGTTCCTGATCTTATACTATCAGCTAAACTTGGAGCCATACCTGCCGAATATATAACTTCTCCATCAACCAGCGTAAGCAAACAAGCTTCTGTATTATCTGGATCATTATCATATAAACAATTACTTCCTCCTTCACTAGCTACTCCTGTTTCTATAGTTGATTCTGCAAATCTATTTGCTGCATCATCTTCTAAATTTACGGGGACATGAGGTTGTTGATCTCCTTCACCTCTACTAGCTGATCCAATAGATGTAAAATCATTTCGTTCTAATACAGCTTCTTCTGTTTTATAATCAGATAATGTTTCTTGATCTTGTGGATAATATATATCTATCGTAACTTCACCTCTTTCTGAAATAATATTAATAGCTTCCTCTCTATCAGCATCAGGAATTTCTATTAACAAATTATATACGCCATCAATTGAATTTGTAACGCGGACTGAACTTCCTGCAAACCCAGATTGATCAAGTTTTTCTTGTAAAATATCTACCGTTTCATCTCTTGTTTCTTCTTTCAAACCAGTTCTAACTTCTTCATAATGTATATCATCAATATTATTTAAAGCCGTTTCAAAATCATCTTTTGTTTTATCTTCATCTGTCATTTCAATTGTACTTTTACCATGAACAGGATCATCATCATCAACAGGATCTCTTATTATAATACGCGTTGAAGATACATCTAATTCTTCAGCAATAGCTGACTCTGCATCATTTGCCGAATCATAAGATTCATATGATACTCCTTCTGCTGTAGATCCAATCAAAGGTGCTTGTATTCTTGTACCTCCTGCCAATTCTATTCCATATTGTAAATCTATATTTTCTTCATACCATGTCTGATCTTCTTCATCTACTACTTGTTGATCTGATCCTAAATCAATAACTGGTATGATAGGATTAAATACAATACCTATACTTATTAATAAAACTATAACTAATAAAATCATTCTCCAATAGTGGAGTATAAAATCTTTAACCATAATAATCACCTCTCTCTGTGTACCACTTTAGTAAACCAACATTCATTAGATATGTATTCATTAAGTCTGATGTTAGACCGATTGCTAATATAATACCCATATCTACTAATATTCCAACACTAAATAATGAAGCTATTATTGACATAACTATCATAGCACTTAAAGCTGTAACCGTCATAAATACTCCCGTGTTCATTGAATCGTATACATTTTCATTAAAAGTCATTTTATCACCTTTCAAAACATGTTTATTTAATAATATATCTGAATCAACACTATAACCTATTAACATAAGTAAAGCACCAACAGCACCTAATGATAACTCCATACCAATTATATTCATAGCTGCTAATGGTATTGCTATATTACTAACCGTACTAGCTATTACAGCAACAGCAGGTATAAATGATCTGAATAATAATATTACAAAAGCACTCATTAGGAAAAGTGAAAATATTAATGCTATCATTGCTCGTTCTTGAACATCTTCACCTAATGTTGGAGATACTTCATTTAACTCTACTAATGTTAAATCCTCATTTGCATCTGTTTGATCTTCAATATCTTGAGATGTTATTGAACCACTCTCAAAACTAACAATATAATTTCCACTACCTGGTATAGGGACGATAGTTTCTGTATCTGCGGAATAAGTTTCTTCTATTGTTTGTTCTGTATTTGAAATATCGTCACCGACACTTAATCTAATTTCTGTTCCTCCAACAAATTCTATACCTCTATCAACAGGTAAACCTGTCATCATTGTCCAAAATACTAAAATTGAAATAGCTATTATAAATACCAATATTGGAATTAATAATAATTTTCTCGTACTATAACTTTCATAGTCTGGATTGGGGATTTTTATTCTATTCACTATATTTATATATGGTTCTTTATATATAAGTATCTTACTAAATATTGATATATTATAATAAAACTTATAATTATATAATTATAAAAATTTATTATGAATCTATTAAGTTATTTTAATAATAAACACGTTGAAACTATAATTGATCTAATTATTTTTTCATCAATAAACAAGGCGGATACCTCGGGGCTTGACCCCGAGGCAGTTGACTAGTAGTATTTATGACCATAAATATTGGTTTCTTAATAATTAGTTTACTAACAATTACTTTATTAAATAAAAATATTATTAATATAAATGAAATATATATTTTAATATTACAATTTATATTGGCTTTTATTGGTTCAATTATATATTTAAATATATCAAAAAATAAAAATATAGTTAAATATTCTAAAAAAATCTCAATGAAAGAAATAAATCTGATTATATATTCAACAATTATTTTATTATTATTAAATTTTTCAAGTAATATAATTTTTGAACGATTAAATATAAATGTAGTTGAAAATGAAGTTATGAGTTTATTAGATGATCCGCTAAATATATTAATTTTGATACCAATTATGATATTTATTGTCGGTCCTGTTGAAGAATATATATTCAGAGGAATTATTCAAGGAATAATAAATGAAAATTATTCATTTGAAATAGCTGTCGTTACAACGAGTATTTTATTTTCATTTATACATATTCCAGCAGTAGGTGGTTTAATGTATAATGCAATTCCTTATCTTATAGTTATATTTATATTGTCAATTATTCTTGGATACACTTATAAAATAACTAATAATATTATTGTTCCTTCTTTAATTCATGGATTGTATAACGCTATATTATTAGTATTATATGGTTTATTTGTATTTTATTTTTAATAATTAAAATTATTACTTTAAAAAAAATTTAATAAATAGTAAAATATTTATACTCTCATAACCTATAATAGAGTGTATGAAATCACAAGGACCAAGAGATATCGGAAATATATTTGATGAGTTAATGAATATGAATATTGGAGGTATGTCTTCAAATTTATCTATAAGGCCATCTGGTATTGATATGTATGAAGAAGATGATGAAGTAGTTTATGTTGTTGACTTGCCAGGATATGAATCAGATGATGTTGAAATTACTGTTGAACAAAATACATTAGTTATTGTAGCAGAAAAAGAAGGTCATAGAAGATTAGATAACAAAACAAGAAGATTAAGAATACCAAAGAATGTTTCTGCTGAAGAATCTACGGCTACAATGGAAAATGGCGTCCTAAGTATTAGATTGCCATATAATGAAGATAGTGAAAAGACGCAAATTAGCATCGATTAAATTAAACATATTTTTAAACTTATTTTTTATACGATTTCCGTAATTTTTATTAACCAGTTACGCATTAGTTTTATATAAATGTATACATATAAATAATATTATATGATATACAAAAAATATAATAGATAAATATGAAACGAAAACAATCATCTTCTGGTATTCCAAGGCCATATTCAAGTACAGAATTACCTAATCCAAATAATACAATTAATAAATTAATTCATCCACTAACGTTATGGCAATTTATTTTAAATATATTAATAATTATAACTACTTTTTTAATTTTATTGCATAGAAATTCTTATAGTTATACGAAAGAAATTGTATTATCTTGCGTTATATTAATTTTTATTGGTTTATTATATAAAAAATTGACTGATTATGAATTTGAAGATAATCCTGAAATACCATCATTAAATGATGTTCATATGGCATATAAATATTTAAAATTAGCATCTACTATTAGTATATTAACATTAATAATGGGTCTTTTAACAATATTTACATTATTTTCAACCCATTATTTTGACAGTTTTTATTTAGTTGATGATTCAACATTATTTACTGTAATAATATTAACAGGTATATCATATTTATCATCGTATAGTATAGTAAGAACATTATGTTCATATTCACCTTCATATAATATAAGAAGATTTAGAATACCTCTTCATATATCAACTATACCACAGTTAATTGCTGCTATTGGTTTTTCTTTATCTCCTTTACTTATTTTATATACAGCTTTTATATGGAGCAATGAACCATTAATAACATTACCGTTTACTATAACTGTTATAGATACTATATCTGTTATATTTGTTATGGAATTATTATATTTACTTCTTGTAAAAAGACTTTAAGTATATAGATAATTTAAATACAAAACAGTTTTTAATATGGAAATCTATATAATACATATGAACTATGCTATAGGACTAACAGGGTATCCAGGATCTGGAAAAAGCGTAGCAAAAGAAATTGCTCTTGAAAATAATTATAATTCAATATCAATGGGTAACGCTGTTCGAAAAAAAACAAAAGAAAATTGGTCTGAAAAATTACGTGAAGCTAATGAATCAGATAATAAAACTACTTCTACTATATATGGTGAATTTGCAACAAAAATGAGAGAAAAACATGGAGATGGAATTGTAGCAGAATGGTGTGAAGATCAATTTATTAATAAAGATGGACCATATATTATTGATGGCGTTAGAAGTTTAAAAGAAAAAACTATATTTGAAAACATGGTTGATAATATGTATATAATATTTATACATACACCTGCTTCAATTCGTCTTAAAAGAATAACAAATAGAAATAGAGATAATGAAGGAAAATTTACAAGTAAAGAACTATTAGAAAGAGATTTAACAGAAAATAAATGGGGATTACCAGAATTAATTCAACAATCTGATTATACAATTCACAACTGTTGTGAATTAACAGAATTTGAAAATAAAATTAATAATACATATACAGAAATTAATTTAATAGAAAATAACTTATAATTCATTTTTATTTAAAAATTTTTCAGATCTAATTATATAAATAGGTTTTCCAATTATTGTTAAAATTATAATATAAATGCCATATATAGGAGCTAATATTAATCTATATGCAAAGTTTGTATTAGACCATAAAATTTCAACATTATTACCTTTTATCGCAATAACGTTTTTATTGGTATTATTATCTATATTAACGGGTTTAGGATTAAATATTAATCTAATATTATCTCCTTTTAAACAAAATATTATAAATAATATACTATAAAACCAACAAAGTAATATTCTTTGATGAAACTCTGCCCATACCTCACCATATAAACTTGAATATAATCCTTCTGAATTACTCGATATAGATTCTGTTACTACAACTTTTTTCATTTTATTATCATAGTATAAAATTTATACGTTAATAATAGTTTCTTTTTTTATAAATTTAGAAATAATAAAATAAATATAAATATTAATAATATTAAAATATAAAATAATATTTTAGTATTTTTATCATTTAAACTGTTATTTAATTTTTCATCGGACTCTTCTGATGTTGGAGAAAAAACTGTATGAGAGCAATTTTTACATTTATTAGGATTTTTTGAATGTATAGTTTTACAATTATTACATTTCCAATTCATTTATATGTTATAATTATATTCTGTTTTTAAAAAGTTTTTGTTAAATATCGTATATTTAATGTATCAGTTGTTGGTAATACAGTAATTTTATTCAGTTTTCTACCTGTAATAAACCAATTAACCACTTTATTACAACTTAAAGAATGAATAAAGAAAACGTATTACTATCTACTGGTATAGTAAGTTTACATAGAACAAAGACCTATTAAATTAGAGATCCTATAGAAACTATGGCCAGAAAATTAACAAGTAATGATATTAAAAATATAAAAAAATTGCAAAAATTAAGAAATACGAGAAAATACAATATATACAATAAAGAACTTTATATAGGTTTGATTGAAATTTATGGCGAAAAACAAGGAGATGAAATATTAATATGGATAAAAAATAATAATAAATATTATTTGAGTGGAGAATGGACAACGCTTATATTAGATTGAATTTTTATTCATCAATGAATTTAAATAACTATTTATATTAGTTATGGTTTCTGAAATATATTTATTATTACATATATCTTCAATCTGATTACCGATTTGTTTTAAATTTTTAATTATATCGGAATCAATACTTATATTTTGTTTTGTTATTGTGTCTATTTTTGATAATAAATTTGTATATTCTTCTACAGTTTTTCGTAATCTTTGTTTATCTTCATTTGGACTATAAATTTCCCCTATAGCTGTTTGTATTTTTTCACCAATATATTCTAATGGTTTATCAGTAGATTGTTTTTTTGCTATTTCTACGGCATGTTCACTATTTTGTATCAACCAATCTTTGCTCATATATAACTATTATAATTTGATGGTTATTAGTATTCTGTTATGTATTATTTTTACTATTATATTTTAGTACATAATAAAGTTTTACTATTAATAAATAGTATTATAACTATTTTGGTACTTCATGACATTCTCTACATCTAGCTTGATATGATTCAGACCCACCTACTTCTATTGTTGGAGAATCATATGGTGCAGGGTCACTATCAATTAATCTTTGTGTTTTTGATGCAGAAGTTCCGCATTTTTCACAAATAGCTTTTAATTTTTGAACATCTTCTGCTACAGCCATTAAATTAGGAACAGGATCAAATGGTTCACCTCTAAAATCTTGATCTAAACCAGATATATATATTAAATATCCGTTATTAGCCAATTCTAAAACAATTTCAACAAGTTTTTCTGTAAAGAAATTTGCTTCATCTATAATTATAACATCTGTTTCTTTTTTTGTTAGTTCTAACATATTATTATTTTTTCCTGTTTTAACAACAATAGCTTCAATTTTTCTTCCATCATGAGATCCTATTGTAGAAATTCCATATCTGCTATCAATCTTAGGTGTAAAAGCTTGTATATTTGCGCCAGCTATTTCTGCTCTTCTCTTTTTCCTAAGCAATTCTTCTGTTTTGCCTGAAAACATACATCCTGTTATAACTTCTATTTTTCCTTCTTTAGAATTAATATCTTTAATATTCATTTTTAATATAGTGTATATATGTTTCTGTTTATAAAAACTTTTTTAATATTAATATAACTATAAAAATATATTAAATAAAAAAGTTATGGAACAACTGTAACAGGAATAGGAGAATAACTAACTAAATCTTTAGCAAAGCTTCCCATAACTTTTTCTTTTTTACTATCTAATAATCTATGACCTACAAATATATGTTGTACATCATTACGATCTACATAATTGATAACTGTTTCAATTTTATTATGATTATTTGTGGATAAAACTTCTCCAGATACTTCACAAGTATCATCTAATTTATTAATATATTTAATATACTTATCTACAATATCACGTCCTCTTTCCATCCCTTCTTCAAATGATTCTTTTGATAAACGTCCGTTCGGATTATTTATATTTTTTATTTGTGGAATCATACTATGTATTAAAACGATATCTAAATCATATTTTTTAGAATATCTTAAAGCAGATTTAACAGCTTTTTTACTTTCTTTATTATTATTAACGCAAACAACTATACTCATATATAATGTTACGGTGTAACGTAATATAGTTTTTTCGTATATAATATAAATTATAAATTATAACTCAATACTCATGATTTATAATTCCTGATTCTTGATTTGGAACGTTAATTTCTTCTATTTCTACATTAACCGTATTAATCTTTGTAATATCATTTGGTATTTTGTTTTCAATTGCTTCAATTGTCATTGAAGATAAAGAACAATTATTACACTGTCCACCTAATTTTAATTGTAAAACGCCTTCTTCTTCATTTATATTTACAATTTCTGCAACACCACCATGCATACGAATTTGTGGAAAATTATCTTTCAAATATAATATAATTTTATCTTCTACGGAATTACTCATATTTATGTATTATATATAGAAGCGTATTAGTATTACTATTTTAAGAGAGATAAAAGATATAGAATATTTTCCCACTCCCACGTCCTTTCATGTTATATAAGCTATCTTCTCATTTGCTTATATAGCAACTTAATTCAAGTCATGGTCAAGTGGGCTTCAAACCCAATACGGCTCATACAGCTTCTAACTTGTCCCCTGTAGATTCTCATAAGAGCATTTATCGCAACAAGGTAGTGCGATATTCTTGCTTCATTAATAATATATGAATATATTTATTATTTCCACAAGCGTTAATTCGGACATATATATATATTTGCCCTACATTTAATATTAGTTTTTAATCATATATTAATTTTTCGGTTTATTTAATGTTTTACTTATAATATATTTTATAAATAAAATTAATATTAATGTGAAAAATATAAATTCAAACAGAATTAATATAATATTTCCTGTTATTAAACGTACTGGTATTAAAATAACTAATAATAATGAAATAAAACCAATTAATCTATAAAAATTATTTGTTTGATATATATTTGAAATAAACAAACTTAAAAATCCTATAGTTGCAATATCTGAACCCAAAGATCCTGTAACACCTATACTACTTTCAATATTTAAGTTAAAAATTATATTTATTACTATATATATAAAACCAATAACAATTAATGTTAGGCTAAGTAGTTCATGAATAGGCGATATATTTATTAAATCAGTATTATCTCCGTTTTTGTTGAATATTATGTTGTTATCCATATAATTAAAATTTGGTTTATATATTTATATATTTTATTATAGATTTTTTATAAGAATTATTATTTGTATTCCAATTAATTTATAAATAATAAAAATTATATATATAATATGAAAGAACTGAGTAATTATCCATATTTAAAATTATTTCCTGAAGCGATTATACCAGAATTTTTTATGAAAATTCTTGGTATAATAACTATTTTCTTTATTATAGTAGAAATGTTTCTAATTGGTTTTCAATATATATTGTTGTATTTTAATACAGAAATGAATATAGCTATATATGATATATCTATTTTTGCTTTTATACCTTTATTACCTAATATTATTATTAGTTTTTTATTAATAATTATTTCTATATTATGTTATAAATTTATTATACTTAAATTATATAAGTTAATACAAATAGATATACAATATCTTAAACAATTACCTATAGCACCCATAAATAAATCAAGAATAAGAAAAATTTTAACTCATATAGGATATGGTTATCTGTTACCAATAAGTTTTATTATTTTGTGTATTTTAGTTGTATTATATGCCTTAAATCCATTAGTTAACAATTTTATGTTGTTTACTATTGGTATAGCATTAATATGGATATTTAACTATATTTACAACTATATAATTCAAAACGATTTAATTAAAAATATTTCAATAAATTATTTTGAAGTTGTAGGAGGTTATGATAATGGAAAAATAGCTTATAAATTACATAAAAAAGATGAAAATATACCTAAAGACATATTCCATATTTTAAATATTAAACCCTATGATTTAATTTGAGTAATCTTTATCAACGTTAAAATATTTTATAATTATAATGAGCGTAATTATAATAAATTTATTAAGAAAAAAACACTTAAAAATAAAGAATAATAAATTATGTATAAATTCTAAAAATATATATTTTAATGAAATTAAAAATATTAAAAAAGTAAATTATATTAGTAATTATATAAATAACTTAATATTATCATTATGTTTAATTTTTAGCATTTTTATAAGTTTATTAATTTTTGAACCTATAATTAGTTATATTAAATCGGGCGTAATAGGATTTTGTATAGGTTTAGTAATAATAAATATAATAAATATAGGTACTTACATAGAAATTCAAACAGTAAATAATACATATTTAATTAATGTTAAAAATGAAATAGATAAAAATGATTTAGAAACTATTATACGGAAGTAAATAATATATATCATAAGAAAAAATGAATGATTTGCAGACTCCCATAGATTTGTCAAAAGAATTTAACAAACATGGAATGATGATAACTCCAAGTGTTGCAGAAGAAATTATTGATTCATCTTTATCTACAACTAAAATAATTAATAAAATTATAGATGAATATGATGAAGGTGATATATTAGAAGAAGATAAAATAAATTCAATTATTAATAAATTAAATAATGAAAAAGAACAAGAAAATAAAAAAGAAAATAGCAAAGAACAAAAAGTAAATAAAAATAAAAATAATTTAAAAAATAAAAAATTTATTGATCCAAAAAAAGCATTAAATAAAATAAATAAAACTTTTGAAGAAAAAAAGAAAAATAAAATAGAAAATAGAAAAGAAACTTTAAATGAAAGATACCCTGAACTATATGATAAATTATTTAACAGAAAATTTCCTCCTTGCGTTAAAAGAAATAATAATGACCCTGAATATACTATTAGTAATGATATATCGGGTAATTCTAGAGGAAAAGGAGATTATAAAGATTATAAATCATTGTTTAAATATAGAAATGATACATTATTAGATATTATTAAAGAACGCGTTAATACTTATACTGTCAAAGAATTAAATAACATTACAGGAACAGAAGATGTAACGGTTTCAGGTTTAGTTTGGAATAAATTTACAAGTAATAGTGGAAATTATGTGTTAGAATTAGAAGATTCAAATATATCTGATAACATATTAATTGTGTTTACAGATGATAATATTAAACCGACTTTTGAGAAAGTTATATTAGATGAATTGGTTGCTGTTAGTGGAACATATGATGAAGATAGAGGTATTATGTATGGAGATGAGATTTTATTCCCTGAAATACCAAGAAAAAGAAATCGGAATAAACCGAATAGGTTTGTTCAAGGTGCATTTATTAGTGATATACATATTGGTTCTGAAGATTTTTATCCTAATTATTGGAATAAATTTGTTGACTGGGTTCGAACTACAGAATCTATAGAATATATATTTGTAGCAGGTGATGCCGTAGAAGGTATTGGTGTATATCCAAATCAAGATGAAGAATTAGAAGTAACTGATATTTATGATCAATATGCTTTAACAGGTAAAATGTTTGAATATTTACCTGATGATGTTCAAATATTTTTAAGCGTAGGGAATCACGATAGCGTTAGATTGGCTGAACCTCAGCCAAAGCTTGATGAAAAGTTCACTAAATATTTTTCAGATAATGTTGAATTTGTTGGAAATCCAGCTATTGTAACTGTTGAAAATATAGATATTTTATTATATCATGGAATGAGTATTAATGCATTAGACGAAGCTATTCCAGGCGTTTCAATGAATAATCCTGAAGAAATTATGAAAATAATGTTAGAAAAAAGACATCTTGCACCTCTATATGGTAAAAATGTTAGGCTTGCACCAGAAGAAGAAGATTATTTAATAATAGATGATGTTCCTGATATATTGCATACTGGACACGTACACAAATATGGTCATGATAAATATAACAATGTCGCAATGGTTAATACGGCTACATGGCAAGGACAAACAGATTTCCAGAAAAGTAAAGGTGTAGAACCTGATGTTGGTTATTTCTCTACAATTGATTTTTCAAATCTGAAAATCACAAAACATAATATCAATAATAAAAACTAATTATTCACGGTAAATTATTTATCGTTATATAAAATAAATAGATACATGAATAAATGGATCAAGATATTTTGGATCATTTTAGGCTTAGTTTTATTTTTAGCTTTTTCTTATACGATATATAATTTTATTGGTCCTGTATTAGTATCTATATTTTTATATTATTCAGTTAGACCATTAAATAAAAAATTAATAGAAAAAGATTTTAATAAAACAGTATCTGCAATATTATCAATTTTAGCAATTATAATACCAGCAATTATAATTGTATTATATTCTATTCAAATAATAATTAGTGAAATAACAGATATTTTAAATCAAATTGATATATCTATCCAAGAATTAACTAATATATTAGTACCGTCAGAATTATATATACAATTAAATAGTCTTAGGAATTTACAAAGTTTTGAATTTTCATCCATATCTTTTGAAAGTATTGATATAGAATATATTTCAACATTTATAACCTCGGCAGAACTAACATTTATGATATCTATATTTATCGGTAGCATTTTATTTGATCTATTTATTGTAGTAATGTTAACATTTTATTTATTACGAGACGGAAATAAAATAAGAAAATTATTAATAGATATATTTAATTATGATAAATTATATATAGAATATATAAACAGTCTTGATAAATCATTAAAAACAGCTTTCTTTGGAAATATGCTCGTTGCTATAATAACAAGTCTAATAGGAATAATTATATATATATTAATATCTCAAACAATGCCAAATGGTAATCTTCTAGCATATCCTGCATTACTAGGAATATTATGTGGAATAACCAGTTTGATACCAATTGTAGGTATGAAACTTGTTTATTTCCCAACGACCGTTATTTTATTTGGATTAAATATAGCTGAAGCTTCTCTGGCTGAAGCTCTAATATTACCTGTTGTTTTCTTTACGGCTTCATTTATAATTATTGATTCTATACCTGATTACTTCATTAGACCGTATCTGAGTAGTAGAGGTAATTTATCTACTGGATTATTATTCTTCTCATATGCTTTACCACCATTTGTATTTGGATGGTATGGATTATTCCTTGGACCAATTATTTATATATCACTATATGAATATTTAAAAATAGTATTTAAAAAACTAGACTTAAATTAAGCAATTAACTTACTATGTATTTTTATATATACATAAGTCAAAATTTGTATCTATATCATATAATAAAATCTCTTGATCTTTCGGTTCTCTTTTTATATTATTATATGTTGAACAAAAATCTGAACGTAAGGAGTTTACAACTATATTTTTAATTTTATTATCATCTAAACCACTATTCTTATAATCCATTATACAATTAGTAATATCATTAATTGGTGCTTCTATATCGTCATTTTTATCTCGTATTTCTATAGCCATATCTAAAATAGAATCTTCCATTATCATATATTATTATATAATATTTTAAAATTATATAAATCTATTTATAACAAATCTGTTATTTCATTTTTACAATGAGGACAAATATTATTTTCTCCATTAAAAATTGGAATAAAACGAATATTCTTTAAATCTTTTTTATGATATTCTTCACAAACCGTCTGTTCACCATTATCTTCAATTACATGTATTATATCTGTTTTGGATTTAACGCCTGTTTTTCTAACAGATACTAAACTATAAAATGTCATATAATAATAGTTTGTTATATAAGCATTAATATATTACGACAACCTATTGATAATATCCAAATCAAATATTATTTAACATCCTAAACAGTATACACTAGTATGTCAAAATGGATTACGAACAAAAATCAGATGAAAAAATTTTTAAAATCATTAAGTAAAGAAGACACATTTGTAATTGAATTTGAGTCCTCGTTTTCACCTCGATATGCTACCGTAGAAAAAATTGAAAATAGACAAATACGTATGTTTGATACAAAAGGACAAGGGTATGCTAAAATTCAAGTAAAACCAGATCCGTCAAAAAATCACACAGAAGGTTGGTATATTCTTGAAGATCAAAACACAAATCGTTTATTATGTGATAAAGTTGGTCCAGGTCCAAAATATATAAATCGAATTAATCCTGATACTCTTAATGTAAATTATTCAAATAATATTACGCTTGTAGCAGAATGTCAAGAATGTGGAAATACTATTCCTATGCCTGTAGATAAATCTGATGGACCTTATAATAAAAGAAGTTTAATTAAAAAAGGGAATGATACAGTTACTCCTTGTTGCCATAGTAAAAATTGGGAAAGTAAAATGAAACACAATTAATTTTCAAACTATTATAATACTGATCCTAATAACAATTTATCAGTAATTAAATAAATATAAAATTTTAAATATGGTAAATAATCTGGTTCAAAATCGAAAATATTATTTACCGTGTAATAGTAATCCTTTATAGTCATGTCGGTAACTGATAAAGAAATCCTCAAAAGCCAGATCAGACAATTAAAAGAAACCCTCGTTATCATAGAAAATCAAAATAGTAGAAAGTATTCAATAACAAGTCCTGAGCAAATGTGGAACATAATGAATATTAAAGGAAATAAAAATTCACCAATTCACCCACAAGTTAAACAAATACTTCACGGAAACTATCTAGAAATATCAGAAATTAAAAAATCGATCCAAAGACTAGAAAATGATTTAAATGATCTTAATAAATCAAATGAACAAGAATTATACGAGAAACCAAAAAATGATATAAATTCTAAAAATCAGAATCAAAATCAGAATCAAAATCAAGTCAAAAATAATAAGAAACAAAATAAAACCAACGATAGATCTCAAACAAAGTTAAATAGATTCTCAAAGTAATAATTTAACCAAATTATTTTTTGTAATAGTTAGAATATATAATTAATATATAATTATTAAATTTTTTAACTTACAGTACTGGTAGTGAAACCATACATGTCAAAAAATTTCACTTACAGTGTTGGTAGTGAGATTTTCACCAAAACGGTTAGTAGGTACCCTTCTAACCCTTTCCTGTTAGTATACTAACGGCTAATCAGACCATGTTAAACAAGTAAAGTATAGGTTTAATACAACCTAAGTTGTATAACTTACCTGTTTTCGGTCACTCGCTAACAGTTACCCTTGAAATCCCACTACCAACACTGGTAGTGAGATGGTAGTAACTTCG
>LKMJ01000894.1_pt1 | contig 25011 bp, 20 predicted proteins | sample 643391 | NCBI WGS metagenome assembly LKMJ01 (sample SAMN04112250, study PRJNA286221) | soda lake metagenome | biome: soda lake; feature: Kulunda Steppe; material: water; isolation source: sample PL-Br10 brine of Picturesque Lake | place: Russia: Kulunda steppe | collected 2010-07 | reverse complement strand
TTTGGGGCAGCCCGATTTTTTTGGTCAGTTCCCGAATTGCTTCAGCGGCGGTTTTTCCGGCTTCTACATCGCTTAAATTAACTACGTCGATGCCCATGGCCCCGGCAACAAGGGCATAGCGATCGGCGCATTCCTCCAGGTTAAAGAGCATCACGTGAGGAAGAAGGATACTATTGCCTATTCCGTGCGGTACATTAAATAGGGCGCCAATGCAGTGAGCCATGGCATGATTCAGACCGAAAAAAGCAGTGCTGCATGCTATACCGGCTATGGTAGCAGCAAGCTGCTGCTGTCCTCGAATGAACAAGTTCTCACCCTCTTCGACGCAGCGCGGCAAGTATTGAACGATCATCCTGATCGCCTGCAAAGCCATCCCATCTGCTATTGGCTGATGATTCAGGGTATGAATTGCTTCAACAGCGTGCGAAAATGCATCCATCCCAGTACTTGCGGTCAAATGAGGAGGCAGACCGGTAACCATGGTCGGGTCAATGATAGCGCGGTTGGGGATAATAAAGTCGTCACAGATAAAATCCTTGATATTCCGGTCCCAGTCTTTTATAGTAGCGTACATGGTAACCTCACTGCCGGTTCCAGCAGTGGTCGGCACCGCAACATGGGGAGTTTGCGGTCTTGATAGCATCTGGACGCCTGAGTAATCCTTTAGCCGGCCGCCTTCTTTCATGACCACCGCCATGCCCTTGGCTGTATCGATAACACTGCCGCCGCCAACGCTGACCAGTATATCGGCCCCTTTCTCAAGAGCAAAGGCTGCTCCTTCATCGACAAGGTGAAAGCCTGAATCCTGGCTGCACTGGTCGTAAGTGCCGGCACAGCGCCGGCCCAGGGCTTTCTCCACCTTTTCTGCCAGGCCGGCCTCAACAATGTCCTTATCGGTAACAATCAAACCTTTTGCACAACCAAGGCTGTCGATTTCCAGGCCTATATCTTTAATGCTGTTTTCACCAAAAATAACTTTTGTGGGGCTGTTATATTCAAAAGCGAGGTCGCGATCATATGACACAACAATTGATCCTCCCTGTTTCTAAGAATATTTTAGAAGCCAAAATTTGAACGAAGTTCATTAAACCATTCGTTATAACTGGTTCGTTCATCCTCACTCATTTCCGTTTGAAAGCGGGTTTCGATCTGTGCTGCCAGATCAACCAGCCGGATACTGGCTTTCACGTATCGGACAATTTCGGGCAAAGAACCCTTAAGACTGATTTTCCCCTGCATCATTGCTTTTACAACATCAAGCTCTTTTTTCAAAACCGCCTGCCAACGCTCAAATTCTCCGGTCAAGACATAATCTGCATTTTCTCCTGCTTCGCGGGGCACCAGCCTGACAGATCGGCATTCGCCGTGCCACAGATCCATCAACATAAAGATATCATCGTTTAAACCGATTTCCGGGTTGGAAAGAATATGGATAACAACCGATCCCTCCCAGGTTTTGGCCACTTCCTTATAAGTCGTATCTTCCTGGATCAGCTTTTCAAAAGTCGCCACCCATTCCGGCGTACCCATGATGTAAGGTTTTTCTGCCACTGTCAGACGCTCTTTAACCATTTCCTGGTAGGCTTTCTCCCATTCTTCAGTCCCGTAAGTATAGGTCATATCAATCCTCCCTCCACGAGTTTGTTATTTCTCTATAAAACACGTATATATTAATTTAATTATAACTCTTTTGAGAGTAATGCGAAAGCAAATGGCCTGTCAGCTTGTCATTCTATCTTGCTGATTATTTCCCGGGAAAAGGTTGTCTTTTCACAATGGTCACTGTATATTAAAAATAATTGGATCGATACCGGGCATTTAACATGCCTAGTTCATTTTTTTATCTTGTTTTCTGCGAAGTATTTTTAATCACCTGAGACCGGCAATTCTGCTATTCGGGTAGACCAGCTGCAGGGTTTTCAATCAAAAGATCGCAAATATCTACAGGAGGTGTTCTGATTGTCCGGTTGCCATGGTAAATTATTGAGGATAGACTTGAGTCAAGGCACAATCGTTGAAGAAGAAATTCCTGAAACTATGCATCGTAAATATTTGGGCGGTGCAGGGTTGGCTACAAAATATTTATGGGACGAAGTGCCCAAAGAAGCTGGCCCTTTAGGACCTGAAAACAAGTTGATCTTTATGAGCGGGAGTGTAACCGGTTTAATAGCGCCGAGCACCGGCCGGTTTAGCGTGGTAGCAAAATCACCCCAGACAGGCATTTGGGGCCAGGCCAATTCCGGTGGTCGGTGGGGTGTTGATTTTAAAAAGTGCGGCTATGATGGAATTATCTTCGAAGGATCATCCCCAAAACCAGTATACCTGGTCATAGAAGATGAAAAAGCTGAATTGAAAGATGCTGCACATCTCTGGGGGAAAAATGTGCAGGAAACCACGGATATGATTAAAGAAGAAACAGGTGAAAAATTTAACGTTGCCTGTATCGGACCAGCCGGCGAAAATCTGGTTAAATATGCAGCAATCATGAATGACCTGGGCCGGGCCGCCGGACGCTGCGGACTTGGAGCAGTAATGGGTTCGAAAAACTTAAAAGCTATCGCCGTTCGGGGCAATATAAAGATATTGGCCGCTAAACCGGAAGAGTTCAAAGCACACTCCAAGAATCAGTATGAATTGATGGATAATGCTATGTTTAAAATGTCACTGCAGGCCTTCGGGACCACCGTGGTTCTCGACTTGGTCAATATCCGCGGCGGTTTTCCAACCCGAAACTGGCAGACCGGTGTTTTTGAACAGTCCGATGATATAAACGGCCCTGCTATTTCTGATAATATACTTACCAGGAATGTGACCTGTTTCGCCTGCCCGATTGAGTGCGGCAGAGGCACCGAAATAAGGGAAGGTAAATACGCCGGCCATAAAGGCGAAGGCCCGGAATACGAGACGATAGGAACTTTCGGTGGAATGTGCTTTATCAATGACCTGGAAGCAATAACCATGGCCGGGTATCTTTGTAACGATTACGGGATCGATACCATCTCAGCCGGCAGCACTATCGCTTTCGCAATGGAATGCTATGAAAAAGGAATACTGACAGAATCTGATACCGGGGGGATGGACATAAACTTCGGTGACCCGGAAATAATAATCCAGTTGGTTCACTTGATTGCCCGGCGGGAAGGCATCGGCGACCTTCTTGCTGAAGGAACAAAGCAGATGTCTGAAAAGCTCGGCCGGAACAGTGAAAGTTTCGCCATGCATGTCAAGGGCCTCGAGCTTCCGGCATACGACAGCCGCGCAGTGCAGATGACCGGGTTAACCTATGCCACAGCAAACCGCGGCGGCGATCACATCACTGCTTACATCCAGGGCCCCACCTTTGTTGATGCCCCTTTCCTCGTTGTCGAAGACAGTGAAATCAAAGATCCTTACACTGCCGATCCCGACGAAGTAAAAATTGCCGTTGACCTCGAAGATATGCTCACTACTTTTGACTGCGTCGGGGCCTGTAAGTTCATGGGGCTGTGCCTTAACGTAGACGACTGGGTTAAACTTGTCAACCTGGCCACCGGATGGCATTACAGTACTTCTGAATATAAAAAGGCCGGGGAAAGAGTTTACAACCTGGCCCGCGCTTTCAATAACCGGGAAGGATTATCGGCTAAAGATGATACGCTGCCCAAAAGACTGCTGGAAGAACCCCTGCCCGAAGGTCCGGCCGAGGGTCATGTCAACGAACTCTCTAAGCTTTTAGACCGCTATTACCAGCTGCGCGGCTGGGATCACCAAACCGGGAAACCGACGGTTGAAAAACTGCGTGAACTGGGTCTGGAAGATGTCATACCCGAACTCTGGGATTGATGAAAGGAGGCTTTACCTTGACTAGCCTGGAAGAAAAAAGACCCTGGCTTAAAAGTTACCAATTGGGACCTTACAAACTGGCGCACAGCCTGGAGCCGTACCCCGAACTGCCTTTATTTTCTATGCTCGACCACTCGGCGGAAAAACATCCATCATCCACGGCTATAGAATATTTCAACCTGAAAATCAGCTACAGGGAGCTTAAAGAATTAACCGACAGAATGGCCTGTGCCCTGGCCGGCTTTGGAGTGAAAAAGGGTGATAAAGTAGCCACCATTCTGCCAACCTGTCCACAGTATATCATCGCTAATTTTGCCATTCTCAAAACAGGCGCCATTCATGTGCCCTGCAGCATACTGCACAAAGAACGCGAACTGGAATACGAAATCGGCGAATCAGGAGCTGAAACAGTCATCTGCCTGGCAGAACAGGCAGGTAGATTAAAGGCGGTCAAGCCAAAAACAAGGCTCACACAGATCATTGTCACTTCCCTGCATGACTATACTGCAAAGGAACCGGACCGGCAGGCGCCACCGGAAGGCATGCATAGTTTCAGAGAGTTAATTGATCGGCATGAACCCCGGCCGCTAACGGTCGATATAAACCCGCGGGAAGATCTGGCCTACCTGGCCTTTACCGGGGGCGCTACCGGTGTGCCCAAAGGGGTTATGCTCACTCACTTTAACCGCTACGCCAATGTACTGCAGTCGATCTCCTGGTCCATGGCCCCTCTTGAAAAATCAATCCGCGGTAAAGCTTCCCTCTGTATCGGTGTTCCCCTGTTTCACTCCTACGGTGATTCCGCCGCTCTTTTCGGTATTTACTGGGGACTGCGCTTAATTCTAATCCAGGACCCGCGCGATATTGACTATATCGTAAAAGTGCTGGTCGAAAACCGCCCCTTTATGTCCATCCTGGTTCCGACCCAGTTGATGAAAATGCAGGAAAAAGATCTGCCGCGCCTGCCGATCCAGATCATATCCGGAGCTTCATATCTTCCGGTAGAAGTCAGGGAAAACATAACGGAAAAAATCAAGATGCCGGTTTCAGAAGGTTACGGCCTAACAGAAACAAGCCCCCTGACCCACCTTGACCTGAGCGGTTTTTCCAAAATTACCGGCTTCGCCACCAGGCAAAAGTACAGTATCGGCCTGCCGGTACCGGACACCGAAGTCAAGCTGGTTGACGAAGAAAGCGGTGAAGAGAGTCCTGCCGGCGAACCCGGCCACATGTATATTAAAGGACCGCAGGTAATGAAGGGTTACTGGCCGGATGAAGGCGCAGGCCTGGTAGACGACTGGCTGCCGACCGGTGATATTGCCCGTATGGATGAAGACGGCTACTTTTATATTGTCGACCGGATCAAGGACATGGCCAATATCTCCGGCTACAAGGTTTATACCGGCACAATTGATGACATTTTACACCAGCATTCCGCCGTATCAATGGCGGCAGCCATTGGCATTCCGGATCCGGAGAGGAAGGGCAGCGAAAGAATCAAGGCTTTTATCGTCCTCAAAAAAGAATACCGCGACAAAGTTACCGAAGAGGAGATTATCGAGTTTTGCCGGGACAAATGCGCTTCTTACGCCGTGCCCCGCCAGGTCGAATTCCGCACCGTTTTGCCTTTTACAGTGACCGAAAAGATTTACAAAAAACAACTGCGCGAAGAAGAGATAGAAAAATCTGCTGCAGAGCAATAATATTAAATGAATAGACAAAAACAGATCCTGCCCCGCAGCAGGGCGAAAAATGATAAATTTTCGGATTAATTTTTATAAAGTGGAGGTGCACCCAGTTGAAAGTTGTGGTCAAACCTTATCTTTTTCTGCGCGAATCGCTCGGGGTTAAGGAAATTACTATTGAGCTGCCGGAAGGGACAAGCGTGCGCGGCCTACTGCAAGTTTTGCGCCGGGATCACCGGATGCCGGAAAAACTATCTATCAACGGAAGATACTTAACGCTGATGAACGGTGAGGAATTAACCGGTATGACCGTGCTTATTAACGGTTACACCATTAAACAGCTGCAGGGAATAGATACAGTTTTAGATGAGGGCTCAATAATCAGCATTTTCCCACCGGCAGCAGGAGGTTAGTTTAACAGAAAATCGTTTAATTGCTCATGACACAAAAGTGATTTAACCGCAAAACCCGGACCGGCCAGGATATGCTTGCAGCAAAATTAATGACCGGCTTACCTTCCGCTGCTAACATGTTCAGCCTCCTGTCCCTCTGTTGGTTAGACTTCGAGTAAAACCGAGTCTCCCTGGGCCAGGCCACCACAGATCGCCGCTGCCCCTAAACCGCCGCCCCTTCTGCGCAGTTCAAAAATCAGGGTCATGATAATACGGGCGCCGCTGGCTCCAACCGGATGACCAACAGCGATAGCCCCTCCGTTGACGTTAATTTTTTCTCGCAGCAGTTCCACCTTTTCGGGATCATCTCCGGCCAGGATCTTACTGCTTACCAGGGGCATAGCAGCAAAAGCCTCATTAATCTCAATTAAATCTACCTCTTCAACGGCAATTCCACCGCCCCGTTCCAGGGCTTTTTCAATAGCCGGAGCAGGAACAGCAGCTATCAGGTGGGGTTCCAGGGCCACACTGCCGATACTGCGTACCGTGGCCAGCGCCTCAACCCCCAGTTCTTCGACCCGGCCCCGGGACATCAGGATCAGGGCTGCAGCTCCCGTATTCAGCCCCGGGGCATTACCGGGCGTTACCGTGGGGCTGCCGTAGACAGTCGGTAATTTGGACAACTGCTCCAGGGTAACATCTGGCCGGGGCTGTTCATCCCGCTCGACAAGTACCGATTTCTTTTTAGCGGGAACTTCCACGGAAAAGATCTCTTCCCCGAATTTTCCTTCTTCCAGGGCCCGGTTATACCGCTGCTGACTGCACAACGCCCAGTAATCCTGTTCCTCACGGCTTACCCCGTACTGCAGGGCTACTTCCCCGGCATCTACGGAAACGGGGTTCCAGCCGGGGTAACCCAAGGCATATAAAGGATCGATCAAGGGGGATGAACCCAGACGCTGACCCCAGCGAACCTGTGGGGCCAGGAAAGGCGCGCGGCTCATGTTATCCGCACCGACCACCACCACTACTTCTGCCTCACCGCTTTTGATCGAACGATAACCCATATGCAGGGCGGTCATCGAAGAACAGCAGGCCCGGTCGAGGGTTAGAGATATTACACCGGCAGGCAGTCCGGCTTTAAGCACTGCCTGGCGGCCCAACACATTCGTTTCCAGGGCATTTTCCGGCAGTATACAGGTTCCAAAGTACAGCTCATCAACCAGTTCCGTACCCTGCTTTAATCGATCAAGCACTTCCCGGACAGCCTTTACCCCGAGATCTAAACTGCTTATATCTTTCATCGCTCCGCCGAATCGTCCAAAAGGAGTACGGGCCGCAGCAGCGATTACTACCTCTTGCCGGTCGCTCATATTAAGCTCCTCCTCATGTGCATTGTCATTAAATCAACAGCGAGAAAAGAGTTGAAAGGCACTTGGTTCGGATAAGAAAGCAACTATTGAAAAATCACTTGTCGTGGTTGTAGAAACCCTGTCCGGACTTACGGCCCAGGTGTCCAGCCTCAACCAGTTTTTTCAAATTTTGCGGGGCGCGGAAGCGATCACCGTAAGCCTCGGTTAAACCTTCGGCAGCAAAAACCATGGTGTCGAGCCCGACGTAATCAGCCAGTTCAAAAGGACCCATGGGATAATTTAATCCCAGGCGCACAGCCTTGTCGATATCTTCAGCAGAAGCGACACCTTCTTCCAGGACCCGCATGCATTCCAGCATGTGAGCAGCCAGGACCCTGCTGGTTATAAAGCCCTGGGCGTCTTTGACCAAAACAGTTTCCTTGCCCATTTTTTGCGCTAAATCCTGGACAATCTGAACAGTCTGATCAGAGGTATCCACTCCGGTCACAATTTCAACTAGTTTCATCAGCGGTGCCGGGTTAAACCAGTGCATGCCAATCACTTTATCCGAACAGCTGGTGACCGATGCAATATCGGTTATGCTCAACTCGGTGGTATTGCTGGCCAAAATGGTTTCTTCTGCACAAAGCCCTTCCAGTTCTTTAAACACTTCCTTTTTCAGCTCCAGGTCTTCAGGAACCGCCTCGATGACCAACTGGGCTCCTTCTACTGCATCGGCCAGGTCGGTAGTGGGGGAAATGGTCTTTATTATCTCTTCTTTCTTTTCTTCCTTTAGCTTGCCGGACTTGACAAAGCGTTCCAGGCTGTTACGAATGCTTTTCAACCCCTTTTCAAGCACCTGCTCGGTCACATCCATCATACTTACCTGGTAGCCAGATGTAGCGGCAACCTGGGCAATTCCACTGCCCATCTGCCCGGCTCCCAGAACAGCAATTTTTGTGATTTCCATTTCCTGCTCCCTCCTCGATTTGTTAAACATCACGGTTTTATAAGAAAAAGCAATTGCGGCAGTTAACCAGCGGTGAACTTATTATATCGATTATTAAATAAAATGGCAATTCAATCAACTCCCGGTCTTTTTGCCGTACCGGCTATCTCCTGATCAGCACATTTTATGGTTTTATCTATCTCTGTAGAGATGTCTTCCGGTAAACGCATATCCTGGTAATCATCCCGGATCGAAGCGTATATATCCCTGGTTCTTGCTATTAAGTCTTTGCTCCCCTGTTCTTCCCAGGAAAGGCGTGATCCACGGAAAAAAGTGCGGGGCCGATAAACATTGCGGAAATGATTAAAGGTATGATCCATGGAAATAAACTCTTCCCGTCCGGTTAAGCCTTTGATCTCATTAAAGGCCAGGTTTTCATCGTCAATCTCCAGGCCTGATTTTAACTGCTTGACTATCCCGAATATGTCGTTATCAATAATCAACTGCAGCGGGCTGATTGTTTTGGCCACTTCCAGCTGTCCCCCTCCGCCCAGTACCGAAGCGCCGGAAAGGGCGACCAGGTGTGCCAGGGAAGTCCTTTCGATCATGTTCTGAGCATCCAGCAAAATACTATCCGCGCCTGTTCCATAAGTGTGAGCAGGAAGCCCGTAACCCTCGGTGAAAAGCTGGACAGCCGCCATTCTGCTCATGGTAACTTCGATCGGAGACTGCAGGGTCTGGGTGCTCAACATGTCCAGGGAAAAAGGGAGCGGTGTGGCTACTACCGCTGTTCCCGGTTGAATAAGCTGGGCAATCAGAACCAGGGCCATAACTTCTACCGCAGCCACCAAGGCAAGTCCCTCGGCGGTTACCGGAGCATTGGCCCCACCGGTCGGCAGAGAACAGGCATGTATGGGCACACCATACTTACAACACTGCAAAACTATTTCCATATCCATAGCCTTGTACTCCAGGGGTGAATTGGAACAGGCAATAAGACTGATGATCGGCCTTTCTTTTAGTTTTTCTTTTCCGCCTACCACCAGTGCCGCTATTTCAAGCAGGTACTTGCTGTTTTCTTGTTCATACGGCTGGACCCAGATATGCTTGGTGGTGTTTTGTAAAACCGTCCTAAGGGTATGAATATCAAGGGTTTCCTGAGGCATATATTTAGAGCGGGGCGAGGGGAGTGAACAAAAATCAATATTTTCCAGGTAACTGCTCAACTTAGTAAACTCCTGCACTTCTTTGAAGGCAACCGGATAATAGGCTCCGTCTTCCGCATAATAATTCAGCGCGCCTGTGCTGGTCCTGGTATAAAATAGTCCCCCTGGATGCGGAACAGCTAAATCATACCGGGGATCTATTCCTGCCAGGGTATATTGCCTGGGAGCTTTTTTCAAAACCTCATCAATTAGACTCCGCGGAAAACGCGCCCGCGAGGCCGAAACATCCGCTCCGGCTTCCCCTAAAAAACGTAAAACCTTTGCATGACCTACTTTTACCCCTCTTTCAGCCAGGATTATTTCCAGCTTTTCTTTCATGAGGTCCAACTGCTCGCTGCTCAATATGCGGGAAGCAAGCACCCTTGTCACCTGTCTTCACTCCCTGTTATATATCTGGTCGTTGCTGTAAAAAACGGAGCCCAAAGCAAGGAACACGGGCGATTATATTATGCTTTCCGCCACAACGGCAGGTCCGTTTCCGGATCATGCTCACGGTACAGCTCAGGCCCCAGGATCTCTTCGATCACAAATTCCCCGGCAAAGACCACGGTCCCTTTTTGCAGATGCCCGCCTTTCAACCCACCCTCACTGTCACCGAGAGTTATATGCAGATGAGCTGCCGGTTCACCATTCCGCAGGCTTATATTGCCCATACATCCAACTATTTCCAGGTGCTCATTAAACTCCCGATCTTCATAGACCCTTTTGTCCTGATTGTAATAACTGATAACCGCTTTTTCTACTGCACCGATGATCTCCACCCGGGCACATTCGATCTTTTCATTAACGGCAAACTGTTGTACGCTTTCAAGCAAATCACCGCGAAAGGGAACCCTGCCAATCAGGGTCCTTCCCTTTTCTCCTCTTTGATACCACATGCTGATTCCTCCCGGTTGAGCAGTTTTTCAACCAATTTCTCATTCGGGGATCCTATTCGCGAACACAATTGTAATTCCTTTTTTATTGCCAATTTGTCCCGGTGTTTCAGGTTGTTCACCTCCGCATTGCCGTTTTAACGAAAAAACTGGAATCCTTTTTTCCAGTGGGCACTTTATGGCATAATACAAAGCTTGTGATTTATGCTGTGCAGTGGGATAATCAATCTAAAGGAGTGTTCAACTTATGACCGAAGTCTCTGTCGGGAATATCTTAGCAAACCAGAGACAGTTTTTTCAGACTGGAGAAACCAGAAGCACCGCTTTCCGGCATAAAGCTCTCAAAGATTTTAAGCAAACCATTATCCGCAACGAGCAGAATATTTTAGCGGCGCTAAATAAAGACCTTAGAAAACCTGTCTTCGAAACCTATGCATCAGAGCTCAGCTTGATCATAAACGAAATCAATACCGCCTTAAAATACCTGGATAAATGGGTAAAACCTAAAAAAGTCAAAAGCACTGTGCCAACTTTTCCATCGAAAAACTATTACCTGCACCAACCCTTTGGCATAGCCTTGATTATCGGGCCCTGGAATTATCCTTTCCAATTGACCCTTGCTCCACTGGTAGGCTCTATTGCTGCCGGAAATTGCTCTGTAATCAAACCTTCTGAAATATCTGAAGCTTCATCTGCGGTGGTGGCTAAAATTATCAATGAAGCCTTTGATAAAAAATACATAACCACAGTGGAAGGCGACGCTCAAGTTGCAAGCAGTCTTTTAGATCAAGAATTTGATAAAATCTTTTATACGGGCAGTCCGGCAGTAGGTCAAATCGTTATGGAAAAAGCAGCAAAGCACTTGGCCGATGTAACCTTAGAACTCGGGGGCAAGAGCCCCTGCATTGTCGACAAGGACGCAGACCTTGATCTGAGCGCAAAGAGGGTTTTGTGGGGCAAATATTTTAACGCCGGCCAAAACTGCATCTCTCCTGATTACCTGCTGGTCCATAAAGATATCAAGCAGGCTTTTTATGCTTCACTTGAAAAGTGGATCAACACCTTCTTTACCACGGACCATCAAAGCAGCCCCGATCTGGGAAGAATTATCAATGAAAAACACTACGACAGGTTATTAAAGTTTTTTAATGATGGAACTTTAATCACAGGCGGGCAGACAGACAAAACTGAACTTTTTATCGGCCCGGCTATCCTCGAGGTAACAGATCTGGATACACCTGTGATGCAGGAAGAAATTTTCGGCCCCATATTACCGGTTGTTGAGTATTCCGAGCTGGAAGAAGTTGAAGAAATAGTGGCCCGCAACCCCGATCCATTGGCGCTCTACATTTTTTCTAAAGACCGCGCGAAAGTTAACAGGCTGACCACCAATATCCCCTTTGGTGGAGGTTGTATCAATGATACAGTGATTTATATCGGCAACCATAACCTCCCCTTTGGAGGCAAGGGCAGCAGCGGAATCGGCAATTATCATGGCAAGTACAGTTTTGATGCCTTTTCATATAAAAAATCCATTATGAAAAGATACTTTCGTTTTGATCCGGGCCTCTATTACCCGCCGTACAAGAACAAACACACTTTTTTAAAAAAAATATTCCTTAAATAGATTTTTTATGGCTGTGAGCTCTATGTGAAAATAGAAATCTTCTTGTTTCGGGGCATAGCAGAAATAACTTCAGTTATACCTGTGTTTAAAAGCTTCCGTAATTACCTGATACAAATATCCTTTACTGTTTCTTTTTTCTTCGGCCTTTATGCGCCGTTCCCGGGGCGGGCAAGCCCAGGGTTTTCTGTTTTTCCGCATATCCGGAAATCTGTTCATGGTATTTCGCAATTAACTTTTTCAGGGCCAGGCGCTGTTTGGGGGTAAGCGATTTGCGCGACTGATACTGTTTGCGCAAAGAATCGGCGAACTGTGCGTCGTCGAAAGTTTTCCTGCCGCGCACGGTCGGTTCTTTGAAGGTTTTCACCTGGTTTAAAAGTTCAATAAGAGGACCGCTTTCAAGGTCTTCTTCAACCTTTGTGGAAAGCCCGGCCTCAGATGCGCGCCGCTCAAAGTCTTCGATCTGGGCAGCGTACCTGATCACCAGGTTATCTAATGATCGCACCTGGTTTTCAGTGAGCCTTCTTCCGTTTTCCGCCTGCATGCGCAAACTGCGGACGAATTCTGCGTTGTCGTAAATTTTTTTGCCCACTTTACGGGGTGGTTCAAACTCAACACCTTCAAGCATGGCCAGTTTAAGCAGCGTTGAGCGATCGGGGGGTCGACCGGCCTCTTTTTCCTTGTCGATAAGACCGCTTAAACCCATTTCCGCTGCCTTCTCAGCAGTGAGCGATGAAACCTGTTCGTGATAGCGGGCGACCACCCGGCGCAGGTGGTTTACCTGGCGTTCGGTTACTTCATCATTCTTATCCAGAGCCTCTCGCATTTCACGGACAAAAGTTTCGTCGCAGTAGGTTTTTCGTCCGCTTTTGACCGCCGGATTAAAAGTCTTGATTTCAGCGGCCAACCCGAGCAGTTTGCTTAACTCATCATGATCGATGTGCAGTGTTTTTGCTTCCTCGATCCATTCTTCCAACCGGGCGTAAAACTTGCGCAGCATTTCTGTCCAGGGCAGTTTTCCTTCCTCTATGTCATCAAGCTCTTCTTCCATGCGTGCGGTAAAGCCGACTTCAAACAGGGCGGGGAGGCGTCCAATCAGAAAATCGTTAACCTCCATACCGGTACTGGTGGGCCGCAAACTGCGTTTCTCACGTTCGACATATTCACGATCGTAGAGGGTGGTTATTATGGCAGCATAGGTCGAAGGGCGTCCCACCCCGTTTTCCTCGAGTGCCTTAATCAGGGCTGCTTCGCTGTAGCGCTTGGGAGGCTGGGTTTGTTTTTCCTCGGACAGCCACTCCAGCACATGGAGGTTTTCACCTTTATTCAGCGGGGGCAGAAATGATTCGCTTTCGTCTTCCTCCTCCCCCGATCCACGGCCCCAGGCGGCCATAAAACCGGGGAAGAGAATCTTTGAAGCATTGCCGCGAAAGATATATTTATGGGCGACACTATCTGTAACAATATCTACCACAGTCTGTTCAATGCGGGCCGGAGCCATCTGGCAGGCCACGGTCCGCTTCCAGATCAGGCTGTAGAGCTTTAATTCCGTATCGCCCAGCACCCCGCGCAGGGACTCAGGTTTACGAAAAACAGAAGTGGGCCTGATCGCCTCGTGCGCTTCCTGGGAACCACCACGGCTGCGGTAGTAAATTGGCTTTTCAGGCATAAATTCCGGGCCATAAGTATCGCTGATGCAGGCACGCACCTCTTCAACAGCTTCACCGGCTAAGTTAAAAGAGTCGGTCCGCATGTAGGTAATCAGGCCGACAGCGCCTTCCCCCCCGCCCAGGTCTACCCCTTCGTATAAGTTCTGGGCAACAGACATCGTCCGCTTCGGCTGAAAACCGAAAGCGTTTGAGGCAGCCTGCTGCAGGGTGGAAGTAATAAAAGGAGGCTGCGGCCGTCTATTAACCGCTTTGATCTGGATTGAGTCTACTGTCAGCCTGCACAGGGCCAGGTCCTTTTGCAGATCCCCGGCCAGTTCCGCATCAGTGATTTCGCCGTTATTGCCGTCCACCTTGACCAGGCGGATTTCAAAAGGATCCTTAGGTTCAATCTGTTTGGTTACCCGGGCCCCGAAAACCCAGTAGTCATCCGGTATAAAAGCGAGGACCTCTTTTTCCCGTTCGCAGACTAAACGCAAGGCCACAGTCTGCACCCTTCCGGCGCTGGAACCGCCGCGAATTCGCCGCCAGAGAATCGGGCTGACCTGGTAGCCGACCAGGCGGTCAAGGATGCGGCGGGCCTGCTGAGCATTGACCTTGTTCATATCGAGACGACCAGGTTCTTTGAATGCCTTGATGATAGCCGGTTTGGTGAGCTGGTTATAGGTCACCCGGGCAAAGCGCCTTTCTTCCCTGTTATCTTTTTTCAGCAGTTCGCGCAGGTGCCAGGCTATCGCTTCCCCTTCCCGGTCAGGGTCGAGGGCAAGTATGATCTCGTCACAGTTCTTCGCCGCTTCTTTAAGCTCAACGATTACCTGCGACTTATCACGTGAGTTGGCATAGTGCGGCTGAAAGTCATTTTGCAGATCAACACCCAGCTTGCTTTTAACCAGGTCGCGGACATGTCCCATTGAGGCCTTGACCGTATAGTTTTTACCCAGATAATTATTGATTGTTTTCACCTTGGCCGGCGATTCAACGATGACGAGATATTTGCTCATGCATTCTCCTTTTATTCATTTGCCTTTCCGGCAGCGTTTCTTTTTTGCTCAGCTTCCCGCATAATCGCAAGCCCGCCGCTTTTTGCTTGAAGCGAGATGCTCCCAATGCCGGATAATCGCTTTTACCGGGCCAGTTCGACCGCGGTTTTCATACTTTCCCCGGCCCGGGCATGAATAACCAGGTCGGCAATTGCATCAAAAGGCGTAGGCTCACGGTTAACGATGGCCAGGCTGGCCCCGGATTCTTTGGCCATCTGGGGCAGAAAAGCAGCCGGGTAAACCACCAGGGAAGAACCGATGCTGATGAAAAGATCACAGCTGCAGCTGCGCTTTTGGGCTTCTTCAAGGGTGTGAACCGGCAGCTGCTGGCCGAAAGCAATGGTCGCAGGCTTTAGAAGCCCACCGCATTGAGAGCAATTATTTATCTCTTCGCCCTCTTCGAGCAAGTTAAATATTTCTTCCCAGGGATAAGGGGCCTGACAGTCAAGACAGCGGACCTGCCATATGGTCCCGTGTAACTCCAAAACTTTCTTGGCACTGTTGCCCGCTTTTTGGTGCAGTTCTTCCACGTTCTGAGTAATTACAGCACTCAGCTTTCCTCTTTTTTCCAGTTCAGCTATGGCCCGGTGGGCCTGGTTTGGTTCTATTCCCTGGAATTCTTTCCAGCAAACATGAAATAGTTCCCAGTATTTGCGGCGGCTTTGCCGGGAGGAGACAAATTTTTGGAAAGTCATTTCATTAGGGTCAAAACGGTCCCAAATCCCGCCCGGACTGCGGAAATCGGGCACTCCGGATTCCGTGCTCACCCCGGCCCCGGTAAATACAACAATATTTTGACTGTCTCGGATCAAATCAGCCAACATTTCCACTTTATCTTCGTTCATAATAGATCCCTTCCCAATCATAATCCAGTCTAGGTTACAGCAAATCGCGCTTTTTGTCTCCTTCTTTTCTATTATACCTGAATTCTTAAACCCCTGGCAAAAAGCCGGAAGATCACCTCAATGATCCATTTGCCACGATATAAATGCATGACCTGCGCCGGAGTTGATCGCATTCAATATTACTGTTAGAATCTAAATACCGTTAGCAGCTGAATGTAAACAAACAACAAAATCCGGCAAGCTTGATCAGCTTGCTGTTTTAGTGTAAAACAAATTTTGAATTAGAAATGAGGGATAAACATGAACAATAAAAAAATATTGCTGGTAGTCCTGATTGTGCTCTTAACCAATATACTGACTTTCTTTGGCGCCAGCTCGATAAGCATGGTAGCTTCAGACAATGACACAATGCCGGAGTTTCCGGAAGACCTACAACTGTTTAATGAAGTTTTGACTATCCTGGAGTCTGAACATCTGAAAGAAGTTGACCGGAATGAGCTTTTAGATGGAGCCTTTAAGGGGATGCTGAAAGAGTTAGATGATCCTGCAACCAGTTACCTGGATCCGGACGATTATGAAAACTTAAAAGTCCAAACTGAAGGGTTATACGGAGGAATAGGAATTGAAGTATTTGAGGAAGATGGCTATGTCACGGTGATAGCACCTATTTCCGGAACTCCGGGTGAAAAGGCCGGTCTCAGCTCGGGGGACCGCATCATTTCCGTGGATGGCATAAACCTGGTCGGGGAAGATTTGAGTAAAGCCGTCAGCTTGATCCGGGGCAAACCGGGAACCGCCCTGGAATTAGAGGTGGAACGCCCGGGGGTAGATAATGTATTGAAGTTTGATATTACCAGGGAGGAAATCGAACTGGAAACCGTGGAACATGAAATGCTGGATCAAGACCTCGGTTACATCAGGTTAACCAACTTTTCCACTACTTCCGGACAGGAAATGGAAGAGGCGCTAGATCAGTTAAAAGAAGCGGGTATGGTAGGATTGGTCATCGATTTAAGAAATAATCCGGGAGGAGTGTTAGATGCAGCAGTCGATATTGCCGACAAACTGGTTCCAGAGGGACCGATTACCCATATTACCCGTAACGAACAGATAATAGAGACCCACGAATCCCATAGTGAAGGTTTAAACATACCGATGGTTGTTTTGGTTAATGAAACAAGCAGCAGTGCCTCCGAGGTTTTGGCCGGAGCATTGCAAGATACAAAGACAGCAACCATCGTGGGGACTCAGACTTTTGGCAAAGCCACGGTGCAAAATATCAGGGAGCTTAGCGACAGCGGAGCGCTGCGCTATACTGTTGCCCAATATCAAACCCCTGCGGGAAGAACCATTCACGAGAAAGGGCTGACCCCGGATATAGAGGTGGACCCTCCCTACGTGGCTGAACTTGCTATGATGCCAATCAGCACCAGCCTGGAAGAAGGAGACGAGGGAGAAGAAGTAGAAACAATGCAAAAAACACTGGAAGCATTGGGTTACTATGACGGTGAAATATCCGGATATTTTGACCAGGCTACTGCAGAGGCCCTGCAAGAGTTCCAAGAAGAACAGGGAATAAGCGTAACCGGTGAAATGAGTGAAATTGTCGTGATACAATTCCACGAGGAATTACAAAACCTCAAAAAAGAACAGGACAATAAACTGGACCGGGCCCTGGAATTATTAAAGCAGGAGCTTGAATAAAACGTTAATGAATTTCAATGACAACTTGATTTAGATGCAAGAAAACACCGGCAACTGCCTCTTCATGTTAAGGCAGTTGCCTTTTATTAATCCGGATTAAATGAACAAAAAATAAGCCAGGCCGGACAGGTGATTTTTGACATATATAGCCGTTATGTTTTCGAAAACAATCTATTTGCGCAAAGGAAACAAGCCTCTTTGAGTTTTGGGGAATTAAAAGATTTAATGCTCAGGGCCCAGCAGGAAGCTTATGGCGAAGCATTGAACCACGAGTATATGCATCCTTATGCCTGGCTGAATAAACCTCATTATTACATGGCCGGAAAAAATTATTATGACTTTCCCTACGCCTTCGGTTTATTATTTGGCCTGGGAGTTTATGCGCTTTATTTGGAAAAAGGGAGAAACTTTTCGACAAGCTATAACAGGGTTCTTAAGGACACGGGCCGGAATAAGGTTGCTGAAATCGCTGAAATAATCGGTATTGATCTTCGCTCCCGTGATTTCTGGAATAATTCTTCAGAGGCAATCAAAAAAGATATCGGCGACTTCCTGGAACTGGCTCAAAAGAAATTAGATTAAGTCGATCATTACCAGCGGGCATGATGCTGCTCAACCCAACCAAGCAGGTCTTCGAATTGATAGGCCGTACCGGCCTCGTCTTTTACTGTACCGGAAAAATTGCCGAACAACTGGGTCATTTCAGATCCGATCATTAAAACCTTATTTTTTGCCTCCCGCTTGAAAAACGGCTCGAAGTTAACATCGACCTTATCCGACAATTCGGTGCTGATATTCCAGGGCACCGAAAAATCACTGGAATCATATTTAAAAACCAGGTCTTCGCTGATCTTGCTCAGCACTCCGTCAATACAGATACCGTTTTCGGTCATACCCGTTCCATCGGTCCATCCCGCACCGAAATTCAGCCCGATCGTATGTCCGTTACTGATTCCCGACACATTGGCCCAATTCCAAAAACTGGTGAAAGGCCAAATGCCCCGGCCAAAATCAAGGCAGGCAAATCCGGCTTCTACTTCATAATTTTTAGTCCCGATGTTTATTGAGCCTTCCACCGGAAGGGTGTTTTGTTTGGAAGTAAACTGGAACTGCCGATCGTTCCAGGGAATGACCACATTCAGGGTTTGATGATCCGGCGGTTTTTTCGCGGTAAGTTCAGCCGACAGATTCTCACCCCTGAAATTGGGGCATTCAACCTGGATAACAGTACCATCGGCCCGTTTTTTAAAGGCAAGATTCATCCTGGCATCTTCAAAAATAACATCGTCGTCCACATAATTACCCAATTCACAACCACGGCCAAAAGGGCGGACTACAGTCAGCTCATGGAAATAATCGGTTTCAAAGTCTATAAAATAAACAAAAGCCAACCCGAGGTAGTCAAGATTGGACAGTGTGGCCGATAAAAGATATCTATCGGTATTGATAGCCCAGTAATTCCAGCGTTTTTTACGCAGGGGACTGCCGGAAAGGTTGCAGTGATGCAGCGGGTAACGCGACCAACCCACCGCTTCTCGATTAAGCCTCCCGCCGGAAACACACAGGTCAACCGGCTTTGTAAGCTGCCGTTCATCATAGCTCTTGTGTGCGGTCATTAAATAAGCCCCCTTTTCGTAGATCCAGGCAAAGTTTACCTGCGCTAAAGCAATAGTAAAAAATTAGTCCGGCAGTGCAATTACATTTCAATTAGCAATAAGGTATCATAATATACACTAATTATACACCATGATAAAACAAGAAATAGTGAATAAACCTGCCGGCCAAACCGCAGAAATGTATTTTCTATCCGGTAATCCAGGCAGATCCAGGCCGGGATCAAAAAAGGGTTTTAAAAGCCTCCTCACAACAATATACCCTATAGCTGTCCAACTATCTTTTTTTTATGTTGATGTTTCTTTTCTTGAATTCAGTCATCATATCATTAAACATATCTTCATCGGCGCCAATTTGCTCCGGAACAACTACGCCTTTATCTTTTATCATTCCTTTACCCAACATATCGACAACGATTGCCCCGGTGAAGCCTGTCGTTCTGGCCATACTGGTAATTCCAGTTTCCGTATCCTTGTAGTCGACCATTTCGTAGGTATGGGTGGTTTGTTTACCGCCCTTTTCACCGATCGCATTTACCCGCAATGTAACCATATCCCTTTGGTTATTATTCATTTTAAGCATCGGGTCCAATAATGCTGTTAAATAATCCCTCGGTGAAATACTGCTACCATTAATCTCCAGGGGTTGGTTGCTCAACAAACCGCAATCTTTGAATGTTCTAATCTTCGCATAGTGTCCGGGCCAGCGCATGGTTTTTTCATAAACATTCTTAACCCCCTTTAAAATGGGGTAATTATAAGTATGCAGCAATGTTCCCAGGCCGTCGGTATAAGCTGCCTCAAAATTACCCACACCTTCAAATTCCAAAGGCTCCAGTTCGGTGGTTGCTTCCACGGTTGCCGGTTTACCATCCAATATTATCCGGCAGGCTTCCATAAACTGGGTCCATACACCTTCAATACTCCAGACTGTTTTATAATAAAGAGGGGGTTCAGGTTTCTCCGGGTTACCTCCAACATAGACCTGAATTGTATCTGCTTTGTCCAACTTGCTGGCCCCATTTGCCGCTACTATATTTGTAATACCGGGAGCCAGTCCGCAGCTTGGAACTAGTGTAATCCCGGCCTTTTTTGCCTTTTCATTATATTGTTCAATTCTTTCATCGAACTCGACATTCTGGTAAAGGCCAAAGTCCACACAATCAATTCCCGCATCTATGGCTGCATCTAGTGGAGGTAAAGTATGCTTCCATGGAACAGAACAGACCAGAATATCAATATCTTCTTTTTTAATTAAACTGAGCAAATCATCTTTAGTCCCACAATCTGCTGATTCTATTTTGCATTTTTGTGAATTAAGCCAACAGGCCACATCCTCAAGCGATTTTTTACTTCTGTCCCCCAACACAACCTTGTTAATCTGATCGTTATGAACAAGATCATATGCAGCTGCCCTTCCCTGTAAACCACCACCGCCAATTACTAAAACATTCATAAAAAACCCTCCTAGATAAATTTAGATGAAGTCTTAGGCCCTTAAACCTGAAGTGCTGTGCATTTTTGACAGGACTTTTTTAAGCGATCCCGCGAACACCGATGTACACTACTTTTAGCAGGGGCCATTTTCAAATCCAACTTTGTGGCACTGGCTTGTCCAGGTTGGGCAAGAATGTAACTCATTGCCAGATGTCTTAGTTTTCCTGTTGTGTTATATTCTTTTAGAATAAGCGCAAAACATTTCATTCAGAGCATAGATTACTTCAAATGCATTAACAATATATGAATAGTACAAATATTATGCAATTTTTTATACAATTGGTATAAGGAACAATATGGCAGATTTCACGCTACATTACCATGGTGAATTTTAGGTTGCAACACTCAGATTAGCTTTAATGCAACGTTTATCAGGCTAATCATTTTCTTTTTACGCACTAATTTACGTTATAACATTCAAAGGAATTAATTAACCGGCGCAACTTGCTGCATTAACACAGCAATAAATTTGCATTATGCTTTATACGGGAAATAGAGATAGAATCTAAACGATTAAAAGCAACCCTTATGAAAGGAAGGCACGCAGATCCCGTAGGAGATGATAGCGGGGGTGACGCAAACGGAGTCGATGACTCTGGCAATGACAAACCTGATAACTTGGCAAATGGCTAAACCTAACAGACAGGTAACTTAAGTAACCTGAAGTTTCCCTGCAAGATCAAAACCTTAAATATAAAATAAAGTTTAACTGGGCGGCCTGGTATTGCGGGTCGCTTTTAAATCCGCAATCATTAAGACTTAAATATTTTATGACCCGTTTATTACATTATTTACCAGTTCACCTATCCCGGGAATCTGCACTTTAAAAGTATCACCCGGTTTCATTTGACCTATGCCTGCTGGTGTTCCGGTCATAATTACATCCCCGGGCAATAAGGTCATACAATGCGATATATAATAAATAAGGTAGGCTAGACAAAAAATATGATCAGAAGTAAAACCTTTCTGAACTAACTTACCGTTGAGATATCCACAAACCTGAAGGCTTTCGGGATCCTCTATGCCTGTTTCGATCCAGGGGCCCAACGGTGAAAATGTATCGAAACTCTTCGAATAAGTCCACTGCCCATCCTTTGATTGTAAATCCCGGGCAGTAACATCATTGGCACATGAATAGCCTACAACATAGTCCAGAGCTTGAGCCTGATCCACACGATAACACTTTCTGCCGATAACCGCTGCCAACTCGGACTCATAATCAACCTGCTTGCTCTGAGGCGGGTAACGAACAGTTTCGCAATGGCCGATTACCGCAGTAGAAGGCTTCATAAACAGGATCGGCCGTGATGGCACCGGGAAGTTTAATTCTTCAGCATGGCTCCGGTAGTTTAAGCCCAAACATAAAACTTTACTGGGCCATGACGGAGAAAGCAGTTTAACTTTTTCTAGCGGGTAGGTATTTCCGGAAAAGGAATAATTATTCTCGATAACGTTTACCAGTGAGCCAATAATTTCTTCAACCACACCATCTTTTAAGACACCATAACTTGTCTTCTGATCATAATTAAACCGCAATAATTTCATAACTGATTCCTCCTGGAATAGATGTCATCCAGATCACTGATTACGGTATCTACGCCTATTTTAGGCCGATCTGCCACTTCAGCGCCATTTGCAGCTGCAGCAACCCAGGTTTTAACAACAAATCGCATATTTTGTTCCACCCGACTGCTTTCCATGTATATTATCATAAATCATTGCCGGGTCAAACAAAATTTTAAAACACAGGCATTGATCAAGAACACTGCCAGTCTGCTTATGGCACTCAGTAAAGCCTGAGGATTAAATTTTGACTTACTAAAGAATGCTTTGATATTACAGATATACGCTCTAATTAATTGCCACCTTAAAGCCAGGCAATTTATTAACTGTTATTTTAAAACAACTGTTAATTGGAGATAAGAAGAGATATCTGTTGAAAATTGCAAAGGCGATTGCCTGGTTGGGATTACTGGCAATGGTTGCTGTGCTTTTAAACGGTTTCATTATTGGACCTTTTAGCAGGGATGGTGCTGAGCTCCTTGCCAACCCCTGGGGCATCGTCTCTGTTGTTGACCTTTATGTCGGCTTCATTATTTTTTCGATGTGGATCGCTCTCAGGGAAAAGAACACCTTTCTTGCAATTATTTGGATTATCCTGATTAAGTAATTGCTCAATAATAAAGTACCAAGTTTTAAATTTATGTCAATGATTACGAAAAAAAAGCAAGGCAGTTGTTCAAAGATATTTATGACATAGAACCTTTTGCGACCTTTAGTTTAGCGAGAAAGGATTGGGACGTTTGGCTGTAAAAAATGATGGCGCATCTTCAAAAAAAAGTTTTCTGCCCCGAAAACCAAATTTTTCGATTCCGGCAAGAAGAGAAGAAAAACTTGCCCTGAAGCTTTTATTGCCAACTCTTCTTATCATTGGCATTATCGCTTTTTATCCATTAGCCCACGTTTTTTACACCAGCTTTACAGACCGGATATTTGCCGGCAGAGAAGAAACCAACTTTATCGGGTTTGACAATTACCGTCGCCTGCTTAGTGTTCACATTGCCACTCTTGATCCTGTCATCGACGAAACAACCGGAGAAATAGTGGTTGACCCCGAAACAGGCGAAGTAGTATACGAGAGACCGATAGACATATTGCCCCGGGAACCGATACGTTTTCGTGAAGTAAACCAGTTTACCCTGTTTGGCACGCGCTACGTCGTTGGTGCGACCGATCGCAACTTCGTTCTGGCGTTCTCTAATACCTTTATTTTTACAGTTGTATCAGTGTTTTTAGAGCTTGTCCTGGGGTTGGCCATAGCCCTTATAGTTAACAGTAAGTTTAGATTCAGAGGGCCCATGCGGGCCGCCATGCTGGTGCCGTGGGCAGTTATTACAGTCGTTTCGGCCCGCATGTGGGAATGGATGCTGGCTCCTGGCAGAGCCGGTATGTTTAATGCATTTTTTGACTGGCTTGGTGTAGTAGAAAGGCCGATCGCTTTTTTGGCTATAAGCACTTTCCAACTACCGGCGATGATTGCCGTAGATGTCTGGAAAACCACACCGTTTATGGCCCTGTTATTGTTAGCGGGATTACAGACGATGCCTGAAGATATATTTGAAGCTGCCGAAATTGATGGGGCCAGTAAGGTGAGGCAGTTTTTTACCATTACTTTGCCGCTCTTGAAACCGGCCATAGCTGTGGCATTAGTCTTTCGCACTCTTGATGCGCTAAGAGTTTTTGATATATTCCAGGTTATGCTGGGTCAGAGCCAGTATTCGCTTGCCAGTTATAATTATTTCCAGCTTGTAGCCAACAGGAATATGGGCCTTGCTTCAGCAATCGGCGTACTTATATTTTTCCTTATTTTTATATTCGCCATCTCTTATATTAGAATGCTGGGAGTTCAACGAGAATGAAAAAATCCCTCAAACCTTATGATATATTAAAACGGGTTGGCTTTAATTTTATGATAATTTTTGTTTTGCTATACTTGCTGTTTCCATTTTACTGGGCAGTCAACTCGTCGTTAAAAACCGAGTCCCAGCTGTTCATGACTCCGGCTACGGCTGTGCCCCGTGATCCCGCGACCCTGGAATTTTCCCCGACATTACAGAACTATTCAGTTGTGCTGCGAGATGGTCAGTTTTTACGCGGTCTGGCCAATAGCACTATTGTAGCCACTGCTTCCACCAGTTTGGCTTTAATAGCCGGTTCTTTTGCTGCTTTTGCCCTTGGAAAACTCCGTTTCCGGGGCCGCAGACCGGCTCTCTATCTGATCCTGGCCATGACCATGTTTCCCCAGGTTACCGTCTTGACCGGCTTATATGCAGTTATTACCGTACTCGGTTTATCGGCCATTGTGAGCATGATCTTTTCTTACTTGCTATTTACATTACCTTTTACCACCTGGGTGCTTACGTCATTTTTTAAAGGGCTGCCCAATGAATTAATGGAATCGGCCCAGGTTGACGGAGCGACGCCGTTTCAAACTTTTCGACGCATTTTACTGCCTTTGACGGCACCGGCCCTGGTTACTACCGGTTTGCTGGCCTTTATTGCGGCCTGGAACGAATACCTATTTGCTTTAACTTTTACTGCTATCGAACCCGGTTCCCGGACTGTGCCCGTGGCTATCGCCTTTTTTACCGGGGCAGTTGCCCACCAGGAGCCTTTCGGAGAGATCATGGCCGCAGCCAGCCTGGTAACTATTCCCCTGGTGGTGCTGGTGCTAATTTTCCAGCGCCGCATAGTGGCCGGCTTAACCTCCGGGGCTATTAAAGGCTGAGCCATATAAATAACAGCTGGAAAACATAAAGGAGGGATGCTGAAAAAAATGATAAAGATGTAATTAGTTTGCTCACTTTACAAAAATGAGGGAAGATTGAATATTATTAAAGGAGGAGAAAATCATGTTAAAAAGAAAGTGGATGTTTGGCCTGGTTTTGGTGCTTATAGGTAGCATGTTTTTGGCTGTCGGCTGCCCTGATCCTGAAGTCGAACCCGACCCGGATCCCGACCCGGATGAAATCGTCCTCACGGTAGCTGCAGGAGCAGTGGGTATTGAACTTGAGCTAACTCATGACCTGGCGGAAATGTACATGGATGAAAACCCCGATGTCATAGTTGAAGTGATTGATACTCCAGATTCAGCGACTGAAAGGCTGTCGCTTTACCTGTCGTTTTTCGAGGCGCAGAGCCCTGAGGTTGACATTTATCA
>LKMJ01000893.1_pt1 | contig 25025 bp, 24 predicted proteins | sample 643391 | NCBI WGS metagenome assembly LKMJ01 (sample SAMN04112250, study PRJNA286221) | soda lake metagenome | biome: soda lake; feature: Kulunda Steppe; material: water; isolation source: sample PL-Br10 brine of Picturesque Lake | place: Russia: Kulunda steppe | collected 2010-07 | reverse complement strand
GGCTTGCCCATCTGTGACCCCAATATCTGCCTCAAGGGAAGGGAACCACATCATGGCCGATCTGGGAATCCTGAATCCGAAAGGAAGCGACGCGCTCTAGGCCAGCATCGCCGCGAGGTCGACGGTGCTGCATTCGCCGAGATCGTCGCGATGCGCGCGCAGGAAACGGTCTGCCGCTGCACGCCCCGAGGTTTTGAGCTCGTGCAGCAGCAAGGGCGTCGGCGTAAGCTTGGTGCCCGCCGAGAGCGTGTTCATCAGCTCGTCATCGGCGATCATGTGTATATTGGCATCGGGCATCGCGCCCGGCGTGACCTGCTCCTTCGCGAGAAGCTCCTTGAACATCGCAAGCCCGCGCAGCTCGCGCAGGAGCGAGGAGTTGAAGCTGATCTCGTTGATACGGTTCTGGATGTCCTGCGGCGTCGTGGGGATCTCGTCGCGGCACAGCGGGTTGATGTTGACGATCACGATGTCGTCCGGCAGCGCCGCGTCATAGAGCGGAAACAGCGCCGGGTTGCCGGTATAGCCCCCGTCCCAGTAGGCATCCGTGCGCCCCGTCTCCGGGTCCGGGATCTCGACGGCCTTGAACAGCGTTGGCAGGCAGGCGGAGGCGAGGATCGCATCCGTGGTGATGTCGTCGCCGCGAAACACCCGCACCTTGCCGGTGCGCACATTCGTGGCCGAGACGAACAGCGCCGGCCCCTCCATCGCGCAGACCCGGTCGAAGCGAAAGCGCCGCACCACCCGCTCGAGCGGGTTCACCCAGGCCGGGCCAAGGGCATAGGGCGTGAACATCTGCGAGGCCACGTCGAGCGGCGAGATCGGCGCCGCCGCGTCGAGCCACTGATTGAACTGCCCGGCCGAGGGCATCAGGCTGGTCATCCAGCCCGACAGCCGGAAATCGTGGATCGCCCCCATCTGGCCCCAGAGCCAGTCGAGCGTGGCCCGCGCCCCCGCGCGCCCATCCCGCAGCATCCCCGACTTGAGCGCCGCACCGTTGAGCGCACCGGCCGAGGTGCCACTGATCGCGGCGATCTCGATCGCCTCGTCCTGCAGGAGCCGGTCGAGCACGCCCCAGGTAAAGGCGCCATGCGCCCCGCCGCCCTGCAGTGCCAGGTTGAGCCGTTTCGCTTCCATCGCTCAGAGGGCCGTCCAGCCGCCATCGACGCTGATCGTGGTGCCGGTGATCTGCGCGGCCGCGTCCGAGCACAGGAACACCGCCGTGCCGCCGACCTGCTCGGTCGTGGCGAATTCGCCGGAGGGCTGGCGCGCGAGCATGATCTCCTTGATCACGGTCTCGCGGTCCATGTCGTGGGTCTTCATCTGGTCGGGGATCTGCGACTCGACGATCGGGGTGAGCACATAGCCCGGGCAGATCGCGTTGGCGGTGATGCCCTGCCCGGCCACTTCGAGCGCGGTGGTCTTGGTCAGCCCGACGATGCCGTGCTTGGCAGCGACATAGGCCGCCTTGTAGGGCGAGGCCGTCAGCCCGTGCGCCGAGGCGATGTTGAGCACCCGCCCCCAGCCCGCCGCCTTCATCGCCGGCAGCGCCGCCGCGGTGGTGTGAAAGGCCGAGCTCAGATTGATCGCGATGATCGCATCCCATTTCGCGGGCGGGAACTCCTCGATCCGGGCAACATGCTGGATGCCCGCATTGTTGACGAGGATATCGCAGCCCCCGGCCTGCGCGACCAGCGCGCGACAGGCCTCCGGGTCGGACATGTCCGCCGAGACGAAGCGCGCGGCGACACCGTGCTCGCGGGCGATCTCGGCCGCGATGGCATGATCCTCGTCGCTGTCGGTGAAGGAATTGAGAACGACGGATGCCCCCGCGCGCGCCAACTCCCTTGCGATGCCGAGCCCGATGCCCGATGTCGAACCGGTGATGACCGCCGTCTTGCCCGTAAGTGCCATGATGCCTCCTCGCTGTGCTCCGCGCAGGATATATTCCGCGCGCGCGAAATGCAGCCCCGCTGCGATGCTGCAACTGCAAGAAAAAAAAGACGCCCGCACAAGGCGGACGTCCAGTCATTGAGGCAGGTTTCATACAGGCAAGAAACCTATCGAGCAGTGAATCAGTTATACGGATTCTTGAGCCGCTGTCCAACCCTAAAAGTTTGAAACCATCGGGTTGGGCGAATATTCTCTACAAGAACACGAGGTCGCGACCGTTGAGAACCGCTCCGATGCCCCGCGCGCGCCATATGCGCTCGAGCCTTGTTTTGCAGGCCGTCGCGATGCTCTGTGCAGGTGCCGTGCCGGCCACCGGGGCCGATCACGGGATCGCCATGTACGGCGAGCCCGAACTGCCGCCGGATTTCGACTCCCTGCCCCACGCGAACCCCGATGCGCCGCAGGGGGGGCGCATGGTTTTCGGCGAATCCGGGGGATTCGATTCGCTCAACCCCTTCATCCTGCCCGGAACCGCCCCCTGGCCGCAAAGCTCGCACACCGTCGAAAGCCTTATGGGCCGCAATTACGATGAACCCTTCACGCTCTACGGCCTGCTCGCCGAATCGGTCGAGACCAACGACGCGCGCGATTTCGTCGAATTCACCCTGCGCGAGGAGGCGCGGTTCTCCGATGGCAGCCCGGTGACCATCGAGGACGTGAAATGGTCCTTCGAGACGCTCGGCACCGACGGCCATCCGCGCTATCACGGCGCCTGGGAGAATATCGACACGATGGAGCAGACCGGACCGCGCTCGGTGCGCTTCACCTTCAAGCATGAGGATCGCGAGCTGCCGCTCATTCTCGGGCTGCGGCCGATCCTGCAAAAGGCGCAGTTCGAGGGGCGCGACTTCGCCCGCTCCAGCCTCGATCCCGTGATCGGCTCGGGCCCCTATGTCGTCGCCGATTTCGAGCCCGGCCGCCATGTCGTCTTCGAGAAGAACCCGGACTGGTGGGGCGCCGATCTGCCCTTCAATCGCGGCCAGCACAATCTCGACGAGCTGCGCTATGAATACTTCGCCGATGGCAACGTGATCTTCGAGGCCTTCACCGCCGGCAATCTCGACACCTACCGCGAGTCGAGCCCGGTGCGCTGGGATCGGTCCTACGACTTCCCGGCGGTGCGCGACGGCGATGTCGTGAAGTCGGAGATCGCGCATGAGCGGCCCTCGGGCATCACCGGCTTCGTCTTCAACACCCGGCGCGACAGGTTCGCGGACTGGCGCGTTCGCGAGGCGCTGCTGCTCGCCTTCAACTTCGAATTCATCAACAAGATCATCAATGACGGCGCCGAGCCGCGCATCACCTCCTATTTCTCCAACTCCGAGCTCGGCATGCGCGACGGCCCGGTCGAGGGGCGGGTGCGCGAGCTGCTCGAACCCTTCACGGACGATCTCAAGCCCGGCGCGCTTGACGGTTACACCCTGCCGGCCACCGATGGCGGCGCGGGCAACCGCGCCAATCTGCGCCGCGCGATGAGCCTTCTCGAGGAGGCGGGCTGGCGCATCGAGGACGGGGTTCTGCGCGACGCGGACGGGCGGGCCTTTCGCTTCGAGATCCTGCTGTCGCAGGGCGAACGCTCGACGCAGGCGGTCGCCAACGCCTATGTCGAGGCGCTCAGGCGGCTCGGCATCGAGGCGCGCGTCAACGTCATCGACAGCGCCCAGCTGCGCGAGCGCACCAACAATTTCGATTTCGACATGACCCGCTACACGCGCTCGCTCTCGCTCAGCCCCGGCAACGAGCAGCGCCAGTACTGGGGCTCCGCGGCCGCCGACCAGCCCGGCTCGCGCAACTGGATGGGCGTCGAGTCGCCCGCCATCGACGCCATGATCGACCGCATGCTCACCACCGACTCGCATGAGGAATTCGTCGCCGCGACCCGCGCGCTCGACCGGGCACTCACCACGGGGCGCTACGTGATCCCGTTCTGGTATTCCGAGGTCTCGCGCGTCGCGCACAGGAGCCGCCTGCAGTATCCCGAGCGCCTGCCGGTCTATGGCGACTGGATCGGGTTTCAGCCCGAGGTCTGGTGGTCCGAGGAGTGAGCCGCGCCCTTGCGTCGGGCGGGGCCGCCGCGTAGCACGATGGCATGCTGTCGATCGTTGATACCGGCCCCGCCGCCCCCTGCCCCGAGCCCTTCAACATGGCCGCGCATGTGCTCGCCCCGGCAGCGCAGCACCCCGAGCGCATCGCGCTGCGCATCCTGCGCCCCGACGGCGTCGAACGCTGGAGCTATGGCCAGCTCGAGACCGCCGTGCGCGGCACCGGCGCGGGGCTGCGCGCAAGCGGGCTGACGCCCGGCGACAGAGTGCTGCTGCGGCTGGGCAACGAGGTGGATTTCCCGATCGCCTATCTGAGCGCCATCGCTGCGGGGCTCGTGCCGGTGCCGACGGCGGCGGCCCTGACGGCCGGCGAGGCCGCCAAGCTCGCCGGGATCATCGAGCCGGCGGCGATCATCGCCGGCCCCGGCATCGCCCTGCCCGACCCGGCACCCTGCCCGGTCATCGACGCGGACGCGCTGCGCGGCATGCGAACCGCCGCGCCTTGCGAGTGGGAGATGGGCCCGGCCGACCGGCTCGCCTATATCATCTTCACCTCGGGCAGCTCGGGCACCCCGCGCGCGGTGATGCATGCGCATCGCGCGGTCTGGGCGCGGCGCATGATGTGGCGCGACTGGTACGGCTTCGCGGATGGCGACCGCATCCTGCATGCCGGCGCCTTCAACTGGACCTACACGCTGGGCACCGGGCTGATGGACCCCTGGGCGGCAGGGCTGAGCGCGCTGATCCCCGGCGAGGGGGTGACACCGGCGCAGCTGCCGCTCCTCATGCGCCGCTTCGATGCGACGATTTTTGCCGCGGCCCCAGGGGTTTACCGGCAGCTTCTGAAGTCGCCGGAAGGGCTCGACCTGCCCCGGCTGCGCCACGGCCTCTCGGCGGGCGAGAAGCTTCCAGACACCACCCGCGCGGCCTGGGAGGCGGCGACGGGGCGGCCCGTCCTCGAGGCGCTGGGGATGTCCGAATGCTCGACCTTCATCTCCGAGTCCCCCGACCACCCCGCGCCGCCGGGCCGCAGCGGCTATCCGCAGGCGGGCCGGCGCGTCGCGGTGCTCGATGCGCAGGGCGCGCCGGTGCCCCGCGGCACCGAGGGCACGATGGCCGTCGCCGCCGAGGATCCGGGGCTGTTCCTGGGCTATCTGGGCGCGCCCGAGGCCACCGCCGCGAAGTTCGTGCAGGGCTGGTTCCTGACCGGCGACGCGGTGGCCATGGATGCGGATGGGGCGGTGCGCTATCTCGGGCGCACGGATGACATGATGAATGCGGGCGGCTTTCGGGTCTCGCCGCTCGAGGTCGAGGGTACATTGAACAGCCACCCCGCCATCGCCGAGAGCGCCGCATGCGAGATCGCCGTCAAGCGCGATGCCACGATCATCGCGGCCTTCTACGTCGCCGCCGAGGACCCCGGCGAGGCTGCGCTCGCGCAATTCGCGGCCGAACACCTCGCGCGCTACAAGCAGCCGCGCCGCTTCATCCGCGTTGACGCCCTGCCGCGCGGGGCCAACAACAAGCTCTTGCGCCGCGCCCTGCGCGACGAGTGGGAGGCCCGCCATGATCCGTCTTGATATCTTCTCGGACCCGGTCTGCCCGTGGTGCCATATCGGCAAGGCGCAGCTCGACCGCGCGCTCGAGGCCCGGCCCGATCATCCCTTCACCGTCGAGTGGCATCCGTTTCAGCTCAACCCGGACATGCCGCCCGAGGGCATGGACCGGCGCGCCTATCTCGAGGCGAAGTTCGGCGGCAAGGCGGCGGCCGCGGAGGTCTATGCGCGCATCGACGCTACCGCCCGCGATGCCGGGCTCGAGATCGACTGGGCGTCCATTGACCGCACGCCGAACACGCTTGATGCGCATCGCCTGATCCACTGGGCCGGGCTCGAGGGCGGGCAGACCGCGGTCGTCGCAGCCCTCTTTCGCGCCTATTTCCGCGAGGGGCGCGACATCGGCGATCGTGACGTGCTCGCCGAACTCGGCACCCGCGCCGGGCTCGACCGCGACGTCACGCGCCGGCTGCTCGACTCCGAGGCCGACATCGACGCCATCCGCACCCGCGATGCCCATGCCCGCGAGCGCGGCATCACCGGCGTGCCGTGCTTCATCGTCGCCAATCAGCACGTCCTGCCGGGCGCGCAGCCCACCGATCTGTGGACCCAGGCCATCGACGAGATCACCGCGAAGCTGGCCGAATGAAGATCCCGACCCCCACGCGGCCGCTGGCCTTTCCCGAGTTCGTCGCGCTCCTTGCGCTGATGTTCTCGACCATCGCCTTCTCGGTGGACGCAATGCTGCCGGCGCTGCCGATCATGGCCGCCGAGCTCAGCCCGGACGCGCCCAACCGGATCCAGCTCGTGGTGACGGTGTTCGTGCTCGGGATGGGGCTCGGCACGCTGATCGCGGGGCCGATCTCGGACGCGCTGGGGCGCAAGAGCGTCGTGGCGGTGGGCATCGCGATCTATTGCGCCGCCGCCCTCGTCGCCGCGCGGGCCGAGACGCTCGAGGTCCTGCTCGCGGCGCGCTTCGTGCAGGGGCTCGGGGCCTCGGCGCCGCGGGTCGTCACGCTCGCGATGGTGCGCGACCTCTACCAGGGGCGCGCGATGGCGCAGGTGATGTCCTTCGTGATGACGCTCTTCGTGCTGGTGCCCGCGATCGCACCGGCGATCGGGGCGGGGATCATCGCGGTGTCGGGCTGGCGGGCGGTGTTTCTCGCCTTCGTGGTGTTCGGCATCGTCTCGGGCAGCTGGCTGCTCTTGCGTCAGCCCGAGACGCACCCGCCCGAAAAGCGCCGCCCGCTGCGCGTGCGCACGCTCTGGGCCGCGCTGCGCGAGGTTCTGGGCTCGAAGCTCGTGGTGATCTACATCGCGGCGCTGTCGCTCGGGTTCGGGCAGATGTTCGTCCATCTTTCGACCACACCACAGATATTCGCGGATGTCTTCGACCGGCAGGCCGCCTTTCCGTTCTGGTTCGCTGGGATCGCGCTGTTCGCGGGCACGTCGAGCCTGCTCAACGCCAACCTGGTGATGAAGTTCGGCATGCGCCGGCTTGCGACGAGTGCCTTTGCGGTGCAGGCCGGGGTTTCGCTCGTGATGCTCCTGCTGGTCTTTGCCGAGCTCCCCGCGCCGTGGGATTTCGCGGTCTACTTCGCCTATATGTGCGGCGCCTTCTTCATGATCGGGCTGACCTTCGGCAATCTCAACGCGCTCGCGCTGGAACCGCTCGGCCATATCGCGGGGCTTGCCGCGTCGGTTGTCGGATCGATCTCGACGGTGCTCGCGGTGACGATCGCGATCCCGATTGCGCAGCTCTATGACGGCTCGGTGGTGCCCGCTGTCGCGGGGGTCCTGGTGTGCTCCTCGCTCGCCTGCGCGCTTATGCTCACGACGCGCCATGCCGAGGCCGCGCGCGGCGCGACCTGAGCGGCAGAACTTCGCCCATGCAGGCGTTTGCGCGCACCGCGCGCTTGCCGCAAGGCGGCCTTCGGCGTATCGATAGAGTCGGCCTCCCGCAGAGGGGGCATTCGCAGCAGGATCCCATGAAAATGTCGTTCCATGATGTCTCTCGCAGCGCCCAACCGGCGCCGGCGCAGGTTGAACGTGTCCATGTGATGGGCAACACCCTGACCTTCCATCTGCGCAGCAGCATGACCGGGGGCGGCTTCACCCTCGTGGAATGCGAGACCCTGCCCGGCGCCGGCACCCCGCCGCATCTGCAATCGCGCGATGACGAGGCGTATTTCGTTCTCAAGGGACGCTACGAGTTCCGCATCGGCGATGCTCGCGTCACCCGCGGCCCGCGCAGCTTCGTGCAGATCCCGCGCGGCACCCTGCACGCCTTCCGCAACGCCGATCACGCCCCGGCGCGGATGCTGATCCTGAACTGGCCGGGCGGGCTGCACGAGGCCTTCTTCGACGCCATCGGCACTCCGATGGACGCGCAGGCCGCCGAGCCGCCCGCCGAGGGCCCGGCCCTGCCCGCGCTGCTCGCGGCGGCAAAGGCCAGCGGCATCGAGTTGATGCGCCCCGGCTGAGAACTCAGGCGGGGACGTGCGTCGTCCCCGCCTCGGCATGGGTGGCGAGGTCGCGCGCGATGGCGAAGGCGCCGCGGATCTTGTCCTTCTCCGCGGTCCAGTCGCGCCGCACCACGAGCCTGTTGTCGCGGATCTTCGCGAGCCCGTCCTGATCCTGCACGAACTGCACGAGCCCGGCGGGGTTGGCGAACTTGTCGTTGTGAAACTGGATCGTGGCGCCCTTCGGGCCGGCATCGAGCCGCGCGATCCCCGCGCGCTTGCACATCGCCTTGATGCGGATCACCAGCAGCAGCGTGTTGACCTCGCGCGGAAGCTCCCCGAAGCGGTCGATCAGCTCGGCGGCGAAGCCCTCGAGCTCGACCTTCGTGGTCAGCGCCGAAAGCCGGCGGTAGAGCCCGAGCCGGACATCGAGATCGGGCACGTAGTCCTCGGGGATAAGCACCGGCACGCCGAGATTGATCTGCGGCGCCCATTGATCGTCGCTCTCGGCAAGCCCCTCCGCCTCGCCGGCGCGGATCTTCGCGATCGTCTCCTCGAGCATCGACTGGTAGAGCTCGTGCCCGACCTCGCGGATATGGCCCGACTGCTCCTCGCCGAGGATGTTGCCCGCCCCGCGCAGGTCGAGATCCTGGCTCGCCAGCGTGAACCCAGCCCCCAGATTATCGAGACTTCCCAGCAGCTGCAGTCGCTTTTGTGCCTGTGTTGTCAGGGGTTTGCGCGGCCTTGTTGTCAGATAACAGTAAGCGCGGGTCTTGGCGCGCCCGACCCGGCCGCGGATCTGGTAAAGCTGCGCGAGGCCGTACATGTCGGCGCGGTGGATGATCATCGTGTTGGCCGTGGGGATGTCGAGCCCGGACTCCACGATCGTCGTCGAGAGCAGCACGTCATACTTGCCGTCATAGAAGGCGTTCATCCGGTCATCGAGCTCGCCGGCGGCCATCTGGCCGTGGGCGACCACGAAGCTGATCTCGGGGACCTGTTCGCGCAGGAATTCCTCGATCTCGGGCAGATCCTTGATGCGCGGGACCACGAAGAAGGACTGCCCGCCGCGGTAGTGCTCGCGCAGGAGCGCCTCGCGCACGGTGACGGGATCGAATTCGCTCTGATAGGTGCGCACGGCGAGCCGGTCGATCGGCGGCGTGCCGATGATCGACAGCTCGCGTACCCCCGAAAGCGACAACTGCAGCGTGCGCGGGATCGGCGTCGCCGTGAGGGTAAGCACATGCACATCCGAGCGCATCGCCTTGAGCCGCTCCTTGTGCGAGACGCCGAAATGCTGCTCCTCGTCGATCACCAGAAGCCCCAGATTGGCGAAGCGCACCCCCTTGGCGAGCAGCGCATGCGTGCCGATGACGATATCGACCTTGCCCTCGGCGAGCCCCTTGCGCGTCTCGGCGGCAGCCTTGGCGGAGACGAAGCGCGAGAGCTGGCGCACCTCCACCGGAAAGCCGCGGAACCGCTCGGCGAAGCTCTGGTGATGCTGGCGCGCGAGCAGCGTGGTGGGGCAGATGATCGCGACCTGCATCCCCGACATCGCCGCGACGAACGCCGCGCGCATCGCGACCTCGGTCTTGCCGAAGCCCACATCGCCCACCACGAGCCGGTCCATCGGCGTGCCCGACTCGAGATCGGTGACCACGTCGTCGATCGCGGCGAGTTGGTCGTCGGTCTCGGCATACGGAAAGCGCGCGGCGAAGGCGTCCCACATGCCCTCGGGCGGGGTGAGCGCCGGCGCGGTGCGCAGCTGGCGCTCGGCGGCCACGCGGATGAGCCGGTCCGCGACCTCGCGGATGCGCTCCTTCAGCTTGGCCTTCTTGGCCTGCCACGCGCCGCTGCCGAGCCGGTCGAGCAGGCCCTCCTCGTGGCCGTAACGGCTCAGCAGCTCGACATTCTCGACCGGCAGGTAGAGCCGGTCGCCGCCGGCATATTCGAGCGCGATGCACTCATGCGGCGCCCCCGCCGCCTTGATCGTCTCGAGCCCGGTGTAGCGCCCGATCCCGTGCTCGACATGGACCACGAGATCGCCCTGCGACAGCGTCTGCGCCTCGGTCAGAAACGCGTCGGCACGCTTGCGCTTGGCGGGCTTGCGGATCAGCCGGTCGCCGAGCACGTCCTGCTCCGAGATCACCGTCAGCCCCGGCGCCTCGAAGCCGTGCTCGAGCGGCCAGACCACGAGAAACACCCCGCCCTTGCCCTCGGGCAGCGCGCGCATGTCGCGGATCTCCACCGCGCCCGCGATGCCCTCATCGGCGATCAGCCCGGCGAGCCGCTCGCGCGCGCCCTCCGAATAGCTCGCCAGGACGACGTGTCCGACTTCGTGCATCACCGCAACATGATCCGCGAGCGCGCTGAAAAGATTTGCGTTTTGCTGTTGGCGCTCGGGCGCAAAATTGCGCCCGACGCGGCCGCCGGCATCGACCACGCCCGCGCCGGTGGGCCGCGGCATCGGCGCAAGCTGCAGCACCCGGTGCGCGGTGAGCGCGTCGTGCCAGGCGACATCGTCGAGATAGAGCGCCTCGGGCGGGCACGGCTTGTAGACGCTGTCGCGGCGCGCGCGCTCGGCCAGCGCCTCGCGGCGGGCGGCATATTGCTCGCCGATGCTCTCCCATCGTGCTGCGCGCGCGGCGCCGGTCTGATCGTCGAGCATCACCGAGGCGTCGGGCAGGTAATCGAACAGCGTCTCGAGCGCCTCATGAAAGAAGGGCAGCCATTGCTCCATGCCGGCGTGCTTGCGCCCCGCGCTCACCGCCTCGTAGAGCGGGTCCTCGGCGCCCGCGGCGCCAAACTCGGCCCGGTAGCGCTGGCGAAAGCGCGCGATGGCGTCATCGTCGAGGATCACCTCGCAGACCGGGGCGAGCTCGATGCGGTCGAGCTTTTCGGTGGTGCGCTGCGTGGCCGGGTCGAAGCGGCGCGCCCCGTCGAGCACGTCGCCGAACATGTCGAGCCGCACCGGCGCCTCGGCACCCGGCGGGTAGATATCGGTGATGCCGCCGCGCAGCGCGAACTCCCCCGGCGCGGTCACGGTCGGGCTCTGGGCAAAGCCCATGCGCACGAGATACGCGCGCAGCGCCGCCTCGTCGATGCGCGTGCCGACCTCGGCCACGAAGGAGCCGTCGCGCAGCACCGCGCGCGCCGGGATGCGCTGCGTGGCGGCGTTGAGCGTCGTGAGCAGCACGAACGGCCCCGGCACCCCCCGCGCGAGCCCCGCGAGCGTCGCCATCCGCGCCGCCGAAATCTCCGGATTGGGCGAGACCCGGTCATAGGGCAGGCAGTCCCAGGCCGGAAATGTCAGCACCGGCGCCTGCGGCGCGAAGACGGCGAGCGCGGCGCGCATCGCCTCGAGCCGGCGGTCATCGCGCGCCACATGCACCACCGCGCCGCCGCGCTCGTCGAGCTCGCGCGCGACGAGCCGCGCATCGAACCCCTCGGGCGCGCCGCTCAGGGTGATATGTCCGGTTTTCAGCATCCGCGCCGACCTATCCGCCCGGGCCGCGTTGTCAAGCGCCGCTCAGCCGCCGAGGACCGCATAGGTCAGATTGCGCCATGTCCCCCACAGCGCCGTCACGAGGATCACCAGCGTTCCCAGGAGCTGCACGCGCAGCCGATGCCTGGCCAGGATGCGGCACAGCGCATCCGCCTCGGCCTCCTGCGACGCGATGCGCCGCGCCGTCCACACCCCCAACAGCGAGACGAGGCTGAGCGGCGCGATGAGCAGGAACACCGCCTGCGCAAGCTCGATGTTGTAGACGAAGCCGAGCAGCATCAGCGTCGTGAGCCCCGCCGCGAACAGCGCGACGACCCAGATCCCCATCGCCTGCGCGAAGGCGAGCTTGCGCGCGACATGAATGCGCGCGATCGCTTCGAGATCGTGCAGCGCCGCGCCGCCATGGCGCCGCGCGCGCGCGACCATGTCGTAGGGCACGCCGATCACCCAGTGACTCGCCCCCGACCAGGCGAGCGCGAGCAGAACCCAGTACCACAGCGCCGAGAAGGAGCGCGTCTCGATCATCGCCAACAGATTGTCCAGCAAGGCCAATGGCCCCTCCATGCCGGTGTCGCTTCGCTCGAATGTGCCGCGCACGGCATCGCTCTTGTGATATAGCCCGCGCCATGGCACGCAACAGGAAACTCGACAAGAAGAGATCACCATGCATCCCGCACCCTTCCCCGTCACCCGCCTGCGGCGCACGCGCCGCAACCCGGCGCTGCGCGCGCTCACCCGCGAGACACGCCTTGCGCCGTCGGACCTGATCTGGCCCGTGTTCCTATGCGAGGGCACGGATTGCGCCACTCCCGTCGCGTCGATGCCGGGCGTGGCGCGGCTGTCGATCGACCGGGTGGTGGCCGCGGCGGGCGAGGCGCGCGACCTCGGCATCCCGGCGCTGTGCCTGTTTCCCTATACCGACCCGGCACGCCGCACCGCCGACTGCGCCGAGGCCTGGAGACCGGACAACCTGACCAACCGCGCGATCCGCGCGGTCAAGGACGCGGTGCCCGAGATCGCCGTGATGACGGATGTCGCGCTCGATCCCTACAATATCGACGGCCATGACGGCTTCGTGCGCGACGGGGTGATCGTCAATGACGAGACGGTCGCGGCGCTGGTGAAGATGGCGCTCGCGCAGGCGCGGGCGGGCGCCGACATCCTCGGCCCCTCGGACATGATGGATGGCCGCATCGGCGCGATCCGCACAGCCCTCGAGGAGGAGGGCCACGGCGATGTGGCGATCATGTCCTATGCCGCCAAGTTCGCCTCGGCCTATTACGGCCCGTTTCGCGACGCCGTGGGCGCGGCCGGGCGGCTGACCGGCGACAAGGCGACCTATCAGATCGATCCGGGCAACGCCGAGGAGGCGCTGCGCTGCGTGGCGCGCGATCTTTCGGAGGGCGCGGACATGGTCATGGTCAAGCCCGGCCAGCCCTATCTCGACATCTGCGCGCGGGTGCGCGACCGCTTCGAGGTGCCGACATTTGCTTACCAGGTCTCGGGCGAATACGCGATGCTGCGCGGCGCGATCGATCAGGGCTGGCTCGACGGCGAGCGGGTGATCCTCGAAAGCCTGGCCGCCTTCAAGCGCGCCGGTTGCGACGGGGTGCTGACCTATTTCGCCCCCGACGCCGCGCGGATGATGGCCGCTGCCCGCTGAGCCCGGCATGCGAAGGTGACAGGGCGCCTCGAACACGGTATTGTGTGATCAGAGCCGTGCGAAGCGGCCCCACACAGGCAAAACGAGGCACAGGCATGAGCAGGATCTCCCGGCGGGGTGTCATCGCGGGGCTGGGCGCAAGCGTCGCGCTCGGGGCGTGCTCCAATCCGATCGGCAGCGACGGCGCCGACCGGCTGGATGCGCGCGTGGACGCGACCCGCGACTTTCTCAAGGACAACTATCCCGAAACCCGCGAACTCGCCGACAAGGCGCATGGCATTCTCTACATGCCGGTGATGAGCGAGGCCACCTTCGGTCTCGGCGGCGCCTATGGCCGCGGCGCGCTGCGCATCGACGACGCGACGGTGGACTACTATTCCGCCACCTCGGCGTCGTTCGGGCTGCAATTCGGCGCGCAGCAATACGGCCATGCGCTGTTTTTCATGACCGAAAGCGCGCTGGCCGAGTTTCGCAGCGGCGGCGGCTGGGAGGCCGGAGGCGATCTGCGCTACGCTCTGGTCGACCAGGGCGACAGCATCGGCATCGACACCACGACGCAGGGCCGCTCGGTCGTCGCGATGGTGTTCGGGCAATCGGGGCTGATCGCGGGGGCGTCGCTGCGCGGGATGAAATACACGCGCATCATCCCCTGAGCGGCGGCGGCGCGAAATCCCGCGTCATCACCTGACGTGGCTTGATCGCGGCCGCGCGCCCGATTAAGTGCGGCTTCCGAGGATTCGCCTGCAAACCGCGCATATGCCGGGGCGTAAGGGGCCTCTGGATTCGTCTACTGGTCAGAAGGGGGGTGCGCCATGCATGACACCAGCCTCTTTCAGCTGGGGATCGGTCTGGAGACAGGTGCCCATGCGGAAGATTTCCGCCATCCCGACACGCGCGGTGCGCCGGAACGATCCGCGCATCCCTGCGACGACGCGCGGGCGGATCACTTCATTCGCGCTGATGACGGGCGCGTCTATGCCGGAACGCATCTCATCATCGAGGTCCTGGACGGCACCGGCCTCGACGACCGCGCGCGCATCGAGGACGCGTTCCGCGCCTGCGTGGCCGCCTGCGGGGCGACGCTGCTGCACATCCACACCCACCGCTTCAGCCCGCAGGGCGTCAGCGGCGTCGCGGTGCTCGCCGAGAGCCATATCTCGGTGCACACCTGGCCCGAGGTCGGCTACGGCGCATTCGATGTCTTCATGTGCGGCGATGCACAGCCCTGGCGCGCGGTGGACGTGCTCAAGGCGGCATTCGAAACGCAGGATGTGCGCGTGCGCGAGATCCTGCGCGGCGACGGGATCGTGGCCGCATGAGCGAGTGGATGCACGAAGCGCTGCATCCCGATTACGCGCAGGCGCTGCGCGTCGGCGACGTGGTGCATGACAGCGACACGGGTCATCAGCGCCTGCGCGTATTCCGCAATGGCCTCTTCGGCCGGGTCCTGACGCTCGACGATGTCGTGCAGACCACCGAAGGCGACCATTTCATCTATCACGAGATGATGGCGCATGTGCCGATCCTCGCGCATGGCGCGGCGCGGCGCGTGCTGATCGTGGGCGGCGGCGATGGCGGCATGGCGCGCGAGGTGCTGCGCCATCCGGATATTGCGGCGCTCACAATGGTCGAGCTCGACGCGGGGGTGATCGACTTCTCGCGGCGCTATCTGCCGGCGCTGTCGGGCGGGGCGTTCGACGATGCGCGCTTCGCGCTCGAGATCGACGACGGTGCGGCCTTCATGCGCCGCACGCGGGGCGGTTTCGACGTGATCATCATCGACTCCACCGATCCGTCGCCGCTGCCATCCGAGGAGCCCTCAGGCCCCGGCGCCGCGCTTTTCACGCCAGCGTTCTACGCCGATTGCGCCCGTGCGCTCGCGCCCGGCGGCATCCTCGTCACCCAGAGCGGCCTGCCCTTCGTGGACGCCACGCTGCGGCGCACGCTGCGCGCCTTTCGCGACCTCTTCGCCGACCCGGCGGCCTATATCGCGACGATCCCGTCCTATGGCTGCGGGCCGATGGCTTTCGGCTGGGGCACCAACGGCAGCGCGCGCGCCGCGTCCACGGACACGCTGCGCGCCCGTATGACGGCGGCCGGGCTCGCGCCGCGCTACTACACGCCGGAGGTCCACGCCGCCGCCTTCGCCCTGCCCGGCTACATCGCCGCTCAGGTATAGTCCGCGCGCTGCAGCCCGTATTTGGCCATCTTCTCGTTGAGGGTGCGCCGCGGCAGCGACAGCTCCTCCATCACCGCGGCGATCGAGCCCTTGTGCCGGCGCATGGTGTTGTCGATGAGCATGCGCTCGAACGCCTCGACATGCTCCTTGAGCGGCTTGCCCTCGGTCGTCATCGCGGGGGCGGCCTGTTCGTTGTCGGCCATCAGCAGCGAGGCGATCGCGCCGGCTCCGCGGCGGCTGTGCAGCACCGCGCGCTCGGCGATGTTGATGAGCTGGCGCACATTGCCCGGCCAGGGAGATTGCAGCAGCTGCGCGGCCTCCGGGGCCGTCACCGTCGGCGCCTCGCATCCGTACTCGTCGGCGAACTGCTCGGTATAGCGGGTGAACAGCGCAAGGATATCCTCGCCGCGCTGGCGCAGCGGCGGCAGCGTCAGCTTGAGCGCGGCGAGCCGGTAATAGAGATCGGGGCGCAGCGCATCCTCGAGCGTGCGGTCGGGGCCGTGCTGGTTGCAGATCGCGATGATCCGGGTCTCGGCGGGCTGCTCCTGCTCGTTGATGAAGCTCAGCAGCCGCCCCTGAAGATCCGGCGTCAGCGCCTCGATGTCCTCGAGACACAGCGTGCCGCCGCGCGCCTCCTCGATGAGCGGGCGGCCCCCGCCATCGGGCTCGGGGCCGAAGAGCTGGCGCATGAGCCGCTCCTCTTCCTGCCCGGCGCAGGAGACCGACACGAAGCGCCGCCCCGCGCGCGGCCCGACCGCGTGCAGCGCATGCGCCACAAGGGTCTTGCCGGTGCCGGTTTCGCCGTCGATCAGGACGTGGCCGTCGGCCTGCCCGAGATCCAGGATCTCCTCGCGCAGCCGTTCCATGGGCGGCGAATTGCCCACCAGCTTGCGCATCAGGCCGGGCCCGTCCTCGAGATCCTTGCGCAGCGCGCGGTTGTCGAGAGTGAGCTGGCGGTGATGACTGGCGCGGCGGGCGATCTCGGTCATCTGGTCGGGATTGAAGGGCTTCTCGAGAAAATCGAACGCGCCGATTCGCATCGCCTCGACGGCCATCGGCACATCGCCGTGCCCGGTGATCATTACCACCGGCAGGTTCGAGTCCGTGCCCATCAGGCGGCGCAACAGCGTCATGCCGTCCATGCCCGGCATCCGGATATCGGCGAGCACGACGCCGGGGTAATCGGGCCCGAGGACCTTGAGCGCCTCCTCGGCGCTGGGGAAGGTCTCCGTCTCGAAGCCCGACAGCGCCAGCCACTGGCTGATGGATTGGCGCATGTCCTGCTCGTCATCGATGATCGCGACCTTCATCGCCCTTGCCATTCGTCGTCCTACTCAGCTGCCTGTCTCATTTCATGGCCGCCCAGGATGGGCAGCTGCACCTCGAAGACGGCGCCACCCTCCTGCGCGTTGCGCGCCGTCAGCCGCCCGCCATGCTCCGACACGATCCCCGACGAGATCGCGAGCCCGAGCCCGACGCCCTCGCCCGCCCCCTTGGTGGTGTAGAAGGGCTCGAAGAGGTTTTCCGGCTCGTCGATACCGTGGCCGTTGTCGCGCACCGTGAGCGTCGCCGTATCGCCGATCGTCAGCAGAATGTCGACCTGCGGGTTCGCGACACCCTTGGTCGCGTCGAGCGCGTTGCGCAACAGGTTGATGATGACCTGCTCGATGCGCAGCCGGTCGCCCATCACTATTGCCGGCTCGCGCGGGACGGTGCGCTCGACGGTGACCTCGCGGGTCTTGAGCTGCGGCTCCATCATCGACAGCGCCATCGCCACGCAGTCGCGCATGTCCACCGGCTCGAACGCGTCGCCGCCCTTGCGGGCGTAGCTCTTGAGCTGGCGCGTGATCGCGCCCATCCGCGCGATCAGATCGTCGATGCGCTGGAACGAGGCGAGCGCCTCGGCCGGGCGCGCGCGCTGCAACAGCAGCTTGGCGCCGGCGAGATAGGTGCGCATCGCCGCGAGCGGCTGGTTGAGCTCGTGGCTGACCGCGGCCGACATCTCGCCGAGCGCGGCGAGCTTGGAGGATTGCTCGAGCGTCTGCTCGGCGACGGCGAGGTCTTTCTGGACCTTTTCGCGCGCGGCGATCTCGCGCTGCAGCCGGGCGTTGAGCTGGCGCAGCTCTGCCGATTCGCGCTGCCAGAGCGCGGATTCGGACCAGGCGCGCCGCGAGAGCATGTAGAATGTCAGCGACAGCAGAATCGCAAAGCCCATGATGATGAGCGCCAGCACCCCGTTGACCCGCTCGCGCACCGAATCGTAGCGCGTGTAGGAGACGATCTTCCAGTCATGGAAGGGGATGCGCGCCTCGGAGCGCAGCACCGCCTCGCCGCCGAGGCGCGTATCGTGGCTTTCCTGCGCCCAGTCGGCGGTGATCTGCAGCGCGCGGTTGATCGCCGAGGGCGCATCGCGCAGCGTCAGCGCCGAACTCATGTCCTGCCCGCGCCAGCGCGGCTCGGTGGCGAGGATGATGCGGTCGTCGCTGTCGGTCACGGCGACGGCGTCGGCAAAGCCCGCCCAGCTTTCCTCGAACTTGGCCAGATCGACGCTGACCACGACGACGCCGATCTCGCGGTTGTTGGAGACCACGGCGCGCGAGAACGTGTAGTCGAATCCGCCCCCTTCGCGTTCGGCGACGTTGAAGACGGTCTCGCCGGCGCCCCGCGCCTCGATAAAGGGCTTGGTGTCGGCGTAGTTGCCGCCGATGCGGCTGCGATCGGTCGCGGCCACGGTCTGTCCCTCGACATCGAGAAGCCGGATCTCGGCCGCGCCGATCTCCGACATCAGCGAGATCAGGCGCTGCGAGGTGTGGGTGAATTCGTCGAATTCGAGCGCCCCGATCATCTCTGGATCGCGCGCGAGAAGCAGTGGCACCACCGAATTGCGCTGCAGTTCGCTCTGGATGTTGCCCGAATAGAGCACGAGCCGCAGCTCGGCGCGGTTGCGCGTCGCTTCGGTGAACCGTTCGGTGAGCCAGAAATTGGCGACCCACACCACCACCAGCGCCAGCAGGACCAGCCCGCCCACGATCAGGCGAACGCGCCAGGGCACCCCGCGCGGTTCGGGTTTTTCTTCCTGCGAAGCGTCGCCGGACTTCATCGGGAGAGTTTACGCGCAGGCGCGCCGCGCCACAAGAACGCGCTCATCATGCGGTGGTGAGCGCGCCGGACACCGCGCGAAACAGCGCCGTGCCGTCCGCGCTGCCGAGGGCGCCGGAAATCGCGCGTTCGGGATGCGGCATCATGCCGAGAACCCGCCGGTTCGCCGACAGGACTGCGGCGATGTCGCCCGTGGATCCGTTGGGATTGTCGCCGTAGCTCAACGCGATGCGGTCCTCGCCGCGCAGCCGCGAAAGCAGCGGCGCATCGGCGACATAGTTGCCGTCGTGATGCGCCACCGGCAGCGTGATCCGCGCGCCGCGCGTCCAGCCCGCGGTGAAGGGGCTGTCCGCCGTCTCGACCCGCAGCGGCACGGGCCGGCAGACGAATTTCAGCCCCGCATTGCGCATCAGCGCGCCGGGCAGCAGCCCGATCTCGATGAGGACCTGAAAGCCGTTGCAGATGCCGAGCACCGCGCCGCCGCGGTCGGCGAAGTGCCGGATCGCCCCGGCGACCGGCGCGCGCGCCGCGATCGCACCGCAGCGCAGGTAATCGCCGAAGGAAAACCCGCCCGGCAGCCCGACGACATCGATCCCCGCAGGCAGCGTCGTGTCCTTGTGCCAGACCCGGACGACGTCGGCCCCCGCCGATGCGAAGGCCACGGCGAGGTCGCGGTCGCAGTTGGAGCCGGGAAAGGTGATGACGGCGGCCTTCACGCGCTGCCTCCCTGGACAGTTCAGTCGATCTCGACGCGGTAGCTCTCGATCACGGTGTTGGCGAGGAGCTGCTCGCACATCGCGGTGACGTCGGCCTTTGCGCTCGCGCGGTCGTCATGGGCGAGGTCGAGCTCGATGACCTTGCCCTGCCGGACCCCCTCGACCCCGGCAAAGCCGAGCGTTGCGAGGGCGTGGCGCACCGCCTCGCCCTGCGGGTCGAGCACGCCATCGCGCAGCATGATGTGAACGCGCGCCTTCATGCCGCCTCTTCAGTTGATCAGTGTCGGTTTCGTCAGATGCGTCGCGTTCGACGGCATCACGCCGAGCCGGCGCGCGACCTCCGTGTAGGCCTCGGCGAGATCGCCGAGATCGCGCCGGAACACGTCCTTGTCGAGCTTGCGCCCCGAGCGCAGGTCCCACAGCCGGCAGCTGTCCGGGCTGATCTCGTCGGCCACGATCAGGCGCTGGAAGTCGCCGTCCCAGACCCGGCCGATCTCGATCTTGAAGTCTACGAGCTTGATGCCCACGCCGAGCATCACCCCGGTCATGAAGTCGTTCACCCGCAGCGCGAGCGCAACCATGTCGTCGAGATCCTGCTGCGCCGCCCAGCCGAAGGCGATGATGTGCTCCTCGCTCACCAGCGGATCGCCGAGCGCGTCGTCCTTGTAGTAGAACTCCACGATCGGCCGCGGCAGCGCCGCGCCCTCCTCGAGCCCGAGCCGCTTGCACATCGAACCGGCGGCCACATTGCGCACCACCACCTCGACGGGGATCAGCTCCACCGCGCGGATGAGCTGCTCGCGCATGTTGATGCGGCGGATGAAATGCGTCGGCACGCCGATGCCGTTGAGCCCCGACATGAAGAACTCGCTCAACCGGTTGTTGAGAACGCCCTTGCCGTCAATCACGGCGTGCTTTTGCGCGTTGTGGGCGGTGGCGTCATCCTTGAAATACTGCACCAGGGTGCCGGGCTCGGGCCCTTCGTACAGGATCTTCGCCTTGCCCTCGTAGACCTTGGTCCGTCGTGCCATGTGAACTCCGATGCGGCCGGAGGCTCGGGCACCCGGCTAACGGGGATATAGGCCAAGCCGCCCCGCGCCGCAAGCCGGGCGATAACGCGGCGCGGGTCTTGCAGGGCACGCCGCGCGGCGTCATATGGAAGGCACAGGATCAGCTGCGAAAGGCCCCGGCCATGGACACTTTCAAGGAACGCCAGCAAGCCTTCGAGGCGAAATTCGCACATGATGCGGAAATGCAGTTTCGCGCCGTGGCGCGGCGCAACAAGCGACTTGGACTCTGGGCGGCCGGCCTGCTCGGCAGGTCCGGCCAGGAGGCCGAGGATTACGCGATGGAGGTGATCCGCGCCGATTTCGAAGAGGTCGGCCACGAGGACGTGTTCCGCAAGGTCGCGCATGATCTCGGCGAGCTCGCCGACGAGGCCACGATCCGCGCCAAGATGGCCGAACTCCTCGCCGACGCGAAGGCAGAGATCATCGCCCAGGACTGATCTCGGCGCCCGCGGGCAAGGAGTGTCCCTGATGACCGATGCGCTCTCGCGGCGGCTCGACGCGCGTGACTGGCTGCTCGCCGACGGCGCGACGGGCACGACGCTGTTCAATATGGGGCTCGGCCCGGGCGACGCGCCCGAGCTGTGGAACGTGGCGCATCCGGCGCATGTGCGCGCGCTCCATGAGGGGCCGGTCGCGGCCGGGTCGGACCTGTTCCTGACCAACTCCTTCGGCGGAAATGCCAGCCGGCTGCGCCTTCACGGCGCGCAGCTCCGCGTGGCCGAGCTCAACCGCGCCGCCGCCGAGATCGGGCGCGATGTCGCGGACCGCGACGGGCGCGGCGTGCTCGTCGCCGGCTCGATGGGGCCGACCGGCGACATCATGGAACCGCTCGGCAGCCTGACCGCCGGGCTCGCGGTCGAGATGTTTCACGAACAGGCCGAGGCCCTGCGCGACGGCGGCGCCGATGTCCTCTGGGTGGAGACGATCTCGGCGCCCGAGGAGTTTCGTGCCGCCGCCGAGGCCGCGCGGCTCGCCGGGATGCCCTGGTGCGGAACGATGAGCTTCGACACGGCCGGCCGGACCATGATGGGGGTGACCTCGGCCGATCTCGTCGCGCTCACGGACCGGCTCGCGCATCCGCCGGTCGCCTTTGGCGCCAATTGCGGCGTCGGCGCGTCGGACCTGCTGCGCACGGTGCTCGGAATGGCGGCGCAGGGTGCGGAGCGGCCGATCATCGCCAAGGGCAATGCCGGGGTGCCCAAGCTCGTCGATGGCAGCATCCGCTATGACGGCACGCCCGATCTGATGGCCGATTACGCCGTGCTCGCGCGCGACTGCGGCGCGCGGATCATCGGCGGCTGCTGCGGGACGACGCCCGAACATCTGCGCCGCATGCGCGCTGCGCTCGAGGAGACGTCACCGGGCGCGCGCCCCAAGCTTGAGACGATCACCGCGCGGCTCGGCGCCCTCTCCTCCGCCGCCGACGGCACCGAACCGGACGCGCCGCGCCCGGAGCGCCGTCGCGGCCGGCGCCGCTGATGCGCACCAACCGCGCGCATCGCGGGCGCGCGGCGTCGTTTCCACCGGAAGCCGCCGCCGGCGCATCGCCACCGCACGGGGCAAGTCGGTCGCGACGGTGGCGGTGTCGCATACCGCCAATCATTCATGGCCCGTCGCACGCATCATGGCCGCACAGGCATGGAGAGACGCGATGGCCGATCAGGACGACGACATCATTCTCGCGGAACTCTCGGACGAGGATCTCGTCCGGCAGATGCATGACGATCTCTATGACGGCCTCAAGGAGGAGGTCGCGGAGGGGGTCAACATCCTGCTCGCGCGGGGCTGGCAGCCCTATGACATCCTCACCGAGGCGCTGGTCGCCGGCATGACGATCGTGGGCTACGATTTCCGCGACGGCATCCTGTTCGTGCCCGAGGTGCTGCTCGCGGCCAACGCGATGAAGGGCGGCATGTTCATCCTCAAGCCGCTTCTGGCCGAGACCGGCGCGCCCAAGCAGGGCAAGATGGTCATCGGGACCGTGAAGGGCGACATCCACGACATCGGCAAGAACCTCGTGGCGATGATGCTGGAGGGGGCGGGTTTTGAAGTGGTCGATATCGGCATCAACAACCCGGTCGAGAACTATCTCGCGGCGCTCGAGCGCGAGAAGCCCGACATTCTCGGCATGTCGGCGCTGCTGACGACGACGATGCCCTACATGAAGACCGTCATCGACACGATGGTGGAAAAGGGGCTGCGCGACGATTACATCGTGCTTGTCGGGGGCGCGCCGCTCAACGAGGAGTTCGGCCGCGCCATCGGCGCCGACGCCTATTGCCGCGATGCCGCGGTGGCCGTCGAGACGGCCAAGGCTTTCGTGGCGCGCAAGCACAACCAGCTCGCCGCGGTCTGAGCCGGGCGGGCAACCGCCGGGAGACACGATGCGACAGCGCGACCGCTTCTTCATCATCATGGCCGTCACCGTTGTGGCCGCCGCCGCGATCACCGTGGCGCTGGGAACGATCCTGTCCTACACGGGTGACGGGATTCAGGGGCCGGAGTTCGCGCTGATCCTGCCGATCCTGATGATCGCGAGCGTCGTGATCTGGATCATCAGCCGGTCCGGGAAATGACGGCGGCGGTGCCCGACGATGCCGCGCTCGCGGTACGCGGGCTGCCGCTCGAGACGCGCGACGGGCGCGTCCTGCTCATTGCCTGCGGCGCGCTCGCGCGCGAGATCCTCGCGCTGCGCCGGGCCAATGGCTGGACGCATATGGATCTGCATTGCCTGCCCGCCGATCTGCATCTGCGCCCTGAGCGCATCCCCGATGCCGTCGAGGCGGCAGTCGCGCGGCTCGGCGCGGGCTATGAGCGCATCTTCATCGTCTACGCCGATTGCGGCACCGGCGGGCGCCTTGCGGCGCGCTGTGCCGCGCTCGGCGTCGAGATGGTGGCGGGGCCGCATTGCTACGCCTTCTTCGACGGGGTCGACACCTTCGCGGCGCGCGGCGATGCCGAGATGCGCGCCTTCTACCTGACGGATTTCCTCGTGCGCCAGTTCGACGCCTTCGTCTGGCGGCCCATGGGCCTCGACCGGCACCCGGAGCTGCGCGACATGCTGTTCGGACAGTACGAGCGGCTGATCTATCTCGCCCAGACCGACGACCCCGCGCTCGACGGGGCGGCGCGCGACTGTGCCGCCCGGCTCGGCCTCGTCTATGAGCGCCGGCTGACCGGCTACGGCGATATTGCCGCGGCGCTCGCCGCGCGGGCCTGAGGGGGTTGCGCGGCGGCGGCCGGCATGGCCTTCTGCGCGGCAGGAGGGCCCGGCATGGATCACGATGCGCTGCGCGACTGGTCGAAACGCGCCGCCGACTGGGCGCATGACTATCACGCCGGGCTGCGCGACCGGCCCGTGCGTGCGCAGGTCGCCCCCGGCGACGTCGCCGCGCGCCTGCCCGCCGCGGCCCCCGAAGCGGCCGAGCCGATGGAGGCGATCTGGGCCGATTTCGAGGCGCTGATCCCCGACGCGATGACCCATTGGCAGCATCCGCGCTTCTTCGCCTATTTCCCGGCCAATGCCGCCCCCGCCTCGATGCTCGCCGAGCAGCTCGCCAATGCCATTGCCGCACAATGCATGCTCTGGCAGACTGCCCCGGCGGCCACAGAGCTCGAGCAGGTCGTCACCGGCTGGCTGCGCGACGCTCTCGCCCTGCCCGGCGACTTCACCGGCACGATCCATGACAGCGCCACGACCGCCACGCTCGCCGCGGTGCTCACCATGCGCGAACGAGCCCTCGGCTGGGCGGGCAATGCGGCCGGGCTCGCCGGGCAGCCCGCGCTGCGGCTCTATACCTCGGCGCAGTCGCATTCCTCCGTCGACAAGGCCGCGCGGGTCGCCGGGATCGGCCAGGAGAACCTCGTGAAGGTGCCGGTGCGGGCGGATCACGGGATGTGCCCCGACGCGCTCGTGCGTGCCATCGCGGCGGACCGGGCGGACGGCTTCTCCCCGGCCGGGGTGGTGCTGTGCGCGGGCGGCACGGGAATTGGCGCCTTCGATCCGATGGCGGAGTGCATCGCGGCGGCGCATGCGGCGGCGCTGCCCGTCCATGTCGATGCGGCCTGGGCGGGATCGGCGATGATCTGCCCGGAGTTCCGGCATCGGTGGGACGGTGTTGCGGACGCCGACAGCGTGGTGGTCAACCCGCATAAATGGCTTGGGGCGCAGTTCGACTGCACGGTGCAGTTCCTGCGCGACCCGGCGGCGCAGATCCGCACGCTCGGCCTCAAGCCCGACTACCTGCAGAGCCCCGGCGCCGGCGAGGTCACCGATTTCAACGACTGGACGCTGCCGCTGGGGCGGCGGTTCCGATCGCTCAAGCTGTGGTTCGTGCTGCGCGCCTACGGGCTCGGAGGGCTGCGCGGGCGGATCCGCGATCACGTCGCTTGGGCGGCGGAGCTTGCGCAGGCGCTCGCGGCGCTGCCCGGCGTCGGGATCGTGACGCCGCCGTCGCTGTCGCTCTTCACCTTCGCGCTGGATGCGGGCGATGCGGCGACGCAGGCGATGCTCGAGCGGATCAATGCGGATGGGCGGGTCTACCTAACCCAGACGCGCCATGACGGGCGATTCGTCATCCGCGTCCAGGTCGGGCCGTTCGACTGCACGCGCGCCGATGTGATGACCGTGCGCGACGTGGTCGCCGAACTCATGCGCTAGAGCGCGTCGCTTCCTTTGGGATTCAGGATTCCCAGATCGGCCATGATGTGGTTCCCTTCCCTTGAGGCAGATATTGGGGTCACAGATGGGCAAGCCACATCCGATAGAACTTCGAACGCGGGT
>LKMJ01000892.1_pt1 | contig 25030 bp, 22 predicted proteins | sample 643391 | NCBI WGS metagenome assembly LKMJ01 (sample SAMN04112250, study PRJNA286221) | soda lake metagenome | biome: soda lake; feature: Kulunda Steppe; material: water; isolation source: sample PL-Br10 brine of Picturesque Lake | place: Russia: Kulunda steppe | collected 2010-07 | reverse complement strand
TGCGGATCACGGAATCTGTCGATTCCGTTGATCCGCGACTCCCCAGCGACACAGTAATTCAGCAGTGGTGAACGATCTATGAGACTGCTACGAAATCGTCTCGGCATGGAACTGCTATCCAACTACCCTCAGAGAATGTGGCACGAGATTAAGGTTAGCAATGAGGTACACACCACCCTGCAAGTGTTCTTACGCCAGTCAAAGTACACCACCTTGCAAGTGTTCTTGAGGTGGCTGTGGGACACCACCCTGCAAGTGTTCTTGAGGTGGCTGTGGGACACCACCCTGCAAGTGTTCACAGATGAAGAAAATAATGTATTTGTTACGTGAAGTTCCACAAGTTCTCTTGCTGTGGATCAGTCATATCTGGTGCCTCGTACTCAGATGCCTCTTCCTCCAGATGATACGTAAGCATCTCGTCAATATTACTTGGTACAGCATCACTATACGATGATTTGCGAGCCGCTGCAATGATATCACGCGGATTATCCGTGATGTCATAGACATACCTTCGCCCGCCCTCACGGCCGAGGTTCTCCTCAGCTGACCGAACCAATCCCTGCATCGATAACTGATCTAAAAACTCGTAGATTTTCCGTTCGCTCTTAACACGAGAGACAACCGATTCCGCTACGGATGAGTATAATTTGTAAATTCGTTTTGTTGTGGCTTCCTGCTGCGGTTCAATCACGGCAAGCGCAGTAGCCAAGTACGTCATCGCTTGATGCGAGGTGAGATCCTGTTCAAAATAATCCAAAATCTCGTCGGTTTCAACTGTTTCCGTCGCTTCCCGTGTATGGTCAGAAGTTACGACATCCACATCATCTATGCGGGCGAGTTCACCAGCTTTCTGCAAGATACGTTTTCCTTGTCGGACGTCGCCGCGTTCCTGAGCGGAGAATGCAGCTGCCAGAGGAATAACGTCATCATCCAGCACGCCGTCTTTAAACGCCATATCCGCGTAGTAGTCTAGGATATCGTTAAGTTCGTTAGCGTTGTATGGTCCGAACTTGATCTCTCGTTCACCGAGTGTCGATTTGACTTTCGGCTCGAGTACGTCAACAAACTTCAGATCATTCGAGATACCAATTAACCCGATTTTCGCCTCTATAATTGGTGTGTTTTCATTCGCCTCAGCACGCGGTAATTCGTAGAGAAAGTCGTTCCGGGCATCCGGAGGAATATTATCGATCTCGTCAAGAATAACAAGAACGTTTCCACCGACATTCTCAATTTCGCGGTACAGAAGTTCGGCCTGTCCCAACGACCACTCATCTTCCGTCAAGGCCGACTTGATGAGGTTGAGGTTTTCCGGTCGCCCTCGAAGGTGTCCTTTCACCTTCTTGTACGGCTTCGGACTCACACGGAACTGAACGCGGTCAGTCTCGTCGTTGTAGCTGAGTCGGTAGCCTTCGGTGTGTGCCATGACGAGTGGGTAAGCCCCCTTCTTGTCCGTGGCGGGTGGCGACGGTTTCCCGACGTGAGTGTCGTCTTGGTCGTGCCACCAGTTGAGGAGTTCTTTGTAGGAATCCCACGCTTGCAGGGCTTTCCCGACAACCGCGCACTTGTTGTTCCGCAGGAAGTCTTCGCGGTCAACTTCCTTCTGAATCTCGGTGCGGTTGTATCCTTGTTGCTTGAGGTTGAGAGTGTCGTTGGCGATGTCTCGTGCGGTGTAACGGGCATCTTTGAGCCACGACCGCTCACCAGACTCTATGCAGAGTCGGGTACGTGCGGTCTTCGTGACTTCTTTGATACCCATACCTTGACTATTGCATCAAATGATAATAAAAGTAGGTATTATGGTGGAAAACTACAGGAGTCATGCACATTCGATTAGTTTGTGTGAGTATCATTTCGTGTGGTGCCCAAAGTACCGGCACGAGGTATTGGTGTTAGTTCGAGACGAACTTGCGGAATTGTTCCAAGGAACTGCTGAACGGTTTGGTCACGAGATCGTGTCGAGAGAGATTGCCACCGACCACGTTCACTTGTTCGTAGAGGCCGACCCGAAATGGAGTCCTGCCGAGATAGCGAAGCAATTCAAGGGATACTCGGGACGAACGATTCTCAAGCGTCACCCCGAGCTCAAACAGCGGTACTTCTGGGGAAGTGGCCTGTGGAAGGACGGATACTACGTCGGAACAACGGGTGCAGTTTCTGAGGATGTGGTTCGTCGGTACATCGAGGAGACTGAACATTAGGCGAGCGTACGCGATTCACGCACGGGTCAGGTGACCCGTGGAACTCTCGCTGTTCCCTTTAGACGGTTTCCTCCTACTCGTACTGGCCAGCGAAGATACGTTCCACAGACAAATACTGCCCAGAACAGAAAGTGCATACTTCTTTTTAACTGGCGACCGTTGTCCTACTTGTATGAACGGGATACTCGACCACACGATGATCCGGGTCACAGATCTGGAGGAGTCGATCGACTGGTACAGCACAAATCTGGAGTACGAGGAGAAGGGCCGATACGACGGCGACGGCTTCACGCTCGTCTACATGGGACCGGAGGATATGCACGAGGACGGGGCGATGCTCGAACTGACGAAAAACGACGACGAGGACGAGGTCGAGGTCGGCGACGCGTGGGGACATATCGCTGTCCGGGTCGAGGATGTCAACGAGGCCTACTACGAGCTGATGGACAACGGCGTCGAGGACTACCGCCCGCCCGAAGAGAACCCCGGCTATGCCTTCGTCAAAGATCCCGACGGCCGCGAGGTCGAAATCGTCGAACGGGATTTCGGCGCGCGCTGGAGTCTCGATCACACGATGATCCGCGTCGAGGACGCCGACGAGGCGCTTGGCTACTGGACACGCAAATTCGAGTACGTCCACGACCGCCGCTGGGAGGCAAGCTCCTTTGCGAACTTCTTCATGCAGCCCGAAGACGCCCCGAAAGAAGCGATGAAACTGGAGCTAACCTACAACTACGACGGCCGAACCTACACGATGGGCGACGCCTGGGGCCATCTCTGTGTCCGGGTCGACGACATCGAAGAGGACTGGGAACAGCTCATGCTCCGGGACGCACCCGACTACCGCGATCCAGAGTCCTGTGACAACCTGTATGCCTTTAGTAAAGACCAGGACGGCCACGAGATCGAACTGATTGAGCGGGATACCGACGCTGACTCGCTGTTCCCGTTCTGACCGCCAGCAACCGAGATCAGGCAGTCTCTAGTTTACTCTCGAATTTCTTTCGAACCTTCTCGACTTTCGGCTTCGCGTGCATCTGACAGTACGCGTCGGCTGGATTTTTCTCGAAATAGTCCTGGTGTTTCTCCTCCGCGCGGTAGAACGTCTCCAGTGCGTCGAGTTCGGTGACGACCTCGTCGTCGTACTCCTCGTCGAGCGCTTCGATGTACGCCTTTGCCTGCCGGTGTTGCTCGTCGTCGTGAGAGAGGACGATCGAGCGGTACTGCGTTCCTCTGTCGGGCCCCTGCCGATTCAGCTGTGTCGGGTCGTGGATCGTAAAGAAAATTTCCAGCAGTTCGTCGTAGCCAATCACCTCGGGGTCGTACTCGACCTGGACAACCTCGGCGTGGCCGGTCGTCTCCGCACAGACCTCCCGGTAGGTCGGATTCTCTTTGTGGCCGCCGGCGTAGCCAGAGACTGCCCCAGAGACGCCGTCGAGTTCCTTGAACGCCGCTTCGATACACCAGAAACAGCCGCCGCCGAACGTTGCGTTTGCCATATGCGTCGTTGGGGCTGGATTCGTATGAATCTACGGTGAGAGTCGCCAATTCTTAGTCATCCGGCACACAATGTGGCGGTATGGATCGTGGGTCAGACGACACAGCCGGGGCAGCTGTGCCCGCGAGTGAGGCGTTCCAGCTGCTCGGCAACGAGATCCGGACGGAGATCCTCCAGCAGATCAGCGAGGACGGTCCCTGTTCGTTCTCGACGCTGGCCGAGTCGAGCGATGCCGAGACCACGGCGGGCTTTGCCTACCACCTCCGGCAACTCGACGGACAGTACCTCCATAAGCGCGACGACCGGTACGATCTGACCGCGGCCGGTCGGCGTGTCGTCCAGGCGATGGCAGCAGGGACGTTTACCGCGATAGCCGAGGCCACTCAGATCGACCTGGACGATCAGTGCCCGTGCTGTGGGGACTCCACCCTGTCGATGGCCATCTGCGAGAGCGTCGCAACTGTGACCTGCGAGGAGTGTGCCACCGATATCTGTTCGCTCTCGGTTCCACCGGGTGCCGACACGGAAGGCGACTCGATCCCCGAGTCGATCTCGGCGTTTCACCGCCACCGGATCAGCACGCTCGGTGCCGGCCACTGCCCCGACTGTGGTGGCCCAGTCGACAGCGCCGTCGAACGATACCCCAAGGCGGCCGAGAGTACGGACTCACCGACAGTCAGGGCCTCGTTCGACTGCAAGCGCTGTACGGTCAGTTTCGACTGTCCGCTGTCGCTGACCGTCCTCGATCACTCCGCGGTTGTCTCGCTGTATCACGAGCACGGAGTGGAGATCCGCAACCGCCCGGTCTGGAACGTCGGCAGCGAATGGCGCGAGCGGTGCATCTCCACGGAGCCGTGGTGTCTACTCGTCAGTACCCGCCTGGGCGCGGACGTGCTGGATCTGTATCTCGACGCCGACTGTACCGTCCTCAGCCACGAACGCCGAACAGTTGCGGAGACGGATGCTCCCGAGACAGAGACTGGACATCGGGAGGGGCACAGCGACGACGCCACCGCGTGAGAGTATTTACGAGCCAGTCGAGACATCAACCTCCGCGAGGAGCTGTTCGCGCTGCTCGCGGTCGAACGAGTCGAATCCTGACTCATCCATCGACGCGACCTCGATACCACTGGCGGTCAGCTCCTCATTTTGCTCCGCCAGGGCAGCCACAGCGAGTTCGAGACCGGCCGGTGGATCGAGATCACGTTCGTAGGTATCTTCGAGGTAGCTTCGGATTGCGTCGCTGTCCTCGCCGATCGCAGTTCCGTCCCAGGCAGTGGGCGCGCCGGATGGATCGAGTTGGTACAGTGTCGGGCCGGAGGCGTCGACGCCAGCGACCAGCAACGCCACCCCGAACGGGCGGGTGCCGCCTGTCTGGGTCGACTCCTGGATGTAGTCGGCGACTGCCGTGACGACCGGCTCGACGCCTGACTTCTCACCGTAGCGGAGCCGATCGCGCTGGGCGAACTGGCGGGCGAAATCAACTAGATGGTGTCCGTCAGCGACGTGACCTGCCGTCGCGATACCGTGGTGGCCGTCGATGTCGTGGAGTTTCTCGATGCTCTCCTGATCGAGCAGCGGGGAGCGTGCCTGGCGCGTGGCAGCAAACACGACGGTACTGCGTGTCGTCACACCTACCACGGCACTGCCGCGTTTGACGGCTTCGCGGGCGTACTCGACCTGGTAGAGGCGACCGTCCGGCGAGAAGATGGTGCTCCCGCGGTCGTAGGCCTGCTGGTTCGACTGCATTAGCTCCCCCTCCGTTCGATGGTGACACCGTCCTCGGTCACAGCCGCGAGCGTGATCCCGTTACCACTCGCGTTGTCCCGCTCGCTCGCGGCCGCCACGGCAGCTGTCGCGGCCTCCGTCGCCCCGTCGAGATCCGTCAGCTCCCGCCCTTCAAGAACCCCATACGCCAGCTGCATTCCGCTCCCACTCGCCGCGTAGCTGTCCTCGATCACACTTCCGCCACCATCGAGCTCGTAGATGTGTCCACCACTGTCGTCGACACCACCGAGCAGCGGGCGAACGCGCAACCCCTGGAGGAGATCTCCAGCAACCCGGGAGAGTGCCGACATCTGCATTCGGGAGCCCCGACGAGCCTCGTAGAGATCCGCCTGCGCTCGCAGGGAGCGCAGTAGCTCCTGAGCGGGGCCGACGTGGCCGGCGATGGCCATCGCAGCGCTGGGGTGGACCTGCTCGATTTTCTGGACATCTTTGCTCGCCGTGAAGCCGCCGCCGAGGCTCATCCGCCTGTCGGCAGCCAGCACGACGCCGTCGTCCGTGCGTGCCGCGACGATTGTCGTTCCGGTCTTGTACTGTGTCTCGGCTGACTGACTGTTTGTGTCAAACTCTCGACTGGCGTCTGGCTGGGAGTGTTGATATCCGAGATGGCTATTCAGCTGTCGTTCGTGGTCTCTCCTGCGTCGAAGCATAGCACGCAGTTCGGAACGCTGGGTGATATATGTTAGCTAAAATATATTTTAGTCGTCGTCAGCTATCTCCGCCGGGGAATCGAACAGAATCCCGCTGTCGTCGTCCCGACCGGCAAGCATGCGACGAAATCAGTACTCGCCCTGGCAGAGCGACCAGTCGAGCGCTTTCTGGAGTTGGTGCTCGAACCGATCGACTGCCTGGGAACGACGGTTCTCCCGCTCGTACATCCCTCCTATCAGGAAATCTGGATCAGCCGGCTGGGATACACAGAAGCGAGCTACCGCGAGGAGCTACAGCGAGCGCTGGATACTCATCGCCAATCATACACCGTCACCGCCCGATCAGTCCGGGAAGAGCGGCCGTTGGGGTTGCGGCGTTTGCCGTCCGTGCGGCGGGCACCGAGGCCGTCTTTGGTGCCGCAAGCGAGATTCGTCACGACATCCCTGCCGGCACCGAACCACGCCGATGGACGGCTGTCGCCGCGGACGACAGCCCGAGACTCGCTGTAGGCATCACTCACTGCGTGTGCGAGCAAGCGACGAACGACCGTTGGGCGGAGATTGTAGTTTTTGACCAGCCGGTAAGCCAGCGAGCGATACTTCCAGCCCTGATCGGTTTCGAGTGCGCCGCCGTCGGCTTCGACCCCACGAGTGACACACATCCCGTCGTCCCACTCGATCACGAACTCCTCGGCTGCCAGTCGGTGGGCGAGATCACGCGTCCCGCCGACCTCCAGATACTCGTCAAATCCGTCGAGATGCTCGATTACGTCGCGCTCGATGGCGATGTTGCCGGCGTTGAGATAGGTCACAGTGCGAGAGCCGATACGGTTCGTTTCGGGACCAGTCAGTATCTCCCCGCCCGGGACGAGACGTGTCGGGCCCGTCACGACAGGACTCTCGGCGAGTCCCGAGGTGACTGCATCCAGCCAGCCGTCGGTGATCGACAGCGTGTGATTGACCAGTGCAATCGCGTCACCCTGTGCGCGGTCGATCCCGGCGTTGCGGGCGGCGTTTATTGTCCTGTCTGCGAGTTCGACCAGAACGTCGACATCGTCGCGTTCGCGAATCATCCCGGTCGTGCCGTCGGCCGATGGCCCGTTCACCACGATTACCTCGACGGCAGGTGCGTGCGCTGTCAGCGCGTCGAGACAGTCTTCGAGTTTATCCCGCGCATTCAGCGTCGGGACGACGACTGACAGCACCATACCCCCACTTACGCACCGCTATACATAAGACTCGGGGCCCGCGGTGGCCTCAGACAGAGTGCTGTTCAACAGTGGCCGGTGTTGCAGTCTCGCTGTAGGAGTCGTACATCTCGGTCGCCCAGTCGAGGGCCTGCTCGGTATCGTTCAACAACACACCCGCGGTGGAGCCACCGTTGTCGTGGACCGAAATCCCGGCTCCAGACCACTCGCCGTCCATCAGCCACAGCGCGTAGGGAATTTGTTCGTCGACTTCGAGCAACCGGAAGGCGTCGCTGGCGAGGAGTGCGTCGAGTTCGTTCTCGACGACCACGAGATCCCCGAGTGACTCGCGCACGCCGCTGCCAGTGATGATCTCGACTGCAAGCCCCTGTTCGAACACAGCATTGTGCAAGAGGGTGATGTAGCTCGATCTGACAATTGGAGCGAGCCCACGAAGCCGGTCTGCACGCTCGAGTCGCTCGACAACGGGCCGATGGGCGTTCTCGGGCGCGTAGGAGTCTGGAAACGAGACAGTGCATCCGCGCAACATCCCTGGGTGGATCACCGTCTCGTCTGGCAAGGCGTTGAGTACCGGCGCTGCTGTCCCGAAACAGCTGGTCTGTTCGACGTACCTCCGGTGGACAGCGAGTGCCGCCTGTCCAGCGACGGTCGCACGATATCCCTCCGACGTTCGTTCTACCATCGCTGTTTCGAGGAGTTCTTCAATCCCGCGATCAACTGTGGATCGAGAGATTGAAAGACGGTCTACCAGCGTTGGTTTTTCCTGTGGCTGTTCAGATAGCGTCTCCAGTATCGGTGCCCGCTTGCGTAACGCCTCGCGAACACGTTCCCCCTCCGTATCACCGCCGAACGAAACCATACAGCCTGTATTTGGCTGCTGGCATGAAATCAATTACTGATAAAATTTGCTAGATATTCGGAACGAACAGGAGCAACTCGACAGCGAGCGACGCGTTGAGGATGACGGCAACCCAGGCGATACTGTAGTACTGGGAGAGCAGGGCAGTCCGGCTCTGTTCATCTTCGTCACGGATGAGATCGTACAACCAGCCGTAGACGACTGCTGTCCCCACGAGCACTGCTGCGGTAACGAACAGCCCAAGGACGGCTGAAAGGACCCCACCCACGGCCGTGAGTGCAATTGCCAGCAGGATCGTGCGTGGGACGCCAATCCGCGTCGTGAACGTCGACAGTCCAGCACGTCGGTCGTAGTAGGTGTCCGCAGCCTGGTGGAGTAGATGATACGCGAACGAGTAGCAGAACACGATGAAACAGACGATGAGTATCTGTGACGTGACCTCACCAACAAGCAGGTAGGCGACTGGAAAGATCGCAACGCCAACATCAGTCCCCGTCGTGACGAAATGATTGATCGCACCACGCTCTTTGAGTCGTGGCGGGTAGGAGTACCAGAATCCAAGCAATCCGAGGACCGTTCCTGCGGCCAGATAGAGCACGTTCCCGGTCGACACCGAGACGTAGCCAAACAGAAACAGCCCGAGAATGAGCTCGACAGTCATGATACTCCAGGCTCGCTCGATACCGATTGTCTCGACAGCACGCGAAATCAACGACTTCTCTGGATTCGCCGCATCGGCTGCCCGGTCGTGGATCGCATCTGCCACTGACGCGTGCATCTTGACCAGAAACACTGCAACCCCATACCACAGAACTGTGGCTGTGAGTGTCGCCCCTGCAGCCATCCCGAGACCAACACCAATACACAGATAGGCGAGGTTGTATCCGACTGTTGCCTCTAACCGGTTGATCCGGACGAATGCCTGGAGTGTCGAGACGTCGTGTCGAGAGGAGTATGCCATTCGTGTTCGTTTCCTGACTGCTATACTGTCGGGAATATATCGTTCGCACTCTATTTTACTCACGGGTTGATGATTTTCCCACATCTAGAAAACCTCGACAGTCAATGAGAGTAAGACGGCACGACACCCACAGTCAACTGCGGGACAGATCCCGCGTCTCTGACCCCCGACTGGCGATACGCCGACAACTGGACCCACCGAATCTGACCGACCATGCTGTCACAGATTCTGCCCCCCTCTCCGGGTCCACGGCTATTTCGGGGTGTATCCACTGCCGTAACTGTAGACGACGAGCGGTCGCTGTCAGTCACAACAGACCAAAACGACGTGGATCAGTGCTGGCAGCTTACGAGCCGACGTTCATCGCCCGCTCGACGACATCTTCGCTGTAGATCGCTGTGAGATCCTCGTGCTGATCCGGGCGGTGCTCGTAGACATCCTGAAACAGTGTGATTGGCGTCTGGAGCGCCTGGTAGGTCGCTTCGTCCCACATACGGTCGCTGCTTATTTCGACTGTGACGCCGTCGATGCTGATCGACGCCGCACGCGTCATCGCGATTGCACCCTTGCCGGCCTCTTTTGCTGCCTCGAACTCCTCCATGGAGTTGACGATATCACCGAGACTTGGGACGTACTCGGTCAGCCCGAGCAGTTCCTGGTGAAGCTCGTCCGCAGACAGCTGTGTGCTGTCCGAGCCGACAGTCAGGCGGTAGCCGTCGTCCGTCTCTTCGAGTGAGATATCGTCGCCGCTGTACACCCACGCCCCATCCTGTTCGTCGAGGGAGACCTCGGTGCCGTTTGCGTCGATGAGCCAGTAGCCCTCCTGTGGCGGGAGCGGGTTTCTGTTCGCCTCGACGACTTGCGTTGGGGTGAGCGACCAGATGCCGAGCAGCCCTTTCGCCTGGTTTTCGGTCATGCGCTCGTTGTACCCCTCTACATCCCGAATGTCGTCGTAGGGACCGTCGACGCCGATGAGTCCGGCCGCGCTGGCCGCACTGGAGGTGTTGTGTCTGACTTCCGGCCAGGCTGGCAGCGAGCCGGTCGGCGTAATTGCACGCATATCCTTGGTGTAGTCGACCTCGCCGATGACGAGCAAGAACAGGCGCTGGAGGTTGTTCGAGGGGTTGCCCATTGCCGCGCGGAGTTTCGTCATCGCCTGCTCGGCAGCGCCGCTTTCGATGATTACCGACATCGCCAGTGAACCGTCCTCCAGGCCGTACTCGTGTTCGACCATGGTGATGCACTCGTCTGCTTTCTTCCAGTCGTCGATATCGCCGACCTCGGGGATGACGAAGCCGTCGATGTGTTCGATCGCGCCGTTCTCTGGATCTGCGATTTCGAGCATGTGCTGAAAGCCAGTGTAGCGGGTCTCGGGGCTGTCGCGGTGCCAGACGACACGCGGGTGAATCTCACCAGGGAACTCGGCACCACCCTCCGCAACGACCTCGGCGATGTTTGCTGCACCTTCGTCGCGCATATTCGGGGCCGTCGCATCCTCGTTGTCCGGCACCCAGACATCCGGTGCCTGCATTCCGGAGAGTCCGATCGCACTCCGCAGCTTCTTCGCTGAATCAGCGTCTCCCGTCTCGGCGGTCGGTGTCGTAAAAAATGTCCGAACGAACTGTCGGTCATGCAGCCGCTTGTCTGTTCTCATGTTCATTATGAATGATGAAGGACTCGGTGTTTTAGGTTTCGGTCCCGGCCGCAGTGTGGGAGAAATTCACTCACAGACAGGGGACGGATGGGCAGCGACAGTCGAGGATGGGTGTCACAACCACAGTCAGGGACGGCGGCACAACCAGACTCAGCCGCGGCCGAGAGAAAGCGCAGGTGACACAACCAGACTCAGCCGCGGTCGCTGGCAACAAACCGGACCTCAGTTTCGACGGAGCTGGTGGTTGTGTCTTCGATCTGGCCACGGATACTCGATGCGAGCCCCGGGATCGTTTCACCAGGCGGAACGCCAACAGTGACGACGACTGCTTCAGGATCCTGGAACGGGACAGCGGAGCGATAGCTGACCTCGACATCGAGGCGAGTGATCTCGTGGTCGGTGTCGAACGCCTCGATCGTTTCGTCGACATCGCCCTGGATCTGTTCTTCCGTCGTCGCGCGCTGGAAGGAATCCAGCGTGACGCCGATCAGAAAGCCCGACAGCAAGGCAATCGAGAGAGCAAGAACGGCACCACGTTTGAGTGTATCCCGTCTGGCGTCGGCCTGCCAGAACCACTGCTCGGGGCGGTAGCCCTTGTACCACAGCACGACGAGCGCGGCGAAGTTGATCGACAGAACGTTGACTAACACGAGCACACCGGATGTAAAACTCACGAGCGGCTGGCCCCACGCGAGGCCAATCCCCACAGTCGCTGCCGGCGGGATCAACGCCACTGCAATCATCACACCGACGAGTGCAGCGGAGACACCCGTCGTGAGGCTGACAATCCCGGCAACGCCCGCGCCAATCGCGATAACGAGCGACAGAAAGTCCGGTGCGACGCGTTCCCGGACCTCCGGAATGGTCGTCACATCCACCATCGGCGGTACCAGATTGATGTGCCGAACAGCGAAAGCAAAGACGAACGCGGCGCCGACCGCGAGCAGCAATCCGAGTATCTGCAACCGGACGCCACGGGCGAACATCTCCCTGTCGTTGACAACCGTGCCGACGCTGGTCGCCATCGCCGGGCCGACAAGCGGCGCGATCACCATCGAGCCGACGACCACCGCCGGTGAATTCAGGAGGAGACCGGCGGTCGCGATAACTGCACTCACGATGGTCATGATGATATAGGTCGGCGTCGCGGGTGCAAGACTGTCCGCCGCGGCGATCAGTTCGTCCCGTGCGATCCGGTCGTCGTCTTTTTGTTCCTCGTAGATCGCTTCGAGTTCCTCGTAGCGCCGGGAGATGACGGTGTTCGCTTCGAGGACGACAGTGAAGGTGTCCTCGTCTAATCCTGCCGCCCTGAGTCGCTCCAGGGTCGGCTCGACAGCCGCCGCCGGCAGCGGGATGTAGGCGATCCCGGAAAACTCCCGGCCGCTCGTTTCGTCTGCGACGACGTAGTCGATCCCCTCGTCGTCCAGCGTCGAAAGCAGTGTTTCCCGTTTCCCGGACGGTATCGTGATCTGGACAAGTCGCACAGTCGTGTGAGGGACGGATGGAAAATATAACCACGGGGTACCTACCTGAAACCAGCGTACGAAACGGTTCTGTGCGACATATTTGTGTGCCGCAAATTCAGTGGGCAGTCGCGAGAATCTCATTTGATATACTGTATGTTACGATATAGAATCGAAAGCTGTCCCGATCGAGACAACCCCGGGATGTGGATTCTCACAAGCTACTAGACCTCAAATGTCGTCACACCGGAAAGTACGTTCTAGCGGGTTACCCAGAGGACAGCTTCGCCAAGACTACTGTCGAGCTGATATTATTTTCGGACAGTCTCCTCGCCCCCTCCGCTGGAGTGCCACGAAGCAAACACCTTCCGCTGAGCAGCCCGCAAGTGCTGTGCAAAAGTCTGTCGAGAGATCCCCAGGTGTTCCGCTATCTCCGTCGCAGTAGCCTCTCGAGGCCGCTCGAAATAGCCTTCGTGAAAGGCATGTCGGAGGACATCCCGCTGTTTGTCGGTCAGGTCGTGGTATGGGCTGGTTGAGGCGTTGTGAGAAGGACGGTCAGTCCAGACGGTCGACACCGAGGTAGCTTCGAACTGGTGGTCGACTGCCGCTGAGATCTGTGAAATAGATTTGTCTGCCCGAGCGTATGCCGAAATCGTCGCGACATCGTCTTCGACGACCGTTTGCGCGAAGCGAGCGCCCTGGTCGACGAGGATACCTTCCGGTGTTGTACCCGAGACGACTATCGAACACTTGTACCCATCCTCGTACTCGTCGATGTCGAGCAATGCCCCATCGAGATGATTCTCGACCGCTGCCTCGATCGTAGATCGAGAGTTGTGCTGGAGATACACGAAATAAACGGTCTTCCCATCGGGTCGTCTGACCACCGATGGACTCGTTATTGTTCCAGTTGCCGAGAGGCTCTGCGAGATGGCTACCAGTGGGGCTGTCGAATCCGCGATCGTGAGCTTGAATTGAACGGGTTGTGATGAGAGGAGAGACCGCTTTTGATCCAGCGATCGAAGCGCATATCCAACACTCTCGGCGTACTCGGTGAGGCGCCGGCTGGTACCTCTCTCAGGTAGGAGTTGGTCTAGATAGACCGCAAGAACACCGAACGTCACGCCGTCGTATCGAATCGGCACTGCAATCACGCTTTCAAATCCGTGCGCAGTAGCGACGTCCTCCCAGGAGTCGCTGACATCAGTCGAGTCAATGGTGGAGATGACTTCGTCGGCAGTTTCGTAGGCACTCCGAGCGGGTTCATTTTCGGGTAACGCGCCGGTATCGAAAACGTCGTCGAGATACTCGTCTCGGCCTGCACTGGCGCGTGGACGGAGCGCTGTTTGGTCCGCCGTGCCGATCCAGGTGAGTGCGAACGGTTCCCCCTCGGTGAGTTGCCGACAAAAGTTCTGACAGAGTTCGGTCTCGCTTGCAGTCTCTCTCAGTATGTCAAGCACTGCCGTTTTCGTTCGTCGTTGTCGATCGAGGGCTCGTTCGGTTCGATATGCACGGACGAGATTGTACACACGAGTGACGAGGAGTTCGTCTTCGTTTTCCTGCCCTTTGGGAATATAATCAGTGACACCCTGCCTGATCGCTTTGCTGGCGACTGCCTCGTCTCCTTTGCCGGTGACGAGTACAAACGGGCGATCAAGGTCAGCATCACGGACAGTCTCCAGCAGTTCGAGACCAGTACCAGCGCCAAGATCGTAATCACAGACAACACAGTCGGGATCGAGGTCGGTGAACTGCTTGCGGCCATCCGACAAACTGTGAGCTGTCTCGACAGTAAACGCGTCTTCGCGCTCGAGAAGTTGTCCCGTTGCCCAGGCCCAGTGTTCGTCGTCGTCGATCAGGAGGATCGTGACAGACTCAAGTTGCGGATCTGTCTCTGAGTAAGACGACGAAAGTGACATGCGTTCTGGTAACTATCGTGGAGCGAGCAACATAAGTATCATACCAGCATATGGTAACCGCTGGCGAGACACAGCACTCACATCAGTGGATTCGAACTTCGAACCGTGCACCCCCCGATTCGCAGTCCGTGGCACGAATAGCCCATCCATGCGCTTCGATGATCGTTCGAACGATCGCGAGGCCAAATCCAGACCGAGCCCCTGAACTGGTTCCGTACTCGAAAATGTCGTCTCCCAGCGTATCCGGAAGGCCAGCACCGTCGTCCTCGACGTAAAATCCGTCTTCGAGACTCCCAACTCGAACGGTCGTGAGTAGGTCACCAGACGTTGCCACATCCCGGCCATCTGTCGATACCGATTCCGGCAATTCGTTCGACGGCATCGTTGCGCTAGTCGCCGTTGTTTCCGAATCGGGATCACGGTGTGTCGGGTGTCCAACGGGCACCTCGTTGTGGTCGATGCTGTTTCGAAAGAGGTTTTCGAAGACCCGCCGTAACCGGCTCGGATCTCCCTCCACCGTGTGGGTGTCAACAATTTGGAGGCGCACCGCTCCCGTGTCGATCACCGACCACGAATCCGTTGCGAGTGTCTCGAGATCACAGGCGGTCGTCGGTTCGACATCTGTACTCTCCTGGGCAAGCTGTGGAAGGTGCTCGACGAACTCCTCGAGTCGTCCCAGAATCTCATCTACGTTGTTCAACGACTGGTCGATCACTGGCTCGGGATCGTCGAGTTCGTGTCGCAACAGCGTCGTGGTCTTTTTCCCCGCCGATACCGGTCCGCGCATATCGTGGGCAATAACGTCTGCAAGTCGCTCGAGCCGTTCGTTCTGTCGTTCGATCTGCCGACGTTGTCGAGCGGCGCTGGTGACATCCCGAAAGACGATCACGCGCCCGTCCTGTGATCCTACTCGTGCACCCGTGTTGAGTGCTGAGACGTTCAAGTCGAACACGTACTCGGTACCATCGCTCTCGACGGTCAACTCGCAGTCGGGCGAGCAGTCACCTCGAAGCGCTTCGGCTATCGAGGGACTTCCGGCGAAAAACTCGCCGACAGGCATCCCCTCCCATCCCGAGTAACAACCGGCGAGTGTCCGCGCTGCTTCATTACTGTCGACCAAGCGATCGTCGCTGTCGAGTACGACGACTGGATCGTTCATATTCTCTACAACAGTTGCACGCCCGGCGGGGACGATATCGAGAAAGTTCGCACCGAAGAGCGCCCACGCCAGAATCCCGGTACCGAGTGGAATTCCGAGCATGGTTACGTCTACGGAGATACTCCCACTGATACTCACGAGACCAAAGATAGCTCCCGGTAGGGCTGCGAGCACGAACGCAAGACTCTGACGACGACGAACGCCATGTGAGCGGACTGCTTCAGTCAGGATCAGGCCTGTGCCAACGACGATTGCGAAATACGTGACGACGACGTTACCCCAGGCCAGCGTTGCCAGATTTTCCGTGTGCAGCCGTCTAAAGGAGTCGAAGGGTTCGTAAAACAGCCCGTGAATCGAGTTGGATACGGCCAGCCCTAGTAACACGGCAACGTACAGCACACAGATACTTCGCCCCCGTTCGAGTGACGTAATCCGGTCGGTGTATTCGATCGCCAGAAGGAGCCAGCCAAGCCCCATCAGTGCCGCAGTGACGCTTCGTCCGATCTGGGTTCCAACGAGAATCCACTGCGTCGAGACCGCTGTTCCGATACCCGTCGATATCGCGTACACTCCCCCACCAGTGGCGAGCAGGATGAAGCCACTGGCCCCGGGTTTCGAGCGGTTCCTGACCCCTGGAAGGACGAGTATGAGCGCACACAGTCCGCTGGCTACCCCGATCGCCGCGAACAGTGTGCCACCATCACCCATACTCTCGGATCGCGATACGCACTCTATCAGTGAAAAATCTTCGAACAGCATCATGTGGAGAGAGTGGGACTTTCTGTCACCGCCAGCTACTGTTAAGGGCGATCAACAACGTAGTTTCGCCAGATGGATACCGTCGATGACTGGTTCGTAAACGCACTCGCCCATGGCGTGGTTGCGTTCGCGCTCGACAATGGTGAAATCGTTGCCGCCAACGACGCCTTTCGTGCGTTACTTTCCCGTGAGGACCAACAGCTGTCCGGGACCTCGATTTCGAGGGTTTCAGCCGAGTCTACGGGGGAGTCGAGCGAGAAAACGCTTCTCGAGTACGCAAATCGTGTTCGGACGGCAAACCCGGTCGAGTTTACCTGGCTATTCGAAGCGAGCAATGGCGCGTTCGTCCCGACAGTAGTCACGCTCACCGTCCGCAGTAGGGAAGGTCGATCGATTGCGATCATGAGCGTCCGGAAGGGGAACGCCGAGACCCTCTCGGAGCCTTCGATCGAGCACTCCGACACGGATAGAGGTCCGGAATCCGACACCCGCCACCGCTCTGTAGACGAAGCAACGAGCGTCCGATACGAGCGAATGCTCGAACGGAGTACCGACTACGTCGTCATCGTGGACGAAACTGGCGAAATTACGGACTGTTCTCCTGGTATCGAATTGGCCCTGGGATACACACCCGAGCACCTGATCGGCACTGACGCCTTCACGTACGTCCATCCCGAAGATCGAGGGCGAGTGCAAGAGGCATTTACCACGAAGCTCGAGAACCCTGGAGACCAGGTCACGGTTACGTATCGGACCGTCGCGAGCGATGGAACGGTGCTGTGGACCGAAGCGCGCGGGACCAACCAGCTGGCCGACCCGGTTATCGAGGGCATTCTCGTGACGATTCGGGACGTCACTGACAGAGAGAGCTACAGACGACGGCTCGAAACCCAGACCCGGCTCCTCGAACGCCTCGTCGAGGTGCTTTCGCGCGATCTCAAAACGCCAGTGTCGACGGCGACGAAACTGCTTGCACTCCTTCGAACGGACCTCGAACGGCCGCCCGAGCGGGCCCGCGACTCCCTCGAACGGCTCGATACCGTCGTCGACGACCTTCGAACGTTTGCCGAGTATGTGCGGACAGTGGCCCGCCAGGGTACCCCCGTCGAAACCCCACTCGCGTTCGACGGCGAAGAGGTTATCAGGTCCGCCTGGCGGGACATCGACACCGGAACGCTCGAGTTGACCGTCGAGGGAGAGCGAACGCTCAGCGGTGACCCAAAGCGGGTACGTCACCTGTTCCGAGTGCTCTTCGAGACCATCGTCGCCCACACAGACGGTGCAACGACCGTAACGGTCGACATCACGACGTCGGCGGTTGTCGTTGGGGATGATGGAACCCGTCCCACCGCAGAGATCCCCGAAGAACCCCTAGACTATCGTTCGATGACAGCGGGTGATACCGACCCGGGACTGGTCGTTGCACGGACCATCGTCGAGGCTCACGGCTGGGAGATCGACGCGGCCAAAACTGAGGGCTCCGGAGCGCGTTTCGTAGTGCGTACTGTGCCCGAACGGATCGCGTGAGACGGAGTAGTAGCCGTATAACCGACCTCACCCTACTTCGCTCACCCTGACGGGTTCGCTCGTTGAAACCGGGGCTCCGCCTCGAAAGTTGCTGAGTTTCACGGCTGATCGACGGACTCCTCGCGAGGCCCTCGCAGACACTTTTCAATGGCCCAGACGGCCACGTTATACCGCCGTTCAGAATAGTATACTAGAATTGATATAAATTTACCATATGCTGGCATCTATTTTATATTAAAAAAAGAGTAATCACGTCGCAATGAATCAACACGAGCGATTACAGTCGTGGTGGTCGAGACAGCCACAGAAGCGGTCGGCCGACGACGACATTACAAAACTTCTGGCAACGGCACCGGGATCGATGTTGGTAGTTGCGAACCGATACCGCCAATATCTCAGGGGGAAATCATGAGCGAACGCTCCGGAAGAGACAGTTCCCTCGAAGGGTATCACCGCCGCCTTGAGGAGCACGAAGCGATACGTTCGGAAGCACGGGAGCAACTCGAGGAGCTGGACACCGCTGCCAGCGGTCAGTCGAGCGCGCAGGTGAGCACTCGAGCGCTGGCAGGTGGGAGCGCGCTCGCGGCACTCGGGCTCGCCGGCGCAGGGACGGCGAGTGCGGACCCGACCGGACAGGTCGGGTCCGAGGATCGCCCCGTTGAAACGGTTTATATAGCCGCGCTCGCGGGGCCGTTGACCGACGGTGAGGAACTCGACTCGCTGGTGGGTGACGGACTGGCAATCGAGGACGGGGTCCTCGCGCTGGCTGAGAGCGACTGATCATGAGTGATCGTGACGACAGCGATCTCGATCCCGAGCGGCTACGGGACCACATAGGCAGCAATCGAACGACAGAAGACACACTTGAATCGATCGCCGAGCGGCAGGCGAAACTCGAAACCCTCGTCGAACGACAACAGGAGAAAATCGAGGAACAGCAACGGGAGATAGAGCAGTTAAAATCCGAGAATGAACGCTCTTCTCCGATACCCGCTGTGAGTCGTCGCAGCGTCCTGGCGTCGGGTGGACTGCTCACGTTATTCGGACTCGCCGGGACCGCTGGGGCATCCGCAGAACCGACGGGGCAGGTCGGGACGGAAGACCAGCCGCTAGAGACGCTCTATACGACGGGTATCGGTGGGCCAGTGACCGACGGGGAACGACTCGACTCTCTCGTCGGGGATGGCCTGGCAGTCCTCGACGGTCGCCTGGTGGTCGCCGACGACGTCCCCCAACTCACCGTCGAGGCGTTCGACGTCGACACGCAATCTGCGGGCGAGCCCTTCGACGTCAGTGCCGAAATTGACGTTGAGCAGGAGACTGAGACCGACGGACTCGAGGTAACGCTCGAAATCTCTCGTGACGACGAGACGGTTTTCGAGGAGACGACCACCGACGAGGACATCGAGAACGGGCCAGAGACGGTCGTCTTCGAAGACGTCGAAATCGACGGGGGCGGTGAGTACGAGGCAACCGTCAGCGCCGACGCCGAGGCTGTCTTAGGAACGGAGGAGACGGACACCTTCACCGTCGTAAGTACGGACATTGCTGACTGGTACGAACTCGACGCCGTCCGGGCGGACCCCGAAGAGCAGTACGTACTGGTCGAGGACCTCGACGCGGACACTGACGGATACGATGTGGTTGCTGGCACTGAGGCTGACGATGGGACAGGCTTCGAGCCGATAAAGGACTTCGCGGGTACGTTCGACGGTGACGACCACGAAATCGCGGACCTGGTCATAGACCGCGAGGACGAGGACGACGTGGGACTGTTCGCCGAGACGACCGACGACGCTGCAATCCAGAATCTCCATCTCGAGAACGTGGATGTAGCGGGTAACGACGACGTTGGAGCACTGGTCGGCGTCAACGGAGGTGCCATCACTGGTGTCTCAATGAGTGGTGACGTATCTGGAGAGGCAAGAAGCGGCGGCCTCGTCGGGCTGAACTTTGGGGACATTCAGCAATCCTACGTCACAGGCGATGTCGACGGCACTGATGAGGTAGGGGGTCTCGTCGGATTCAACGAAGGTACCATCGAGGACTCGTACGCCACAGGTGATGTCGACGGCGATACGCTGTATGCGGGCGGCCTCGTCGGGCAGAACTCTGGGGACATTGTGGACTCGTACGCCACAGGCGATGTCGAGGGCATTTCGTCGGTAGGCGGCCTCGTCGGAGGGAACGACGATACCATCGAGGACTCGTACGCGACAGGCGATGTCGAGGGCACTGATGAGGTAGGCGGCCTCGGCGGAGTGAACGACGGTACCATCGAGGAATCCTACGCGAGAGGCGATGTCGCCGGCGATTCGCGGTATGCGGGCGGCCTCGTCGGGCTGAACTTTGGGGACATTGAGGACTCGTACGCGAGAGGCGATGTCGACGGCGATTCGGTTGTGGGCGGCCTCGTCGGAGAGAACTTGGGTGAACTCCTCGGCTCGACCGCCGCGGGTGCTGTCGAGGGCACTGATGGGGTAGGCGGCCTCGTCGGAGTGAACGAGGATACCATCGAGGACTCGTACGCGACAGGCGATGTCGAGGGCACTGTGGTGGTGGGTGGCCTCGTCGGAGGGAACGGCGATACCATCGAGGACTCGTACGCGACAGGCGATGTCGAGGGCACTGATGAGGTAGGCGGCCTCGTCGGAGTGAACGCTGGCGATCTCGACCGCTCGTACTGGGACGTGCCCGCCACCGGCCAGGAGGAAAGCGATGCCGGGACCGGTATCGGCGACCTCGAGGACGAGCCACCCGCCGAGGGAATGGTCGGTGCCGTCGAGGACCTCGACGACGACTTCGCAGACGACTTCGACTTCGAAGACACCTGGGAACCAGTCAGCGAGGATGACGAAGACGCCGAGGAGGACGACTATCCCGTCTTGCAGGCGCTCGACCGTGAGACGCAACTGGAGGTACGCGAATGAGCGACGACGGACTCCGGATCGTGCCACAGACCGATCCGACGAGTCTCGTCAGTAGGATTCGACCGCGACGTCGAGCACCGCGAAGTCCTCGGTGTTTCTCGTTAGGACGGGTTCGTCGTACACTCGTGCCGTCGCACCGACGTAACAGTCGCCGAGGTCGACGCCATCGGTGCGGTGGCGGGCGTGGAGTCGACCGGCCAGCCGTGCGATCCGGTCGTCGGCGGGCACGACCGGATAGCCCATCAGCGCGTTGCGTACCCGCCGTCGTTCGCCCGCGCCAGCGGCTTCGACGCCGTAGAACAGCTCGAAGACGACGTGTGCCGGGACACGCCGCGGGACGCCAGCCTCGAACAGCTCGACCCCCCGTTCGAACGCCGACGGTCGCTCGGTCTTCGTCAGGTCGAGGAAGTACGTCGTGTCGTATATCACGCGCCGTCCCCGCATCCGTCGTCGTCCGTGGCGTCGGTGTCCTCGAAGACACGACGGGCACGCGCGAGCCGGTCGGGCTCGTCGGTGCTGTACAGCCCGTCGATGGCCTCTTCGACCGCCTCGCTCTCGTCGGGGGACAGAAACTCGCGTGTTTCGGCAGGATGCGGTCGGTACAGGTGGCGTGCGATGACCTCGGCCATCGTCTCGTCGGGGCGTTTCCGCGCCCTGAGCTCCTCGTGAATATCCTCGGGGAGCCGGACGGTCTTGCTCATGTATACAGTGTATACGAGCCGACGTATTATCTCTTTCGGGCCTTCGAGTGCGGAGAGAAGCCGTCACGTGGGACATCTCGACGAATAGCATGGGACAGCGTCGACACGAACGACACAGCAATGAACGGAAACACACCGCAACTGCGGGACGAACAGTTCGACGGGTACGCGGGGACGGTCTCCGATGCGACAAATGAGGGGGCGGAGGGTGATTGAGATGACGAGGGCACGGGACGCAGACGACCTCTACTCGCTCATCGAACGCCAGCACCAGCTCATCGAAGGGTATCGGGGGACCGTCGAAGACCAGACGGAGACGATAGCGGAGTTGCGCGACAGATTGGCCGACCAACAAGCGACGATAGACGACCAGCAAGCGACGATTAAGCGGCTGCATGGCGCCGGGCAATCGACAGAGCAGAGTCCACTCACCCGTCGGTCGGCGCTGAAAGCCGGCGGACTGGTCGGATTGCTCGGACTCGGCGTCGAGACGACGAGCGCAAGCGATCCGACCGGCCAGGTCGGCACCGAGGATAGACCGATCGAGACGCTGTACGCTGCCGGGCTGAACGGTCCACTCACTGGAGGCCAGGAGCTGACGAGCATCGTCGGCGACGGACTCGACGTCCAGGAAGGTGAACTCGTCAGCACCGGCACCGAGGGAGTCGAGACGCCAACCCTCTCGATCGAGGAGATCGTCGGGATCCAGGACCTCCCAGAAGACGTCTCCTCCGAGGTCCACGTGACCGTCGCGGAGACAAACGATCTGACCGCCGAGGACATCGAGGTAACCATCGAGATCGACGGGACGGGATACGAGGCAACCCGCGAAGCGAGCGACCTTCGCGACGGTTCGGATACAGTTACTTTCGACGACGAGGACGAGATCGGTCCCTTCGACGCGGGCGAGGAGTTCACCGCCACGGTCACAGTCGACGCTCGGAACGCACCGACGGTCACGAGCACTGATGAGTTCTCCATCGAACCCACGTTCGCCGGCGGCGACGGCAGCGAGGATGACCCCTACCAGATCGATCACTGGGGCGGCCTCGATGCGGTTCGTGAGCACAGGGACGACCACTTCGTGCTCGTCGGCGACGTCGGTCCGGAGTCGGCGGGATACGACGCCCTCGTCGACACTCCCGACGGCGGTTGGGAGCCGATCGCTGATTCGGACGACGAGTTCACGGGGACGTTTGACGGTGACGGCCACGAAATCCAGGAGCTGGTCATCGATCGTGGTGACGGCGTAGGGTTATTTGACAGGGTCCATGGGCACGTCGAAAACGTCGGAGTCGTCGATGCCGATGTCACCGGTTCCGAATACGTGGGGCCCCTGGTCGGGTTGAACGACGGGACCGTCGAAGGATCGTACGCCACCGGTAGCGTCACCGGCGAGGACAGAGTGGGGGGTCTCGTCGGCCACAACATCGCTACCGTCGAATGGTCATACGCCACAGGTAGCGTCACAAGCGAGGAGCGTGTTGGTGGACTCATCGGGAGCAATCTCGGGACCGTCGAAGGGTCTTACGCTACCAGTAGCGTCACTGGCAACAACGACGTGGGAGGCCTCGCCGGAGTAAGCAGAGTCACTGGCACCATCACAGAGTCGTACGCAACCGGCGGCGTCACCGGAGACGAAGACGTGGGTGGTTTCATCGGCAACGACGACGGCGACGTCGATCACTCGTACTGGGACGTGCCCGCGTCCAGCCAGGACGACAGCGACGGCGGCACCGGCATTGGCGACCTCGAGGACGAGCCACCGGCCGATGGCATGGTTGGTGCCGTCGAGGACCTCGACGACGACCTCGCCGAGGACTTCGACTTCGCCGAGACGTGGGAAGCGGTCAGCGAGGACGACGAAGACGCCGGGGAAGACGACTACCCCGTGTTGCAGGCGCTCGACCGCGAAACGCAACTGGAGGCGAGAGAATGAGCAACGAGAATCTTCCAACGGCCGACGAGAACGTCGAATCGCTCATCGAACGACAGCAGCGGCTCATCGAAGACCAGACGAAGACGATCGCACAACAACAAGCGACGATTAAGCGGCTGCAAGGCGCCGGGCAATCGACAGAGCAGAGTCCACTTACACGCCGGTCGGCACTCAAAGCCGGCGGACTGGTCGGATTGCTCGGACTGGGTGCGACGACGGCGAGTGCCAGCGATCCGACCGGACAGGTCGGGACCGCCGACCGCCCGATCGAGGCACTGTACGCTGCCGGGCTGAACGGCCCGCTCACCGGCGGACAGGAACTGACCTCTCTCGTCGGCGACGGACTGGAGGTCGCCGACGGCGCACTCACTGCGGAGGTCGAGCCCGGTGACGGCTCGCTCGCCGTCGCCTCCTCGTTCGATATCGCGGATAACGACGAGGGTGCCGAACTGGGGCCCGTCGACGTCACGGTCTTCGAGTTCGGGGGCGAGGAGACCGAGACCCTCGAAATCACGCTCGAGGTGGTCGACGACCAGACTGGCGGGGTCCGTTACGACGAGACGATCGAGCCGGACGACCAGCTCGAGTTGGATGCCACCACGGTGACCTTCGGCGAGGATGGCGGAACGTCCGTCCCCGACCTGCCAGCCGGCGAGTACACCGCGACCGCGACGGCGGACGCGGAAAACGCCGACCCGGATTCGGCCGAGACCGGGTTCCGGCTCGGCGTCGAAATCGAGGACTGGAACGACCTCGACGACGTACGGACCGACACCGCCGGCGACTACGTCCTGGTCGAGGACCTCACTCCCGACAGCGCCGGGTACGACGACGTCGCCGGGCCCGACGCGAACGACGGACGCGGGTTCGAGCCGATCCCCGAGCTCTCGGGGAGTATCGGGGGCGACGGCAACACGATCGAAGGGGTGACCATCGACAGACCGGCCGCCGACCGGCTCGGGCTGTTCGAGGAACTCGACGGAGCCGAGGTTCGGAGCCTCGCGCTCGAGGCCCTCGCGGTTACCGGCGAGGCCGACGACGACGTCGAGGCAGTCCGGGTCGGCGGGCTGGCCGCGGTGTTGGACGACGGGACCGTCGAGAACTGCTCGGTCAACGGGACGGTCACGGTGGCACCCGGTGACGCCACCGAGCCTGCTACGTCCTGTGGGGGTCTACTCGGTGAAACGGAAGAGGCGGCGGTCGTTGACTCGGAGGCGGACGTCGCGATGCAGGCGTATAACACTGAGGACATTCGTCTGTTCGGTGGTGTCGGAGGCCTCGTCGGATTCGAAAACGACGGACGCGTGGACGGGTGTCACGCAACCGGGACGGTCGAGAACACGAGCCCCGACGGAGAAGCGTTCGATTCCGCCGATGGAACCGGCGGCCTGATTGGAGCAACGACCGGCGAGACGCTGATACGAGAGTCTTCTACGTCGGTCGATGTCGAGGGGGAAAATGCGGTTGGGGGACTCACCGGTGACGATTACGTGGAGGAAATGACAGACTGCTATGCGACCGGCGACGTCGAGGGTACGTCGTGGGTTGGCGGCCTCGTCGGAATTGGCCGTTCGAGTATCGAAACCTCCTACGCCACGGGTGAGGTCACCGGCGAAGCGTACGTTGGCGGAGTGGTTGGCCGAAACCTCGGGGAGGTCTCGGAATCGTACGCCACTGGTGCGGTCGACGGGGGGAGCAACGTTGGCGGACTCGTTGGAGAGAACGTGGACACGGTCACCGAGTCCTACTGGGACGTGCCCGCCACTGGCCAGGAGGAGAGCGACGGCGGCACCCCCATCGGCGACCTCACGGACGAG
>LKMJ01000891.1_pt1 | contig 25034 bp, 12 predicted proteins | sample 643391 | NCBI WGS metagenome assembly LKMJ01 (sample SAMN04112250, study PRJNA286221) | soda lake metagenome | biome: soda lake; feature: Kulunda Steppe; material: water; isolation source: sample PL-Br10 brine of Picturesque Lake | place: Russia: Kulunda steppe | collected 2010-07 | reverse complement strand
CTCGATTCCGTCCTCAAAGACCGAAGCGGGGGCAGCAACTCACACGAAGAGGACACGAAGGTCGTCAACGAGTTCCTTAATCACTTGGAAGACACCGAAGATCACAACGTCGTATTCGTTGGTGCAACGAATCGTTTAGAGTCCCTTGACGAAGCGGGGATACGGTCTGGCCGCATCGACAAGAAAATCCGAGTTGGAAAGCCTGACGCAGCTGCACGCGCGTCGATTCTGGATGCCCAACTCGGGGACCGCCCACACGAACTCACTGGGCAGGAAATTGGCCGTGCAGCATCTCTGACGAGTGGACTCGTTGCTGCCGACCTTGAACTTGTTGTGAAGAACGCCGCCAAGCGTGTCTTGGCCAGGGACGGGGAATCCATTCGATGGGAAGATGTTGAAGAGGCAATTAATGAGGTTTCGTAGCCTCCTCCTCGTCCTTTATACCCCTGTTTTGATGTCTACAGTTCTATTGCAGAGTTTTCACGGCATTTGAACCATACCACTCACAAAACCCTGTGCTGATATCACACGATACTCGCCCTTTCGAAAACCCCGTTAAAGTACCTGAAGCGCTCGTTTTCGAGTATTTGGCTGAGAGTGGTCGTGCGGGTGGTGTGTTGATTAGTCGAATTCGTAGACTGGTTCGCCAATCGTTCTTCACTACTTGCGTGGGGGAAGGGGGCGAACTTTTATAAACAACTGGGGGGTAAGTGCAGATATGATTCGAGCAGTGAAGCGCAAGTGCAAGTCCGCGGTTCCGCCGCGAGAAATCCTCGTCCACCTTGGGGTCCTGACAGCCGTCGTTGCCCTCATGTCCTTCGCAGGACTGGGTGATGAAGATGAACTCGTCGAAACCCTGCAGAGCATCGGGAACTTCATCAGCCTCATCATCCTGGGGATCGCCGTGCCGAACGGTGCGTACGGTTTCCTCCAGTACATGACCGCAGGGTCGAACGTGGACCAGGACGAGAAGGGGCGGAAGCGCATCCGTAACACGTTCATCGGTCTCGCTGGCGTTGCTGTGATCCAGGTCGCAGTCAACGTCTTCGAGGCCATGATCATGGAGTAACGCCCGTAAACCAGTTCCTCACCGCCGGCGCGGACCGAAACTGCGGTGCCGCCGGGTCGGTCTCCACACCGCAACCAAGATAGATGGATAAGCCCCGCCCCACCGCGCCCGCGCTTCTTACAATCTTCATTACGGTCGTCACTGTTCTCGCATTAGTAGCAGCGTTTGCAGGTCCAGTTACTGCAGGAATTACTACTTCGGGTGATTCATCCACGAGCGACGATCTCACCCCGCCGGACGATATCCTCGACAACGAAACCGTTGACGATCAAGATAGATTCTCGGGTGTGACTTTCAGTAGTGATGACGACGGATACGGGCCAGACTACGACATCCCCAGTAACAACTTCCGGATTTTCTATTCAGATACTGAGCCACACGAGCACGACGAGGAAGAGGAGGAAGAGGATGACGACGAAATCGAATTCGATGACCCTGATCTCGGTGAGCCTCGGGACATCGAAGAGATTGAAGATGACGCTCGGAGCTCGGATGCCGCTGAAGATTACAGTGAAGCAGCGGACATGTCGTACCTGATCACGCCGTCACTCATGGAAATCTATGGGTGGACACTTTCTGATTATCGGACGAATCAGGTTGAGGCGATTGACTTTGACCCTGAAGAGTCACCGGTCCTTGAACCGTGGGAAGACGAAACCGAAGATGATGGTGTCATTGAAGAAGCCTACGTTGGGATTGTTGGTATCAATAGCGGAGCTGAGCCCCGATTTGAGACTCCGGGTGATTACGATAAAATGGTCTCTGATAACGGGGAGTTGCTGACGTACCTCGACTTCAAATACAATGAAGACGAGATACCCGACGAAGAGAAATCGGATGTCGAAACCATTGATGGGGGCGACACCCAAGTCCAGGAGCGGTGGACCTACCACATTGAAGACACCGAGGTTGACCGGTACTACTCGTATGCAGGCGATACGGTCTCATCTCAGTACCGAACCCATGCAGGTGAAGGAGCAACCGGATTAGGAATTGAATATACAGACACACTCAATCAAGAGTCAACCCAAACAGTCACCGGTGAGATTGAAGCCTCGATTCACGAATATCATTGGGAACGCACCCGGGACCGCATCTACGAATCACGGCACTACCGAGTGAGTGCCAGTACAAGCACAAGTACAACGGCTTCAACGTTCGCCAGCACGATAGTTCACCACGGGCCTGACTCAGAAGGGGAAGAACTCAGTGAGGATGTTAGTCGTTCGTGCAGTGCCAGAACGTCTGATACAGCTACCACTACTGTTGAAGACGATTTCACACGGTTAGGAGGCGATCGAACGATTGAGATAGATGAAGAGGTAGACATTGATGTATCCGGAAGCATCTCCGGAACCTGTAGCGGGACGATTACGGGAACCGCTGGATCTGGGAATTTCACCCGTATCACCGGCACAGTCTCAGACACGATTTCCGGCGAGATTAGTGGCTCTGACACTGTCGAAATCGAATACGACTACTGGGACCACTGGGACTCTGAAGCAAACACTGACGACGGTGGCTGGGAATATCAGAACGACGAGCTCCACCGAACCGACGACGTCACTGTGAGAGATTCAATTGACGTGCTGATCACCGACAACAACGATCCGCCAAACGTCGATCAGGTCGCCATCGAAGTTGAAGAGGACCAACGGTACCACGTCCTCGTGGATGTCGATTACCCACATCACTGGAGTGGGTACAACATGAGCGTGAATGATCTCGATGATCAGTATCTCTGGTCAATGCTCATGTTCGGAGAGAACACGTACATCGAGACCGACTGGAAAGCCTACTCATACACTCGGTACGACGACGCTGGGCTCGTAGGCACCTGTACAGAAGGACACGGTCGTAGCACTACCACGTACGAGTGTTATGACGATCGTGTTGATTTCCCGAATCAACTCGGTGTGTACCTCTTCAGCGAAGATAGCGGTCCAAACCTCGTCTCAACGGGGGAGGGTAACAACTACAACACCAAACTAGAAGGATGGCTGGGTGACTACATCACCAGTGAAGATAAAGGCGTTCACGAAAACGCTCAATTCCACAGTGATCAACCGGTCGTATACACGGACTTCGTAATTAGAAATGCACCGTCACCAGCGACCTCGATGATCAGCGTCCACGGTGATGAACACGAATTAGATGAAAGTGATGTTGACGTCGTCCCATACGCAGAGCCTTCAGTTTCCATCCAGGAAACCAGACCGGGATCTGATATTTACGAAATCGAAGTAACTGGTGAAGATGGCGAACCACTCCCCGGCCGAACTGTCCGTGTTTCGGGCGCGACTGACCTCGGATCATACACGACGAATGACGAAGGGAAAGTGTTCGTTGATGTGGGGTCATCGGCTCACCTGCACGTCGAGGTCCCAGGTGACAACGTAGAGGACTTCATGGGTCCGACACGACCGGACGTCTACTACGGTAGTGTGAACGCTGAAAAGACGATAGGCATTCCTGGAGTTGTTGGGCACCTCTACGATGCAATCATGCAACTCATCTTTGCAATCCCACTCGTCCTGCTGTATCTCCTGTGGCGGGATGGGAAACTCGGAATTTAATCAATATCCTCGCCCCTCTTATACACAACTTGGGTGCTTTTGCAGAATTCGTGTTACAGAAATCCCAACCCGTGTAATTACACAGTCTGCATGACAGGGCGAATGCTTTTATCAGTTCGGGGGTTTAGTATAGCTAACTACTGTAGTATGGCCTCAGCCGAACAAGACACGTATCTGTCGCCAGGTCAGCCCAAAAAACTCCTCGCCTTCGGAGTGATCGCGGCAATCACGAGTCTCCCGTTCTCGGGGCTCTGGCACGCCGTGCCACTAAGTATCCACAGTCGTATCGCCAGCGCCATCCACAGCGCCTTAGTCAGTGTTATGGAGTACATCGCTTCAATCATTGCAGCTGCAATCTTCGGATCTATCGGATTCATCTTCGCAGCTGGAACACGCCAGTTTCTCTTCTTCGCACCACCAAGCCAAGTTAACGAACTCCAATCAGTGTGGATGGACTTTCTACCTCTGTTCTGGGCCATCCTCCCAGTTGCAGGACTTGCATTCTTCCTCGGGATGATGCTCTTCCCCGAGAAGGAAGAAGCCGACATCTACCGGTTCATGGAACGCACCTTCGTTGCGGTTGTCGCTCTAATCGTCACCGGGCCGCTAGCCCAACTCGAAGTCGGTGACACGGGCGTAACTATGGACCTCTTCAGTGCGTCCGTCTACGCCGTCAACGAAATTGGAGACCACATCTTCCCGACAAGTTACACGCTGACATTCCTCCAAGGAAGTATTGACTCTCTCATGGGTGGACTCACCGCCCTCGGCGGAATGGCCGGTACCATCATTGCCGTTGCACTCCTCGGAAAGAAGTTCGCCATAGCGGTGCTGCTCATCGTCGGCACCTTCTACATCGTCCTGGCAATGCGAATGCTCCTCATCTACACTGTGTACGCGATGATGCCGCTATTCCTTGCACTCTGGATTGTGGACATCGGTCCGATGAAGTACGGAAAGATGGTTACATCGATGGTGTTCAAACTCACAGCAGTTCTACTCTTACTTGGCATTGTCCTCTCTGGCATTCTCGCCACTACGAACTCGATCGCAGGCCAGGGAAGTGGGACATTAGACTTCGTAGACGGCGAAAGTTATGACGACGAACCACCCGAGGGGATCATTGGAAGCGATGGTGACGTTGACGAGGACTCCGTAGAGGAGTCTGAGGAAGGAGGTGATACTTCAACCACTGACCCACCAAGTGGATTCACCTTCGTGTTATTACAGTTATTTGCGTGGTTCGGAGGGATAGTACTCTGCATCGCCATCACGACAAGCGCACTCGGCATGGTCGTTTCAATGCGTGGCAGTAGTGGTGTCAAGAGCCGCATGCGACAGGGCCGGTCCCCCGACGCCCCGATGGGCCCGCAAGTCTACGGTGGTGGTGGTCGAGCCGGTGGCGGCGGGGCTGGAGCAGCTGCCGGTGGAGCCGCAGGAGCAGGAATGGGGACGATCGTCCAAGACGACAGTGGAAATGTCGTCATGCAACCCGCAAATGGTGACCAGGCAACCGTCCTCGACGATGAAGGAGGTCTGAGCACGATGCCGCTCGACAACCCCGACGCTGCCCCCGGTATGGGCGGGATGGGAGAAGACGGTGGCCTGCCTGACGGGCAGGTTCCGCTCCGGGAGAAAGCCGGGCACATGGGCGGTCAAGCCAAGGACGCCGCAACGGGTAAAATGGGAGACGCCGGTGACTTCATTGAGGAGAAAACCGGTGTCGATGTCAACACGCCCGTTAGCGATGCCGTCGACACAGGGAAAGGCGTTGCTGCCGCTGGCGCGGCCGCTGGCAAAGGTATCTACGACCGAATCCCATCCCCTGTGAAGAAGGCCGGAAACCTCGCCAAACGCGGTGGGCAAGCATACTGGAGTGTGTTCAAACAACCTGACGTCATGAGCTCGGTCGGTGAAATGGGACGCATCGCTCGGGAATCCCCAATTGGCCACCCTGATAAACCAGGGAGCGCAGGCGAACGCGGCCCGATCAGCGAAGATGAGACCACACTGGAAGACTTCGACGTCGAAGCCGCAACCGAAGGACACCGAACGGCCGAAGGATACGACGATTCGACAGTCGGCGGTGGTAGCGGTGATGAACAGGTCATTGGTGATGCCGAAGACGCTGAGACCCTCAACAGCGATGATCTCTACGACGCCAGTGTCGAAGACCTAAAGAACGACCCTGAGAAGTTCGAAGACGGTCGGTTCAACCTCCAAAACGTCGAATACCGTGAGGAAGGAGTTGTTGACATCGGCAAAGGCGATGATTCGAAGCTCATGCAGAAGGGTGAGTTAGTCGATCCCGATAGCGGGGAGTCGTACAAGCAAGTCGGGTTCGGTGTTGACGAAGATACACCGTCCTTAGAAGATGGTGAGCAGTACGACCTGGAGAACGTCGGGTTCCGTGAATGGCATGAAGACAAGCCACTGTCACATCAGGGTGTGGACGGAGAGTACCGCCAGGTCCGAATGGACGACCATAGCAGCGTCTCCCAACACAGCAACGAATCGGCAACTCAAGACACTACGAGTAGTGACACCTCCGCTGGTACTGGTGGGGCGAGTCCCTCGCAGGGCACGGACGATCTGAACTTGCCTGATGGGTACGACTCGGTCGGTGGTGTCCTGGAAGACTACGATATTAGTAGTCCAGCAGGTCACGAAGGGTACACCGAGTTCACACCCACGTCCGAAGGTAACGTGTATGGTGATGGTGGCGGAGCAACACCAGACAGTAGCATCAACACTGGACCAGAAACCGACGCGACGACAACGCCGGATGACGACGATCCGACTCGGATGACGTAAGGGGGATTACTTACCCCCTCGTCCCCCGACAGTTTCCCTCAAATCCCGTAGTTTTATACTAGTAGTTGCTGTTCTCTGGAGTGTCATAGGTGACCAGAACGTGCCAAATACAAACGGATCATTACACTCAGGAAGTCGGGTCTACGATAAGTGCGCAGAGCACGACCCCGAGGTTGAGAAGAAAGAACTCGTAGTCGTGGGAACCCACGATAAGCGAGCGGACGAGTATATCGTGAAAGAGCAAGGGAAACCACTGGCAGAGCTCGTTGAGAACTGGCCAGTAGGGATGCCGGATTCGTATGATCCAGATGCAGATACAGTCGTTGAGGTCGCCTACCACGAGTCACTTGACTGGGCGTTCGGTGGCGCTTGGGTGGAGTGTGAGGCCGACCGGTTGCGGAAAATGTGCGAATTGAACGATGTACAGGTGTACGCCTTCCACAGGCAACGCCTCGCCCCATTGTAAGTGATTTCCCGTCGTCACTATCCCACCCAGAGTACAACCCCGTCTTAACCACGATTCATTTCAGGGTTTTCATTCAGTGATCGATTCCCTGCAGGTACCCGGTTTTCGGGAAGACATTTAAATTAGTTCGGGTCCAATTCAGTTTACAAGCCGTGGTTCAGCAATCCGTCCCCATCCCAGGAGAGATCCTGAAAACGACCGTCATCTTCGGTTTGACCTTCGACGAGCTGATGGTCCTTGCAGCGGTTCCACTCGTGTTGGTCCTGCCGAGTGCAATGATCGATGCAATCCCAGTGTGGGTGAGCCTCGTCACAGTTGCACTCGGCTTCGTTGGAGTCCTTGCTGTCGTTTACAAGACACCAGAAGGACAATCACCAACAGAATGGTTCCCTGCTTACCTCGACCGCCGATTCAAACCCGATAAATACCAGCTCAAGCCCAAAGATCAAACCAAGTACGGGGCACCTGAGGTGAACTACCTCAACGTGGTGCATACGGCCGGTCTCATCGAAGAAGAAACGGAACCCACTCCTGAAGACGTCCGTAAGATGATCCAAGAGATCGATAACGCTGAGAAGTTGGATATGCCAGAGTGGGCTACTGAAACGGCAGAGAAAGCAGCCGAATCTCAAGGGATGTTGGACGGGTTAATGGGGAAAGTCAAACCATGACCCGAGCGCAACTAAATCAAACACCGGTTCAAAACCTCGATTCTCCACGATTCATTTCACCGTGGGAAGAAGCGAGGTGCTTGTAGATCCCGTCGATCATTGAGGTGATTCCATGAGCCAGCACACATCTAACACAGAAATTCAGCGAGCCGTTGAGTACCTTCAGGAGTCTGACGAACCGCTAGACTCCAAAATCAACGCCATCAAAAACGCCGCCGATACTGGCGAATTCACTATCAGGGACGTTCTCTCCACTTATGCTGATTCTGTTAGTACTGGTGGCGCAGTCTACCCTCGACGGGAATCTCAAATCCAGGAACTTAAATCGGCTATCGAACAGGAATTCCCGGAAGTGGACCTCCCATCTGTAGCAACCATCTGCCAACCACACACCGTGATCGAGACGAAAGAAGATGTCATTACACAGGCCATCAACATCTATACCGACACGGACCGGCCGAGTGACGAGCGTCAAAATGATATTAAACGACTCATCCAAGATGCCCGTCGTGACGGTATCAACGTCTCTGCTGATGAGGTCCTCCGGTCGCTGAAAGAATTCGCGTCTCAAGCCTCCACTACAAGCGAATCAGACGTGAGCGGTGTGTCTGTCGGCATGGAAGAGGTTACGCTGGCAACTGGCATCGATACACCCGACGAAGTCCAAGCTGACGACGAATACGTCTACCGTGTCAATGTTACAGACGACGCGCGGATCAAAACCATCGACTGGTACATCGGTGGGACGCATGCCGGGAACGGAAAAACAATACTCCACTCGTTCGAATTCCCCGGTGTCTACACCATCTCTGTTGAACTCGCTGACATCGACGGCAACACCGATCACATCAGCGAGGAAATAGAAGTCGTTGACCCAGCCACGATCGAGGTAAATATCGTCGGTGACACGACAGTTGAAGCTGGAGACACCGTTCAGTACCGCGCTGACGTTACTGCGAACAACGAAACCGTCAGGTCACTCGAATGGGAACTCGACAATGTCCCTGCAGGGGATGGGAAAGTATTCTCGAACACGTTCAACCAAGACGGTGATCACACGCTGTCGGTCACCGCACACGGAGAGTCAGGCTTGACCGTCACTGAATCCGAATCCATCACGGTCGAAACACCTACGGCCATTAACGTTGAGCTTGACGCCCCGGAGACTGTCAATGCCGGGGATTCCGCAGAGATCCACTGTTCAATTGCCGTCGAAAACGCGTACATTGAGAGCACAACCTGTAAAATTGGGAATGAAGTTATTCCCGTTGATGACGCGTCGTCAATCAGTGTAGAGCATACCTTCGACGAACCAGGCGAGTACCCCGTCACAGTCACTGCATCTAACAACACTGGGGACACTGACACCGCGGTCGCTACGATCAACTGCTACGTGGAACCAGTCGTTGAGATCGTAGACCCACCGGAAGCAGTCGTTCGAGGAGATGACGAAACGTTCGAAGCGGAGTTCGACGACCGACTCTCCAGTAGTTGGGGAGTCACAGACGCTTCACTCACCCACGTCGGTGACCGAGAAGCAGAAGTCACATTCAACTCTGGAATCGCCGAAGAAGCCGCTATTACAGTCGAAGTCGAAAATGAAGTCGGTGACACCGAAACCGATTCCGCTCTCGTGAATGTTCACGAACCAACGGTGGACGCAGCGATTTCCTACCCTGACGAAGTAACTGCCGGGCATGTTGTTGAACTGTCCGCCAGTGAAACTGAAGTCGAATACGCAGAGATCGATCGGATTGAATGGAAACTCGGCGATGGGATGGTTATTGGTCGAGGGGAAACCATTACGTATGAATTCTCCTCACCTGGTGAATACACTGTCTCCGCCACAGTCCACACCGACCGTGGGGTCGGAGACACAGAAACCGTCCACGTCGAGGTCGAACCAGAAACCGATGCAACTGCTGTCATCGTGAAACGAGGTGGCCCAACCACACGTGATGAGTTCGTTCTTGACGGTAGCAACTCTGTCGCAGAGAACACGACCATCACATCGTACACGTGGGAGGTAGACGACGGTCAAGAACTCACCGGTGAAACAGCGACTGTTACGTTCGATTCGCCAGGAGAGTACAGTGTAACGTTGACTGTGGAAACAGAAGCAGGTGACGTCGATACCGAACAGAAACCACTCACAGTCGAGCAGTACACTGAGGTCACAGCTGACTTAGAAGGCCCGGGTGAGATTGTGGTCGGTCAGCAAGCCCGTTTCACAGCTCGCGGGTCCGAACCAGTGAACACAACGATCACGGAATACAACTGGTCACTGAACGACCAGCCTGCTGGAACCGGGGAAGTATTCACGCAAACATTCAGCACTCCCGGACACTACACGGTCCAAGTCGAAGTGAAAACTGCAACTGGTGATTCAGACACGGCTGCAACGGGTGTCGTTGTCGAAACACCAGAGTCTGAAGTAACCGCAGGGCTGGAACTCGAATTCGAGCACACACCGGTTGTCGGTGAAACGGTTACTGTCACAGCAGCGTCATCGACCGTGAAGCATGGCGAGGTAAAAGAATACGAATGGACTGTCTCCGGTGACACCCTCGCTAACACCAGTGAATCGGTTCCAATAGAATTTCCCGCGTACGGAGAGAACACCATCTCCCTGGAGGTTACTGCAACCGATGGGGTGACCGACACAGTCGAAGAAACCGTGTACGTCACTCCGGTAGTGTCCGATCCGCCGTACCCAGAGTTAACCGAAGACTCTGCAAAGGCCGACGTCTTCGGCGCAGCAATCGAACTCTACGAGGATAACGCTCTCACACGCGATGACCAGAATCGATTTGCCGCTCACCTCGTCAGCGATGCTCACTATTATGAAATCGATGTGAGCTCCGATGAAGTTGCAGCTCATTTAGTTGATGTCGAAGCCCTGGAGGTAGACGAGAGTGACATCTCGATCAAGCCAGAATCCATTGAAGATGAGCGCGAAGACCGCAAAATCGATGAAGACGTAGAAGAGGACACCGAGGACGACGTTGACACCGGCGAATGGGAGATTAACACTGAAGCAGGTGACGACGAAGATTCGTCAGTAGGTGCCGATCTCGACGAAGCAGCTGCGTTCGAGGTTGAGGATTCTGAGGACGAGTCCGACGAAGAGGACTCCGATACCAGTGAAGGTGACCTCGACGATGGTATGTGGGACATGGGTGATGATGACGGTGACGACGCCGGCGTGCTCGCCGATGAAGAAGATGACCCACTCGGGGAAGCCGCTGAATTCGATGTTGACGCTGCGGGTGATGAGGACGACGAAGACGACGAGGAAGATGGCGAGGAAACCGAGGTCGAAGAGGAAGACGAAGACGACGAGCAAGATGGCGAGGAACCCATCGAGCCGGGAATTGAAGAGGAAACGGATAACGAACCAGTTGACCCAGATGATCTCCCATCCGTTGATGAAGACGAGATCGATGAACGGCACAAAGAGGTCCGGATCTCACCCGAAACCTACGACCTCGGAGGGAGCGTCCTGGCGATGCCGAATTACGCTCAGGACCTCATCGACTTCGAGTACATCATGGACGACGAAGACGAGTTGGTCCCGGATGGTGTCAACGGGGCTGGAGTCATCGTCGCTGAAGACGACTTGTACATCGCAATAGCGCGCGTCGAAGGTCGTGACTGGTCGATTCACACGGCTGAAAAACAACGTGACATCGTGAAAACGTACGAATCACACGTTCTGTCTGGGCTAGACAGCCCAATGCAAATCGTGTCGGTTCCAACACGGTTCGACCTTCGAGAGCACATCAACATGGTGAACGAGGTGATCAAAGAGACCAACGACGACCCTGAAGAGTTACTGATGAACATCGGTCGATCGATCTACCCGAACTGGCTAGAGAACTTCATGATGCAAAACGACATGAAGGAACGGCAGTTCTACGTCGTCGTGCCGTTGTCAGCCGAGCAACTCCACAAATTCAAAGGGGGAAGTGAAAGCCTCATCGAAAAGATCGCGGAAACACCGGTGATTGGGGGGTACTTCGAGCGGTTCCAAGACGAAAGCGTTGATGACATCACGAAGTACCAGTGCCTCCGTGAGTTGAACACTCGAATGAACCGCCTGAAGAGCAATCTTCGGCGTATGGACGTGAAACTCGACCGGGTGGAAGACCGTGACGAAGCGATGTCGGTTCTGTACCACTACTTCCACAACAAAGAACCAGACCGAGAGGTCTTTCCAACCGGGCCGTTCACAACCCGTGAAAAGGATGCAACCATCGGTGGCGTCTCCGTCGATCACCTGCTCGATGAACACGAGCCAGCCCACGACGGTGTTGAGATTGAAGGAGGTAAACCATGATGCCCGCAGAATCACCCATGAACACGACAAGCAGCACACCACAGACAGACACCGTAGACAACCACCCGACCAGCACTTCCCAGTTAGCAGTTGCCGGGTTCACACCTGTCGTGTTCGCAGTTGAAGACATGCTCGAAGCCGTCGGACTGGACGTCGTCGCTGATCAAATTGGCGTCTGGCCGACCGTGTTCCTCGCCCTGTTCCTCACTGTTATCCTAGCAGTGTTCCTCATCGGCGGGAAAGCCTGGATCACCCGGGCACGCGAAGTGTCTGAAGCCCAGATTGCTGGGCAACTTCGAGAAGAAATCGAGGACGAAACTGACGATAGGGAGGTCATTGAGAAGGTCAATGAACAGGACAACGACGTTCTAACGGAAGCAACACAGCGTCTTGAACGCCGGGGTGAGGACATCACTGGGGAAGCCCTCACAGAAGTTCTCGGTGAGATTGAGCAGGAAGAAGCCGATGAAGATGATACGCCAACCGGTCTCCTGAACGAAGCTGAAGATCGAGCACCGGTCGCTCGTATGAGCGTCGCCCCCGACGACGTCAAGGAAGATGAAGACTTCGTGACGGTGTACCCGAGTACCGGTGAGAGGTTCTATGCGCGGACACTCATCATTTCGTCGTACCCGGACCGAGTCGGGTACGGTTGGTTGGACAAGTTGTTCTCCTCTGGTCTGGAGGCGAAGGGCGCTGACGTCCGAGTCACGTACCACATCTGGCCGCGTGACCCGGAAACGATGCTCGCTCAGTTGAACAAACGAGCGACACGCCTCACGTCCACTATCCGACGGAAACAGAAAGAGGGGAAAATCAACACGATGGAGGAGGAACAGCAGCGTCAGAAGGTTAACAACCTCCGTGACCGGCTGAGTAAAGGGTCAACCAAGATTTTCGACTTCGCAGTGTACGTCCAGGTGATCGCAGAGGATAAGGAATCGCTTGATGACGGGACTGAAGAAGTCAAGCAGATGTTTGCGCAGTCAAACGCGCGAGTGTCTCCGCTGATCGACCGTCAGCTTGATGCGTTCCGTACGGGTGCACCGCTTGGTCAGGATCGAATCCGGAAGACGCAGATAATGGATCTCCAGTCTCTCGGGACAACGTTCCCCTTCATCGAGCCAACTCGGGTGCAGCCGACTGGGGTGTTACTCGGATTCCATCACACGACGAACTCACCGGTCATTGTAGATCGGTTCGAGTTGTCGGGCCACAACGCACTGGTGTCGGGGAAGATTGGGTCTGGGAAGTCGTACCTGTCGAAACTCATGATGTGGCGGCGTCTAATGATGGACCCGGAGACTGAGCTCATGATCATCGACCCTGTCGGTGGTTTCGGTGACATGGTCGATGCAGTCGGTGGGCAGGTGATCACTGTCGACAAGGACACCGTCATTAATCCGCTTGAGATCAAGGAGGCAAGTACAACCGTTGGTGAGATGGAAGAAGACCCGTATGATATGAAGATCCGGTCGGTCATGGGGATGTTCAAAACCCACTTCTCCGGGGATCGAAGTCTCGACAAAGGTGAGGAAGGTGTGCTTCGCCGTGCGATCCGGTACTCCTACTTGCAGAAGGGAATTACGAAAGACCCGCGAACCCATTCGCGTGAAAGCCCGATTATTCAGGACGTCATCGAGATCCTGAAAGAGATGGCGAACGGAAAACAGCCGGAAGAATTCTTGGATGTCGATGAGGACATGCTGAAGTATGTTGGTGTGTTGAACGAGGACTTTGAGGATACTCAAGCTGTTCGACGGAATCAGGAGCGGGAAGCAGGGTACGCTCACCAGGTGCTACTTGGCCTGGAAGAGTTCGCACCGGGTGGTCAGCGTGATAACCTGAACGGGCACACGAACATCAACATGGACGCCCGAGTCGTCCAGTTTAATTTGGAGAACGTAGTGGATGCAAATAATGCTGGGCTAGTTATGCACATCATGCTCGACTATCTGTTCCAGCGAACAAAGTCCTCAACCGGCCGGTCACTTATCACCATTGACGAAGCTCACTACATGCTAGGCACGGAGGGCGCAACAGAAGTTCTGAACACGTTCGTCCGCCACTCCCGCCACTACACGTCCGGTGTGACTCTGATCAGCCAGACCGTAGACGAATTCATGGAGGGACAAGCAAAGGAAATCTACGACCAGTGTGACATCCGCGTGTTGATGAAGCACGACGACATCGGACCAGAAGCGATGGATGCGCTCGGACTTGAACCGCCTGAACGGAACTTCGTTATCGGAGCTCAGGCAGGGAACACTGCAGATCACTCCGAGTGTCTGCTAATCACGACAGAATCTGGAAACCGCCGGCTGCGCGTCTACTCGAACACGTTCGAACACCATGTTGTGGATGCTGGTGCCGATAACGTTTGGACGCTACTGTACCAGCGCGGCACGATCGACTGGGGGACCATCCCAGAAGACAAGAAACCAGTTGTCCGGCGTGAACTCGACCAGAAAGGAGCAGCACCAGCAGCTGACTAACACGGACGAGTTACCTGGATAACCTTTGCTGGACAGGTTTCACAGCCACCGAATGGAACAGCACACCACACCTGACTGCATGAGCTATCCAAGACGAGACTAAACTACTATGCGTCGCTATGGCCACTGGGCGTTGACGATGTTGCTAGCAGTCCCGTTAATCGTTGTTCTCCCAGTGCACTACTCTGTCCCGATCGTCGGAATGATGCTCATCATGACCCTTCTCCCCAACAAGGAAGTCGCCATTTCATTCCTTGGTCGCCGGAGTTTCACCCACACTGTTTGGTTCGCTTTCTTCATGACAGCCGTTGTATTCGGGTCAGTGTACACCCTCCTCTCACTCGTCGAGGTCGGTATCCAAGAGTTAGGCGGAGTCGTTCCTGATATTCTTCAACCACGGTTGATCGCCGGGATTCTGGCCCTCGGGACATTCCTCGGAATCAGTAGCCACCTCCTTGGGGATGTCTTGGTTGGAGGGGCAAGCAAACCAACCCCGAAACCGTTCTGGCCGATTATTCGCGTCCCGATCCAGTTCGGTGTTGCGAGTGAACGGAATCCGTGGGTCAACGAAGGGTTGTTCCGACTCATGTGCTTCGTCGTGTTCGTCTTGTACCTCATTCGACTCGGTGTACGCCCGATTTTCATCTACTGACGGTGCAGATCTCTCACTCAGGTACTGTGGTTCACCCCACCATCGTTTGAAAACACTACTCACCCTGCAATGAAACATCAAAAACCAACTGATGAAACCAGAAGTTGAACCATGGGTTTGAGGGGGAACCAGAACCGAACGCGCCTTGTCAGTCGGGGGTATTACAGGGTAACTATTTTAGCCGTACGTGCGTTAATAATCGATACTGAACACCCCAGTGGGCGCGGGACCCCTCTGGAAGCACGCCCACCTGAGTTTCCACCATGGAACGAAAGTATGTACAAGTCCGGCCTTCACGGGAGAAACTGAACCCCGACGACCTCGTTAGCCACATCTCCAGCCTTCACAAACTCACTAATCACGGCCAACGACGAACGATCAAATCCCGACTGAACCCCCTCGAAGACAGTAGTGAGGATGTCCCGCAATTCGAGTTCCTCGCTATCAGTCAAGGAAAAGACTCACCAGTTGAATTCTTCTACGGAACCAACGAAGACCACCTCAACGCGCTAAAAAATCGTCTCACAACCGCGTACCCAGCGTCCTTCGACGTGGAAATAGTCGATGTTGACGTCCTACAGAAGATCATCCCACCGGAGAAGTACGCACCAGAAGATTTCGTCAAGAAATTAGAGAACGGCCACCTGCTCTTCGATCCCGACGCAACGGGCACCGCCGAAGATATCGAAGGAGACCATACCGGTTCGACAATTGCAGGCGAAGAAGAGAATAGTGTCGACAGCCCGGCTTCAGGAGACGATTTCAATAACCAAGATCCAGCCGTTCGTGCCAACGGCGGGGAAGAACAAGCCACCTCTCCCGCTGACAAAACCGATATGTTGAGCTTGGAGGTGGACCGGCCAAGCGAAACAACTCAACCACGGGAAGAAGACGCAGTTACGGAACGTGGAGAGGAAGTTCGTCTGAGTCCTGAGCAAATCGACGGGTACGACATGCTCGAAGAGTTAAACGCCGGTCTGTTAGACCTCGTAGAGCTCCCGGACGAACTTGACGGCGATTACTTAGAGACACAAATAGAGGGACCCACCTGGACAGAAGATGGTGATATCCTCGCTCGCCCCACCTTGGAGCACGGTGAGCCCGTTGCAGCACGTTGGGATGGGTCCGGAGAGCGGAAGAAAGACTGGATGACAACGATGAAGATGTTCTCAAAGGTCGCTCGACCTGGGGCTGACGACATCCAGGACCGAGCACCCTTGGCAACACTCATCCAACATCTCGCAGACTCTGACCTCCCCATTGCGTTCCAGGTCTGCTTCAAGCGCATTGAGGACTGGTCACGGCAGGCTGAACGCCGAAAGGACAACCTGCACCTGAACCGCGATACACTCGGGCAAAAGGTGATGTACGAACTCGGTGAGATCCTCCACGCACCGAGCGTTGAACGTCGCCGTGAGCGGATGCGTGACTACATGGAGGATATCGGTGAGTCCGCGGACATGAACGCGGAGTCACCGATCGCCGGCGACGTCGGAAAACGCCGAAAACTCATCGACAACAAGATCCCGAAACGAACGTTCCGGGCGAATATCCGCGCAGTCTCCGTTGCAAACGACGAAGTTCCGGTCGCAGACGTTGAGCGGACAATGGATGACCTCGCATCCGTTCTCGACCACATTGACGGGTACTTCTACGGTCTGGAACCAACCATCCTGAAAGACGGTGAGGGGTACCGGCGGAAAAAGAAAGCCACTGAGGAATTCCACCGATTAGTCAACCGAGAGATCGTCTCTGGGTCCGGGAAAGCACGACCAGACGTCGTGGTGAACGCCGACGAACTCGCCAACTTCATCACCGTCCCCAGCTCGGAAAACCTTACCGTCGAAGGTGTCCGTGGAACCCGTGCAGAAGCAGAAGCGCGTGACCCGCTGCCAAAGCCTGACCCGGACCTGATGCGTGAGTTCCACGCTCCCGGGATGCGCATCGGGTACGCGTTAGACAAAGAAGCCGAACGAGAACCAGTCCCGACACAGGTCCCCCCTGGATTACTCACAACGCACTACGGTCGATTCGCTACCACTGGTGCGGGTAAGTCAAAGGCGCTCATCAATGACATCCTGTCATTACATGAAAACACGAACGGCCCGATTATCCTGATCGACCCGAAAGGGGACGGGATGACAGAGAACTACATGAAAGCGCACTTTGAGCGCTTCGGTGAAGAAAACTTCAAAGAGAACGTCATCCACTACCCGATCCCCGATATCCTCCCCGGATTCACGTTCTTCAACATCGAACCAGCCCTAGACCAGGGAATGCGGCGGGGTGACGCAATCCAGAACAAGGCCGACCACTACCAGGAACTCCTAAAACTCGTTATGGGGCGAGAGAAGTACGAGGAGTCGAAGGTCGCGCCGACGATGATCTCCGCGCTCATCAAGGCCCTCTTCGACGAGCACTACGTCGAGAAGAAACGCCGCGACAATGAACGCGGTGAAGACGATACGATCCTTGGCGAACGAGGAAATCCAAACAAGTTCACCCACCGTCACCTAGAGAAACTGACCAAGCAGGTCCGCATGTACGGTGCAGATGAAGGCGGTGAAATCCCGGAAGTGTCTGATGAAGCCGTCAAGGACACGCTCGAAGAGCAAGCAGAAGGTGACTCACGGACCTTCTCGACGATCATGAACGCTGTCTTCAACCGTCTGAACTACATCCGTGAGGACCAGCACCTCCGCCAGATATTCAACAACACAGAGGAGAAATTCGACTTCCGAGACCACCTCTACGACAACAAGGTCATCTTGTTCGACCTCGGTGACCTGCGTGACGACGCGACGATGATCATGACTGGTCTCATCTTGACGAACCTGTGGGACGCACTCCAGGAAGCCGATCGAACTGTCTGTACACAGGGCCACAACACGATTGAAGACTGCCGTGAGAAAGCCCGGAAAAACGGACTTGATCCAACCAGTCCGCGGTGCAGAGAACCGTGGCCGGACGACCACCTCGTCAACATCATCATCGACGAGGCAGCATCCGTTGCAGTGAGCTCGATCATGGACAAGATGCTGGAGCAAGGGCGTTCGTTCCACCTGAGCGTCGGTCTCAGCATGCAGTTCCCTGAGCAGATGAAAGGCGCAGGCACTGATCGGACATACAAGAACGTCCTGAACAACATCGGGACAAAACTGATCGGTAAAATCACTCTCGACGAAGAGATCGCCAAGGCAATGGCGCACGAAGGGATGGACGTCGAAGAGTTCAACAACCGTATCAGCGCACTCCCACGTGGTGAGTGGATTGCACAGCTCCCAAGCCCGAACTTCATGGAAACCGGGCCAGAACCCTTCTCGCTCCAACCGCTCCCCATCCCGGCTGGCCACCCTGAAAGCAAAAACGTCCTGACCGAAGAAGCCGAACAACGGTTCGATCACTTCCTCGCAAACCAAGTCCACCGCCGAACCGAGGAGGAATTCGGTGTTGACCGTGATAAAATCACGTACGGTAAATCTAACCCAGACGAAGATGCCAACGAAATTGGGACGGAAGGCATCAACGTCGGTGCGGATGAGACAGAAGACACCGAAGACACCTCACCGGGTGAGCCGAGTTCAGGTGATGACTCTGACGAAGACGACATTGCACTTGGCGACCACACGCTTCCTGGCAGTGTTGTCGGGGATGCTGATGAGAACGACACGGCTGATGATGGGAGTGGCACAGAACCCGGCACAGCGGCCAGTGTAGGCAGTGAAGCAGAAGCGGTGGCCGCTGAACCCGTTGGCGAAGGTGAGGAGGCCGCTCCCAGCGCTCAGCACACCACCGGTACTGGTGACGGGAGTGCTGCAGAAGCACTCTTGAACAGCGGTATCACTGAAAACGAAGAAGATGTCGAAAATCTTCCGTCGCACATCGGATGGCACGACCCACCTGGTGTGTACGAGTGCCTCGTCTGTGGGAAAGACTACTACCCGAAAGAACGCCAGAACGTCTTCACATGCTGTGAGACGAAACTACGAGAACTCCGCGATCGGATCGGTGACCCGTCACGAATTAAATCCGTTGCAAACACCGATGGCTACGTAACGAGCACGGAACAGTATCTCGCACACGACGACAAGATACGGACCTTCCGAACCACCGTCAGGAAAGCCGACACGGAATTCGAACCCGGGAACGAACCCGTTCTGAAAAACGATGACGAGAAAATAACGCGAGTTGAAGTGCTCCCGAAATTAGTCGGGAACTTCGATGAAACGACGGTCGGCAGTGTCGTGAGCAAACTCGTCGCTGAAACCCCGCCAGAGCACCAGTACTACCTTGAAGAGTTCGTGGACTGGTACATTGACGGACTGAGAAATCACAAAGACAAACTGGACGACAGCATTCGCCTGAACGAGCCGTACTTCCGCGAACTCATCTACGAAACCCCACCAGCAGACTTCGACATTGACATCGAAGAAGTGCTACAATGGGTCGCTGACGACGTCGATACATCTGTAATCACCCGGTGGAACAACGTCGGGTGTGACCCGTTGTTCAAGCGGTTCTACAGCGGTCGTTTGTCTGTCCCGAATACGAAACTCTCTAGGACCGGCCGGTACGGAGCCGCGTACAGCCCGTCGATTGGCCTCGGAACACCTGTCGAACCAGCGTTCCGATCACCAGCTTCCTACGACCTGCCCACTGCAAACGATGACACCAGCGGTGGTGAAGAATCCGTCCCGGTGAAGAAAGTCAGTGCAGCAGATCTCCTCGACGAGCACCTGGAAGAATACGGAGTCACGCGTGAAGAAGCCGGGTTCATGCGGGCGGTCGTGATGGCGATGAACGGAGAGTTAGAAGGGTACGATCTCACCGAGTCGATGAGCGGCACGATCAAATCGCTGTATTCCATTGATGAGGACAAACTGAAGGAGAAAGGCTACCTGAAACGGCATGTAGGTGTTCGGAACCGTGTCTACTACACCGTGACGAACGCAGGGCAAGACGCCTGTGGCATCAAGAAGAAACACGGTCGAGAAATTGGCGACCTTGGAGACGACACACCACACCGGGTTGGAGTGGAACTCACCCGCGACTACTACATGAGTATGCCGAGCGTCCGGCGTGTGGAGCTTTCCCCGAAACAAGACGGGTCAGAGTTGGATCTTGCAGTCTACGACGATAATGGGAACATGATCGCTGTCGTTGAGGTGGAAGGTGGACGAACAAGTGCAGATAGTGATGTTGCTGACGATGCCTCCTCCGGGATCAATGACTACGATTCCATTCGTAAAGACTACGAGTTGCTTGCAAACTCTGAAGGGGAATCAGTATGGGTGGTCCGAAACCACGAAGTCGCCGTGAGTGTCCTTCGTGCACTGAAATCCAGTGATGAAATTGATCTCCCAATCGACGATCAAGTGCTCAAGCAGGTGGAAGACCGGAAGATGTCGATGACACTGTTAAACGACGATTACATCTCAGAACTCGACTCCCCAGGCGTCGATAAAGTCCTGACGTATAAACAACTGCGTAACAGAATACAGGATACTGACGAGGACGAGTGAGTCACTGATGAGCCACCCTGCCCAATGGAGACAATCTACATACAGTGAAATCCAGCAGTACTACGAAGAAGAGTTCCCCGAACAGATCGAGGACCTCCCTGACTGGATTACACCGAATAGTCCAAAACAGTACGCGTTAGCGTTCCGAGAACGCTACCCAGCTCAGTACGGCGACGAAGACGATGTTCCGCCCCGGGACTTCATTCGCCGGGACACTCGGAACAGCGACAACCCAGACCAGATCTTCATCGAAGACTGGGATCAACTCCTCACGTTCTTCCGGAAGCCAGCTGCTCGTGACCCGCTCGCGGTCGGGACGAATCGGGCTCTCGGGCTTATTCACCCGGACAACGAGGCAGTTTCCCAGCCTGCGCCAGCCCCTGCTGCAGCATACTACGGGCTGGATAACTGGGACGAATTCTGGGTGCTTGCGTTTGATATTGACGCAAAAGACGTCGCTAAACAATCAATCGCCGGTGGTGATCAAACCTACGAAGACGTCACCGATAAACAGGTAGAGAACGCTGGCATCATCAGCACACCACCGACGACAGACACACTCCCACCGGAAGCCGCAACGGGTTCAGTTGCAGGTAGCGGGTCAGTCGCCACGTACAAATACCGCTTCGAAGACATCGAACGGACACTTCACTACGCATTCGAGCTTAAACGCTGGCTCAAAGACGAAATCAAATTCGACGAAGTACGCGTATTCTACTCTGGGCAGGGTGCACACGTGTACGCTCGCAAAGACGACCCGTACTACAAGTACACGTTACAGACCCGGCGGTTCCTTACGACGTACATTCGGGAACGCCTCCACATCCCGATTGACGAAGCCGTCACATGGGACCGGCAACGGGTCATGCGCCTTCCCTACTCGCTGCACACCGACGTGAACCGGGTCGTCACGGAAATAGACACGCCAAAGTTCGACTTCCGACGGAAAGCCATTCCAGAAATCACCACACGGAACGCTGCAGGTGACCAACCATGAGTAATGTCAAAGACCGTCTCAAACGCCGCAACCCAGTCAAGAACAAAAGTCGTGCCTGGGAAATTGCCGTCAATCCGGGGAAGTACACCAAGAGCGAACGCAACATGCTCATCCGACGTGGACTTGAGCACTACGTTCATAACGGGGAATTACACGAAGAAAAACTCATCCAAGAACTTTCTGACTTCATCTCCACAGCACTGGAGTTACGTGGGCTCCGAGACCGCGTCCTCAAAAACCCGTCAGCGATCATCAACTACCCCGGAAAAATGGCGCTGCACATGGCTCTCGGGTCTGAATTAGTCAAACTACACGAGGAAATTCGAAATGATCCTCGGGACGGCATCGTTTACAAGCACGTCCGCGAGTACTACCTCAACTTACTCATTACCGCAACCAAATACAGTGATAACCGTACTGACGTCCTCATACCGATGGGCGAGCTCGTGTACGGCCGTGACCAGGAAGATGAGTACGGACCCCCAGTAAGCCGCCCAGTCGAAGGTATTACTCAACTCGATGGTACGGACGGCTGGTACTTCCAAATCCCACTCGTCCACGCGAACCGGAAATGCGAAGCACGGGCTGGAAATAAACGCCAAGGTGACCTCTTGTCACTCGTGAAAGGCAAGCACGTCTACGTCCCCGTTCAAGATGTCTACCCGAAGTACGAAGAATACTTCACAGGACGGAGTGGCGTGGCAAGCCAATTAGAAGCCGTCATTCGGAACTCCATGGGCAACGAGAAGTTGAAGGTCTTCCAAGGAAACCTCAAAGGCGTCAATAAAACGATTTCCGAGTGGATCAAAACAGGGCACGACAACCGTGTCTTCAAAGAACGCCGATACCCGGCCAAGTTAGAAGTCATCATGATGGCAGTCGAAGCTGCCGACGAAGACATAGCGAAACTGGGTGAACCAGTGACAGCAGAAGACATCTACAACGCTGTCAGAGACTACGCAACCCGCACAGACCAGGACTGGGTGCCGAAAGTCGCGGATAAAATGTCCTCACCCAGCTCGATAGCGACGACGCTCAAGAACTACGTAGATGATGACGACGTAGGCGGGATCACTCATCACCGCCGAGAGGGGAAGGCAGACAAGTACGAATTGGAGTACAAGGTTGGCAACTTCACCCAGGTCGAGGTCACAGAGGTTGCAGATCTTCTGGAACTTCCGTGTATGCGGAATCTCCACGAGTCACTCATGGAGCAGAAACCAGTGCGTTGGGAACTGTACTCATTCGTCCGGTACCTCTTCGAAGTGAAGAACGCCAACTTCACTGTCGAGGAGATTAAGGAATGGTTCAGCCAGTACCCGTGGTACCGAGAGGACGTAACCAAATACCAGGTCGAGTACGAGAAAGACCAGCGAACTCTTGACGGCGATCGTCCGCTTCCGATTAGTTGCAACAACGATAATCGGAACTGGGCAGAACACTGCATTGGGAAAGAGAACTGCGATTACTCCCTCTACCAGAGCGTTCAATTGAGGGATGACGTATACACGCGAACCGGCGGGAACTAACCCCCGGGGTCACGCTATTCTCACACGGAAATCGGCCCTCAGAATCGGGTCGATATCTCTAATCATGAGAGGACAGAGTGATTAGAGACCTCTCACCCACGGGCTGTACACGCGTGATTAGAGCGCCTCGTGGTTCCCTGTTACCGTTCGGGGACGTTATAGTCGATGTGAACGGTCGGAGTACTAGGCGACTCCGGAGCGGGAACACCGTTCCAATCGACGACGTGGACGTTCGCCAACTCACCTGAGAATCTGAAACGGAGAGCACCGGAATCGATTGTCCCTTCTGCAGTTCCGTTTGAGATCACGATGGCTTCTTCGCGTGGATTGCCTTCTGCTAGTTCGATATCTCCTGCCGTTGTGATCTCGAAACTTGAAGGTATTCCACGACCTACGAGCGTGATAAGGTTTGGAAGTTGATCGTCATCGATCGCCTCGCACTGAATCTGGTCTGCTGCATCGCGTGCCATTGCCCGATAACTTTCGAACCGGGGCATAAGCCTTCTTGTCGGCAAAACGGTATGATGCGGAGAAAGTCACTGCATCTGAACCAGGGGTTCGGGAACATTGATCTTCACCAGAGGGGTTAGCAGACGCCCGAGAGATAGGGACGTGGGGGCGCGGACAAATCTCGAACTGTTTTTTGGGAGCAATCACGCACAGGATTTACGGTATCCGGGGAGAGGGAGATCAATCAAACCAGAAGCTACCGGGTTTTGTGGTTGTATTCTCGGCCGGGATTTACTTGTAGATTCGTGTAACTGGGTGCCCGGTTGTCAGTGGTGAAATTTCTCGTAATTCATACGAGGTAGGATTTACTACTAATCGCCAGGGTGGAACTTCAAACTGGGTGTGCTTCCATTCCATGAAAGGAGATTTACGGGTGGAATTTTGCGGAGTGGGTGACGAAGATCGGTGCACTTCACGTCACTATGAGTTTTGTGACGATACTCTCTCCAAGGATTATCTTGGTGGTGGTGTTCAGAGAACTCCGTTAAATCCCGGGCGATGTTTGTGTTCCCCGACACAGTTCAAGATTTTCCCACTGATGGGTGGGATGAGGTGGAGCACGAGCCTTTCCCGGGTTATTTTGTACGCACCAGAAAACGGAATCATCAGTCAGGGTGGGGTCGGTTCAGGAGGAAGTGACTCATGGATCACAAAATCCAGCTCGCAGAAGGGGTTTGTGGCAAGTTCCGTTTGGGTGGGATTATCGTAATTGGTGACGTAGCCGGTCGGTCAAAGACATAGAACAACCCTATCACCCAGAGTCAAATGTATCGAATTTACTCAGACGAAATTCGTTTCATGAGTTCTGCCATAGTTTTGTGAAAGAACCATCCCCTCAAAACAACTTGTTTAGGGCGTACATCTAACACTCGACAATGTGGGGTGAGGGGTCTGAGTAACTATCTGGAAGCGAACGAGAAGGGTTCTGTGTCTGTATGTGAGAAGAGAATTTAGACCGAACAGACGTTAAATATCGATGCGTGGAATGCCCAACTCACATTCTATGCAGATCTAATCAGACAATTCCAGCCTACTATGTTTCACATATTATCCGTATAAGAGTGCACAGTCATCTTCCTGACTCGCCTATCGTGACAAAATTCTCCCCTTACGATGTCGAATAATCGGTTTATGATCTCTTGTTATTGGGTAATGTGCCCGTCTCTCGGAATAGGATGTGGAGGATTAAACGAGAAGAATACCTGTATGGAGACCATCAACTACTATTATCTAATCTATCCCATGAGTAGGATGTAAGAGTTATTGCTTGGGATAAATTGGAGGAGCATTGGAAATGATCGGTTCTCGGCGTCCGTGGGTTCATAGATTGTTTGACGGTGACTCTGAAATAATCGTACTGGAGAAAGCAGAGACGGCCAAGGAAAGTAGTATTG
>LKMJ01000890.1_pt1 | contig 25039 bp, 19 predicted proteins | sample 643391 | NCBI WGS metagenome assembly LKMJ01 (sample SAMN04112250, study PRJNA286221) | soda lake metagenome | biome: soda lake; feature: Kulunda Steppe; material: water; isolation source: sample PL-Br10 brine of Picturesque Lake | place: Russia: Kulunda steppe | collected 2010-07 | reverse complement strand
GGCCACCACCGCCAAGGACCAGAACATCGCGTGCCACCATCCACCTCCGGTGTCCGGGCCTGTGTTGCGATCCGCGACGCGGCTCGCTGTGCGGAGGCGAGGCTAGTGGGGGCACCGGCAGGCCCGAGGCGACCCGGCGCGGTCCAGCCCACCGGTCGGCTCCACGCCGACGGCGCCGAGTAGCCTGCACGAAGAGCTGCTTCGGCAGGGGCCGGCACAGCGACCCCCGGGGGGAGTGCTCGGCAGGGAGGTGCAGGATGGCCAGCGGTCCCGATGCCGACCGCGGTCCCGATGCCGACAGCGGTCGCGATGCCGACCGCGGTCCCGATGCCGACCGCGGTCCCGATGCCGACAACGGTGCTGATGCCGACAACGGTGCTGATGCCGACAACGGTGCTGATGCCGACAGCGGTCGCGTCACGACGCCGAAGGTCGCCTTCGTACTGGGGGGCGGCGGTGTCCACGGTGCCGCCGAGGTCGGGATGATCCGCGCCCTGCTCGAGCACGACGTGATGCCTGACCTCATCCTCGGTACCTCGATCGGCGCGCTCAACGGTGCGATCCTGGCGGCGGACCCGGAGGGTGCCCTCGAGCGGCTGTGCCAGCTGTGGACCAACGTCGACGCCAACAATCCCTTCGAGGCTTCCCTCCTCGAGCAGGCGGGCACCTTCGCACGCACCCGTACCCACCTCCACAGCAACCACCGGCTCCAGCGGCTGCTCATGACCGCACTACCCGTGCGACGCTTCGAGGAGCTGGAGGTGCCCTTCCAGTGCGTGGCTGCCAGCATCGAACGGGCCGCCGCCCGCTGGTTCGACTCCGGTGAACTGGTGTCGGCGCTGCTGGCCTCCACCGCGATCCCCGGCCTGCTGCCCCCCGTCGAGGTCGATGGTGAGCACCACCTCGACGGCGGGCTGGTCGACTCGATCCCCGTTGGGCGTGCGGTGGAACTCGGCGCCGAGGTCATCCACGTACTGCAGGTCGGACGCGTCGAGCAGCCGCTCACCGTGCCGACCAGACCCTGGCAGGTGGGCACCGTCGCCTTCGAGATCGCCCGCCGGCACCGTTTCGTGGAGGAGTTGGCCGCCGCCCCCGAGGAGGTGGAGGTCCACGTCCTGCCGACGGGCGAGCCCATGGACCCTGGGGACGCCGCACAACTGCGCTACAGGGACCTGTCCCGCGTCGGCCACCGCATCGCGTCGGCGTACGAAGCGACGGCCGCCTACCTCGATGCGCGTGTCCTCAGGAGCCCGGCACCAGGGGTACGTCGCGCCGTACCAGGGTCTGGGAACGCTTCGGCCCGATCGACACCCACGTGATGGGGGTGTGGGCCTGCTCCTCGAGCAGGTCGACGTAGTCGCGGGCGGCCTGCGGCAGGTCCTGGTAGCGCTCCACCTCGGTGATGTCGCCGCCCCAGCCCGGGACCTCCTCGTACACCGGCTCCGCGTGGTGGAAGATCGACTGGTGCGGAGGGAAGTGGGTGTAGGTCTCTCCCTGGTAGCGGTAGGAGGTGGCGACCTTCAGCGTCTCGAACTCACTGAGCACGTCGAGCTTGGTGAGGAAGATGTCGGTCAGCCCGTTGACCCGCTGGGCGTAGCGGGCCAGCACCGCGTCGAACCAACCGACCCGGCGGCGACGCCCGGTGGTGGTGCCGTACTCACCGCCGACGTCGGTCATGCGCTCGGCGATGTCGTCGAACAGTTCGGTGGGGAAGGGACCCGTGCCGACGCGGGTCACGTAGGCCTTGGTGATGCCGATGACGCGGTCGACGTGCTTGGGGCCGATACCTGCACCGGTCAGTGCACCGCCGGCAACCGGGTTGGAGGAGGTCACGAAGGGATAGGTGCCGTGGTCGAGGTCGAGCAGGGTGCCCTGGGCGCCTTCGAGGATGATGTGCTTGCCGGCCTCCAGCGAGGTGTGGATCATGTCGGTGGTGTCAGCCAGCAGGGGCCTCAGCCGCTCCGCGTAGCCGAGGTACTCCTCGGCGATCTCCTCGACGTCCATGGGCAGGCGGTTGTAGATCTTGGCCAGCTGCTCGTTCTTGTGCTGCAGCGCCGCCTCGAGCTTCTGCCGGAAGATCTTCTCGTCGAACAGGTCCTGGAAGCGCAGGCCCACCCGCGCAGCCTTGTCGGCGTAGGCCGGGCCGATACCGCGCTTGGTGGTGCCGAGGTTGGCCTTGCCCAGCCGCCGCTCGATCAGCAGATCGAGCTCACGGTGGTAGGGCATGATCAGGTGGGCGTTGCCCGAGACCTTGACCCGTGCGTAGGGGTCGAGCCCCCGCACCTCGAGCCCGTCGAGCTCCTCGAGCATCACCTTGGGATCGACCACGACCCCGTCGGCGATGACGGGTGTGACGTGGGGGTAGAGGATCCCGCTGGGGATCAGGTGCAGCTTGAAGATCCGGTCCTCGACGATCACGGTGTGACCGGCGTTGTTGCCGCCCTGGTAACGGACGACGAGGTCGGTGGTGTCGGCCAGCAGATCCGTGGCCTTGCCTTTGCCCTCGTCCCCCCACTGAGCGCCGACGATGATGGTCGCGGGCACGCCCTGGTCCTTACCTGCCTCCCGGCGACCGTTCGCTGCAGCCGGGGCCCGTGCGGTCCGGTCCCCGAGGTGGCGCGCTGACGGTCGGTGGCGGGTGGCGTCGTCGCTGTTGGGAGCGGGTCGACACTGCGCCGTCGCTCCATCGGCCGCAGGCTGCGGCCGTCGGCGATGCACCCTACCCACCGCCGGGCGGGCGGGCCCGCCCGACAGCCTCGTCGCGGTCGCCGGGTGGCGGGCGGGCCCACCCGGCAGCCTCGCGGTGGTCCTCGGGTGGCGGCCGGCCGGGCGCGTCCCTGGCGGCCGGGCGCGTCCGTGGTCATCCCCTGGGCCAGAGCCCAGGAACCGACCACCCCGCGGCCCCACCACGGCCATCCCTCCACCGAGGTGGTCATCCCCTGGGCCAGAGCCCAGGAACCGACCACCCCGGAACCGAACCGGGACCGGGGAGCGCCGAGGTCGCCAGGAACCGACCACCCCGGAACCGGACCGGGAACGGATCAGGACCGGGGGAGGCGGGGCTCAGCCGACGGCGTCTCTGGGGGAGCCCTCGCGCTCAGGGGCGTTGGGGCTGGCGTTGGCGGCGGCGTCGGCAGTCGCGTCGGCGTCGCCGGAGCGGCCGGTGACGGAGCTGGCGACCAGCACCACGCCGAACAGCACGAGCAACGCTGGCCCGATCCAGCGCAGGTCATCCACACCAAGGGTGACCAGGCCCGACAGGGCGAAAGCTGCGATGACGGTGAAGATGAGCCCCGCGGTCAGCGAGACCGGGTCGAGGGGGTGGCGTTCCATCAGGGGCCTCCTGGGAGGTTCGACGGTGCGGATGGTCGGATGGTCGGATGGCCGGAGGGTCGGAGGGTCGGAGGGTCGGATGGCCGGATCGGGGCGGCGTCCGGCTGGCGTCCGGCTGGCACAGGGCTGGCGTCCGGGCGGCGTCGGGCTGCTGTCAAGGTGGCCTCGGGCTGGCGTCCGGTTCGAACAGGGCTGGCGTCGAGGTGGTTGCGAGGATCCCAAGGGGGACGCGCAGGATCAGTCCTCTGCGGGGCTGCGCGCCGGAGCCTGCTCCACACGGATCTCGCCCAGACCGGCACTGAGGTCGAGCTCCACCGAGCCCCGGGGGTCGTCCACCTCGATGCTGGTGCGCACATCGCCCACACCCAGCCCGCCGGCGCTGCGTTCGATCAGCCGAACCTGGCCGATCCCGACGCTGCCCTCGGCGACCAGGTCCACATCGTCGGGGACGGTGATCCGGATCTCCCCGGCGCCGACAGCGACCTCGACCCGCACGGTCTCACCGTCGAAGGGCAGCTGGGTGAGGTCCAGTCGCAGGGACCCCGCGCCGAGCTCGTAGGACGACTGCAGGTCGTCGAGGTCGGTCGGCGCCAGCCGCAGCTCACCGGCAGCGCCGGAGTCCGTACCCACCATCGGGACGGCACCCACCCAACCGTTGCCGGCGACCTGGGCGACCAGCACGAAGGGCAGCAGGACGACTCCCAGCCAGACCAGACCGCGAGCCCGTCCGGCGAAGGCGCCGACGACCAGGCCGAGTCCCACGACCAGCAGTGCTGCGGCCAGCAACTGCCCTGCACCGATGGTCAGCACACCCGCCAACCGGAGCGTCCACAGCACGCCGACGGTCACGAGCATGAGCCCGACGGTCGCGCGGCCGAGGGTGCTGTCGCCCCGCTCCGGCGCCGGGGGCGGCGTCCACCCGTCGTCCCCGCCACCCGCTGGGGCCGGCGGTACCGGTGGGCCGGGGGGTACGGAGTGCGGGGCGTCGGCGTTCGAACGGGGTTCGGTGGTGGCCTCCATGAGGGTCTCCTTGGGTGATGAGGTCGGTCGGTTGGCCGCGGCAACGGCGGAAGGCGCGGCAGCAGCAGAGGGCGCGGCGGCAGAAGGCGCGGCAGCAGCAGAGGGCGCGGCGGCAGCAGACGGCGCGGCAGAAGGCGCGCCGGCGGCGGCCGGTGCGGTGCCCGTCGGCGAGCCCGCCGGGCCACGGTCGCCGGTGACCCACAGCGCGAGGCCGACGGCGATCAGCAGGACGGGGGCGGCCAGCGAACCCAGCGACAGGCCCGGGAGCAGCCCGAAGCGCATGGGCGTGACGGCCAGCAACCACCAGCCACCCACGACCAGCAGCCCGACGCCCAGCCAGAACAGCGGCGGCCGCCCTCCGAGGTGCTGATCCGTGCGTGGACCCACCGGACGCGGGACGCCGGGCTCGGCAGCCGGGATCACCACGATCGCGGCCAGATAGAGCAGCAGACCGAGGCCCTGGGTCAGCACCGTGCCCACGACGATGAGCAGGCGCACCAGTGCCACGTCCCAGCCGAGGTGGTCGGCGAGGCCCGCAGCGACACCGGCGAGGACGCGTCCCTCCCGGGGGCGGCGCAGGGCCGGACGGACCGCAGCGCCGGCGGCGGAGTGGGCGGAGCCGGCCGAAGGGGCGGGTGGTGGCTCTTGGGTGGACATCGTGGGCTCCGGGAGCGGCGGCACGGCGGGGATCACGGACCTGTCATGGCAGCATGCTCCCTCGACGGCGCCCAGGGCATCGGGGACCCCCCTGGTACGACCCTGAGCTCCCTGGCAAGGGTCGATGGTGCTCCCAGCTGCCATCAGCAGCGTGGCTGTGCCACCATCGAGGCCATGACCGATCTCGCTCACCGCTCAGCCAACACCGACGCGCCGGACGACGCCCCCGCGCGGCTGGTCCGTCTGCAGCATGGTCGTGTCGTGGCGGGGGTCGCGGCGGGGCTCGGATGGCGGCTGGGCGTGGACCCCGTCCTGGTGCGGATCGCCTTCGCGCTGCTGGCCTTCGCGGGCGGCGCCGGGCTCGTGCTCTACGGCGTGCTGTGGGCGGTGCTGCCGCCAGCGACCTCGACACCGCCACCTCGACGGCCGGCAACCGGTCAGCAGGCCGTCGCCCTCGCCCTGATCGTGCTCGGGATGCTGCTACTCCTGCGTGCGCTGGGCGTCTGGTTCGGCGACGAGGTGGTGGGCCCCATCGTGCTGCTCGCGGCCGGCTCGGCGGTGCTGTGGACCCGGGCCGACAGCGATGAACGGTCCAACTGGTCCCACCTCGCGGGCCCAGGCTCTTCCGGCGCACTGCGCCGGGCGGCAGCTATGCCCACCTCCCCGCTGCGGATCGTCGCGGGCACGACCCTGGTCGCGTTGGCGATCGCGGGTGCCCTGGCGACGACCGGCTCACTGGACGGAGCGCAGGAGCTGCTGCTGGTGTTGCTCACCGCGCTGATCGGCCTCGGGCTGCTGTTCGGGCCGTGGCTGTGGCGGCTGGTGGACGAGCTCGGCGAGGAGCGCCGCACTCGCATCCGCCAGGAGGAGCGGGCGGAGTTGGCCGCCCACCTCCACGATTCCGTGCTGCAGACCCTGGCACTGATCCAGCGCACCAGCGACGACCCCAAGCGGATGGTCACCCTGGCGCGCCGCCAGGAACGCGAGCTCCGTACCTGGTTGTACGGGGACGACCACACGGGTACTGCGACCACGCTCACTGAGGCGGTCCGCGGGGTCACCGAGGAGGTCGAGGCCATCCACGGCATCGCGCTTGAGGTCGTCGTGGTCGGTGACACCACCCTCGATGCCGATGTCTGGGCCCTGTTGGCCGCGCTCAGGGAGGCGTGCGTCAACGCGGCCAAACACAGCGGGGTCGATCGGGCGGACGTCTACGTCGAGGTCGAGGACGGCCAGCTGGTCGCGTTCGTGCGCGACCGTGGACGGGGCTTCGACCCGGAGCGGATCGATCACCACCGGGCGGGTCTGCGCCACTCGATACGTGAGCGCACCGCGCGCCACGGCGGACACGCGACGATCCACAGCGCACCCGACGAGGGCACCGAGGTGGAGCTGAGCCTGCCGCGGCCCGCCCACCATCCCGCCCCACTGCCTGAGGAGGCCTGACCGCATGAGCGCAGAGATCCGCGTCTTCCTGGTCGATGATCACGCGCTGTTCCGCGCCGGCGTGCACGCCGAGCTCGGCGCCCACGTCCACATCGTCGGCGCGGCCGGTGATGTGGACGAGGCCATCCAGGGCATCCGTACGACGCGGCCGGACGTGGTGCTGTTGGACGTGCACCTGCCCGGTGGAGGCGGCCGGGCGGTACTGGAGGCCATCGGCGAGACACACCCGGACGTGCGCTGCCTGGCGCTGAGCGTCTCCGACGCCGCCGAGGACGTCATCCAGGTGATCCGCGCAGGCGCGCGGGGCTACGTCACCAAGACCATCTCCTCAGCGGACCTGGTGCGTGCGATCGTGCGGGTGCACCAGGGCGACGCGGTGTTCAGCCCACGCCTGGCCGGCTTCGTGCTCGACGCCTTCGCCGGTGACCTGCCTCCGGGGGTCGGCAGCGACGATCCCGAGCTCGATCAGCTCACCACCCGGGAGAAGGAGGTGCTGCGCCACATCGCCCGTGGCTACACCTACCGCGAGGTGGCCGGCCGCCTCCACATCTCCATCAAGACCGTGGAGACCCATGTCTCCTCGGTCCTGCGCAAGCTGCAACTGTCGAACCGCCACGAGCTCACGGCGTGGGCGGCGGGTCGCGATCTGCTCTGAGACCGCGGAACACATCCCGGCGGAGGTCCAGGGCGATGTCCACATCGACCTTGCCGGGGGTTGCGGCGATCACGCCGCCGAGCAGCTTCGGCACCAACAGGACCAGGAGCAGGGTCAGGGGGGCGGCCCAACCGCCGGTCGCACCGCGCAGCGCCCCGATGGTCACCGGCCCCAGCGCGGCGAAGAGGTACCCGACGCTCTGCACGAGCACGGACAGGCGCGCCGTCCCCGGGGTGCTGGCCGCACGGACGCCGATGAGCAGCAGGGCCAGGGGGAAGGCACCCAGCCCCAGACCCAGCAGGACCGTCCACAGCAGGGGCTGTGCCGCGGGCGCGAACAGCAGGCCGAGGTAGCCGGCCGTGGACAGGGCGATGAGCCCGACCACGTAGATGCGCTGATCCTCTCCCCGTGATGCGAACCGGGGCAGGATCAGGGCGACGGGCCCACCGATGATCATCGCCACCCCGGTCATCGCCCCGGCCGCTCCCGCGGCCACCCCCGCCTCCCGGAGGATCGAGGGCAGCCACCCCATGAGCACGTAGGCCTCGAGGGCCTGGACGCCGAAGAACGTCGCCAGTGCCCAGCTCTGCACCCGACGGTGCACCCAGGAGACCGACACGGCCGGTTCCTCTTCCGTCCCCGCGGCTGGCTCGTCGTCACCGGCAGCCGGTGCGGTGGCGGCTCCCGCACCCGGGTCCGGCTGCGTAGCCGGCGGCAACGGGGCCTGGCTCCCGGCTGGTGTGGGGCCGGCCCTGACCGCGAGCGTCCACGGCAGCAGCGCCAAGGCCGCCGGCACCGCCCAGATCACCAGTCCGGGCCGCCACCCACCGAGCTCCGCGGCGACCGGGACCGACAAGGCCGCCGGCAGACCGGTACTGAGGGCGATCATCAGCGCGTACCAGCCGGTCATCGGCCCGACCCGACCGGGGAACCAGCTGCGGACGGCGACGGGCAGGAGCACGTTGCCGATGGCCATCCCCGACAGGGCGATGAGGCTGGTGGCGATCAACCAGGTGGCGTCAGCGACCACCACCCGCAGCACCAGTCCGACGCTGACCGCGAACATCGACAGGGTCATGGCAGCGACCAGCCCCAGCCGCTGCGCGAACCGGTTGGCGACCAGCGCCACCACGGCGAAGGAGAGCAGCGGCAGGCTGGTCAGGACACCGGCCTGGACGGGCCCCATCTCCAGGGCGGACTGCACCTCAGGGAGCAGTGCGCCGACACTGGTCACCGCCGCACGCAGGTTGAGTGCGGTACCGAGCACCGCCACCGTGACCCAGGTGCCGGCGACCGCCGGCCGGGCGTCCCAGCCCGACCTCACCGCCGCAGGTCCGGGTCGTGCTGCCGCACCCGGGTACGCACCGTGACGATCCGCTCGCCGGAGAGGATGCCGGAGCGCCCGAGGAGGCGTCCACGCTCCCAGTTGGACAGCCCGAGCTCCGGGGTGCCCAGGGCGTACTGGCCGTCGACCCAACGGGTGAACCCGTCACCGACGTAGGGCGCCTCAGCCGCGGACCACACCTGCTCGTGCTCCTCCGCCACCTCGCTGACCACCGACAGCACGAAGCGGGGTGAGTAGCGGTTGTAGAGGGCCACGCCCTCCTCGAGGTCGTCGATCAACAGCAGCGTGATCTCCGGGGAGGCCTCCCACTCCCACTCCACACCCAGGTCGGACTCGGCCAGCGTCTGTGCGCGGGGCTCGATGACCGCCCCCTCGGCACGGGTGATGGGGACCCGCTCCTCGAACCACCTCGGGTCCACCGCCTCACGGTCACGCTCGAGCACGTGGAGTTTCGCCTCGGTGCTGTGGGCGCCGGCAGCTTCCTCCAGGGCGCTGAGCACGACCGGTACCAGCTCATCGGCCCGCTCCCGCGCCACCGCCACGGTGTTGACGGTGTTGCACACCTTGCGGTCCAGGGAGTTGCGCACGCTCGCGCGGAGGCGTCCGGGGTCCGCACCCGCCGAGGCCAGCAGCCACGCGCCGCCGGTGCCGTGGGCGGAGACCGCGTTGCCGGCCTGCTGCGCGACCGCTGACAGCTGCTGTACAGCGGTCCCCGAGCCACGGGCGACCGCCAGGGCGAGGCGTGGATCGCTGAACAGTGCCCAGCCGGCAGCCCGGGAGGGGGCGTCGACGAGGCTGGCCGCGCCTGCGGGCAGCCCCGCCTCGGCCAGGGCGGGTTCCAGGGCGTGGGTCACGATCGCGCGGGCGGTCCCGAGTGCGTCGGAACCGATCCGGAACACCACGGCGTTGCCGGTGCGCAGCACCCCGCAGGCGTCGGCGAAGACGTTGGGCCGCCCCTCGAACACGAACGCGACCACGCCGAGGCGGTCGGTGACCTCCTCCAGCGTCCACCCCTGGTGTTCGATGGTGCGCACCACCCGGCCGCGCACGCTGCCGGTACGCGCCCACCCACGGAGCCCGTCCACCATGCCCCGGCGCATGCGCTCGTCCAGCACCAGCCGGGTGGTGGAGCGTCCCCGTTGCCGGGCGGTGGCCACGTCGACCGCGTTCGCGTCCGCGATGGGAAGGAAGGCCTCGTCGTCGGCGAGCCGGTCCGCGAAGGCGGTGTAGAAGCGGTCGAGCTGCGCCTCGGTGACGGAGCTGAGTGCATCGAAGGCGGCCACGGCCGCGTCAACAGCGACGGCGGCGGCCTGGCGGTCCGCAGCCGGCACGTGGAGCAGCGCACCGTCCTCGGCGACGGTGAGGAGCGCATCCCCGGGCCGGAAGGCCTCGGCGAGGGCCTGATCGACGGTCAGGACACGGTCCCCACCGATGAGGAGCTGCGTCCCGACTCGGAGTTCGGTGAGCGTGGTGATATCCATGGGGTGCACGCTACGAGACGGCCCCGGCACCCGCCACTGCCGCCCGCACCCCGTGCAACGCCCGGCCGGGCACACCCTGAACCGTCCAGGACAGCACCTGGTCGCGAAGCCTGGCCAGAATGCCACCGTCCCTGCCTGTTGGCCGCTGCAGCCAGTGGGTCGGCAACCCTCGGTGTGAAGGGAGTACGAGGCCCCCATGGCCGACGAACGCGCCACGCTGCGGATCGGAGAGGTGTCACGCCGTACGGGTGCCGCCGTGCCGACCCTGCGCGCATGGGAGCGGCGCTACGGACTGCTCGATCCCGATCGCACAGATGGCGGCCACCGGCTCTACAGCGAGGCCGATATCGACCGTGTCCGCGCGATGCAGCGCCTCCTCGACCAGGGGTGGTCCGCGGGCGCCGCGGCACGCGAGGTGCTACGGGCGCCGGTGAACGGTTCCCGGCGCCCCGTTGCCGACGCCTCGGGGGCGTCGCAGGACCTCGTCGACCGCCTGGAAGCGGCCATCGCAGCCTTCGATGCGGCCGCCGCCGATCACGTGATGGACGACACCTTCGCGCGGTTCGATGTACCTCGTGCCCTCGACGAGGTCGTGCTTCCGGTCCTGCGTCGGGTGGGAGAAGGCTGGCAGGACGACCCCCGCCTGATCGCGCGGGAGCACTTCACGACCAACACCTTGCGTCCGCGACTCCAACGGCTGCTCCGCACCCCTGGTGGCGTCGCGCGGACCTGCGTGGCCGCGGCACCGGAGGGTGAGGACCACGACCTCGGCCTACTGGCCTCGGCGGTTGTCGCGGCTGACGCCGGATGGAAGGTGCACTACCTCGGTGGGCGGATGCCCACCGTCGCCATGGAACGCAGCCTCGACGATCTGCGTCCCGACGTCCTCCTGGTGGGTGCGATGCGCCGTGAGCACGCCGACGCCTTCCTCGCGGCGGGTCCTCGGTTCGGCGACACACGGGTCGTGCTCGGCGGACCCGGCTTCCTCCTCAGCGACGCGACGCGACTCCCCGGCGCCGTGGTCCACCAGGGCCCGATCCGTGAGTTGGCCAGCACCCTGGAGCGTGCACTCTCCGCTGGGGTCGGTTCGGGCTGACCGCGGCCGGCCATCTGGTGCAGGTTCGGGCTGACCATGGCCGGCCTACCCGGAGTCGAAGCACCCTGAGCGCCACCAGCCACCGTGGCCGTAGGAGCTGCTCCGCGGGCCGCTTCAGCGCGTGATGCGGAACCGGATGCGCACGTGGGTGTGGTACTCGGAGATCTCCGCCTCGTGGACCACCGCCGAGGTTTCGAGCACGGTGAACCCCTCGACGTTGCGCAGGGTCTTGGTGGCCTCCTGCAGGGCCTTGTGTGCCGCGTCGCGCCAGGACTGCGTGGACACGCCGACCAGGTCGATCGTCTTGATCACCGCCACCGGTGCACCTCCCACTCGCGGCGAGCGTAGGCGCAGGAGCGGGCACGGCGCGAGGGGCTCTTGGGCTCCACCTCGCGGGGCCTAGCGCAGATACAGGATGATGGAGAAGCCGACGATCATCCCGATCCCGGCCAGCACCGTCGCCGGCATGCCGAACCGGCTGCCCTTGACGTGGGCGATGAGGCCGGCGGCCATACCCACCGGACCGAGCACCGCAGCCAGCCCGGTCACCGCCGCGGCGATCCCGAGCAGGCCGGCGAGCACCGCCAGCGGCGTCGCGAACCGGGGGGAGGCATCCAGCGGCGCGAAGGGGTCGCGTTCCTCGGTCTGGCTCACCCGGACCTCCTGCACGACATCGCGGGGCACGCTGCGATGGGAGCGTACCGGCCACCCCGCTAGCGTCCCCCGCGACACGCCGGGAGGAGCGAGGATGGGCAAGCTGCGCATGACCAGCGACGAACGTGACCGGTTCCTGGCCGAGGAGCGGGTGCTGCGCCTGGCCACCACCGACGACGACGGCTGGCCGGCGGTGGTGCCGGTGTGGTTCGTCTGGCACGAGGGCGCGTTCTGGGTGTGGAACCTGACCAGGGCGAAGCGGACCGCGCGGCTCGAGGAGGGCACCAAGGCCGCCTTCGTGGTGGACGGTGGCGAGGAGTACGTCGAGCTGCGTGGGGTCTCCGGACGCCTCGAGTACGCCTTCGTGGCAGACGATGCGGTACCCCTCGAGGTCCGTCGCGGCTTCTCCCGCAAGTACTTCGCAACCGACCATCCCCTGGAACCCGCTGACCACCACCGGTGGCTGCGGATGGCGCCGCTCACCCTCGCCAGTTGGGACTTCCGCAAGCAGTACGCACCGCCCTCGGACTGACCCCAGGCTGCGGATCGCACAGCCCCGGCCTCGGACCTGCCTCCTGCCCACCGTCCGCGGTCCCACGGCGCGCGCGACGACCTGGCGCGTCCCGTTCAGCCGACCCGGCGGATCCGCACGGGACCGCGGAAGGTGGACGGGTCCACCACGCGACCCCTCTGCACGAGCTCGACCTCGCCGGCAGCGACCATGCGGCGTGCCGCCCGCCGTGCCGGCTCCAGCAGGGGCCGCCAGGCCGCCTCGTCCTCGCCCGCGACACGGCGGGCGGCCTCTGAGGGGCAGATGGTGGCACCGCGGGCACGCTGGGCGAGCAGCTCCCGGACCGCGGCTTCCAGTGCGCGGTCCTCGGCACGGACCTTGCGGCGGCGGCAGGCCTTCGAGCAGTACCGCACCTGCTCCCAGTCCCTGGCGGCCGAGCGCCGCCAGGCGAAGGCGCGACCGCAGCTCGCGCAGATCCGCTCATCTCGATCGCCCATGACCACCTTTCGGTACCTGGGGACGCCCCGGACGCGGGCGGCTCAGGCCGTCAGCACCCGCAGCGCGGAGCGGGCCGCGTGGTAACCGGCCATCCCGTGGACCCCACCCCCCGGTGGGGTCGAGGAGGAACACAGGAACACCCCGGGCACCCCGGTGGCGTAGGGGTCGAGGCCGATCCGTGGCCGCCCGATCAGCTGCATCGGCACGTTCGCCCCACCGCTGATGTCGCCGCCGTGCAGGTTGGGGTTCACGGCCTCGAAGTCGGTGGGGGTCGTCACGTTGCGGGCGACGATCCGCTCCCCGAAACCGGGGGCGAACCGTTCGATCTGCGCCTCGATCAGCGGCGCCACGTCGTCGCTGCAGCCGTGCGGCACGTGCGCGTAGGCCCACAGCGGCGTGATGCCGTCGACCGCACGGCTCGGGTCGGCCACATGGGGCTGTGACACCAGCGTGAAGGGCCGCTCGGGCAGCTCGCCGGCGACCACCGCGGCCTCGACACCGGCAAGCTCCTCGAAGGTCCCACCGAGGTGGAGGGTGCCAGCCGCACGTGCCTCGGGTGCGGTCCAGGGCACGGACCCACGCACGGCGAAGTCGACCTTGGAGGCCGCGGGACCGTACGTCCACCGCTCCGCGCGGCGGCGGTCGCGGTCGGGCAGGTGGCCACCGAGGATCTCGGCCAGCACCGTCGGGGTGGTGTCGAACAGCGCCACGCGGGCCCGCGGCAGCTCACGGAAGCTGCGGACCCGGGTGCCGGTCACCACCTCGCCGCCGAGGTCGTGCAGGATCGACACCATGGCGCGCCACAGGCCCTGCGCGCCACCCTCGACGACGGGCCAGCCATGGCGGTGCCCGGCTGCGCCGAGCAGCACGCCCACGGCGCCCGTGACCGGTTGATCGAGCCGGTTGATCGCGTGGGCCGCCATGCCACCGAACAGTGCTGCCCCCCGCTCGGTGGGGAAGCTGCGCGCGAGCCAGGTGGCCGGCAGCAGGGCGGGCAGGCCCGCCCGGGCGGTGGCGAAGGGGTGGCGGGGCACGCGCAGGATCGGGCCGAGCACGTCCTCACCCAGGGCACCGAAGCGGTGTGCCGCCGCGCCGACCAACCGGTCCCAGGCGGGACCGTCCGGTCCCAGCGCCTCCCGGGTGTGCTCCAGGTCGCGGTAGGCGGCCACCGCGGTGCCGTCGTCGAGGGGGTGGGCACAGTCGACCTCGGCGTGGCGCCAGGTGAGGCCGTGCTCCTCCAGGGGCAGGGTGCGCAGGAAGGGCGAGGCGATGGCGAAGGGCAGCACCGCGGCACAGTGGTCGTGCCGCAGGCCGGGGACCGAGGGGTCGTCGTAGGTCCGGGTGCCGCCACCCGGCTCCTCCGCGGCCTCCAGGACGGTGACCTTGCAGCCCTCCCTGGCCAGGGCGATGGCCGCGGCGAGCCCGTTCGGCCCCGCCCCCACCACCACCGCGTCGGGTTCGCTCAGTCGGGTCCGAACCACCAGGTGCTCCTCGTCGGGACGTCTGCTGGACGCTACCGAGCCGTGTCAGCATGGCCTGCGTCGTCAAGGTCCGTCACCCCGACCGGTGCCGGATCGGCCAGGGACAGCCGGACGAACACCCACGGGCCGACACCACCGACCCACGCGCCGATCAGCCCGTAGCGCACGGCCCGCAGGGTGAGCTCCACCGGCCCCTCGCCGGAGGGGAACGCGGCCCCGAGCCCGAGGTAGAGCGCCGCCACACCGACCAGGCCCAGCAGCACCCGTGCGACACGGCGTGCCACGGGCCCCCGGTGGTCGAACCCGCCGCGTTCCTGCAACCACGCCAGACCGATGCCGAAGCCGGCCAGGGTCGCGGCGGCGGTGACCACCCCGCTGGCGCCGGTCAACGCGGCTGGGTCCTCCACCCCGGGCCACGGGAAGGTGACGTTGACCAACCGGCCGGCCAGCAGGGTGGCCGGGGCGATGAAGGCCAGGCCGGCCACCAGCGAGGCCAGGGATCGTTCGACCTGGCCCACCTGGGACCACCAGCGCACGACGGGCCGCTCCAGCAGCAGGAACATGCCCACCAGCACCGCACCCACCGCCACACCCGTGACCATGTCCTCGACGAAGTGCACGCCGAGGTGGATGCGCGACCAGGCGATACCGGCGATCAGGGCCAGCAGTCCGACGCGCACCGGCCAGGAGCGCAGGTACGCGACCAGCAGCCCCCAGATCGCCGTGGCGTTCTGCGCATGCCCCGAGGGCAGCCCGAAGCTGGTCTCGGTGACCGCACCCAGGCCTGGTCGCAGGAAGGAGGGCCGCGGGGTGGTGAAGACGAGCTTGAGTACCCCGTTGAGGCTCGCGGTGACCAGCAGCATCACCCCCAGCCGGATCCCGAACCGCCGGCTGATCGCCCAGTAGGTCAGGGGAAGCAGCAGCAGGTAGAACTCCTCGTCACCGAGGAAGGTGATCACGGCCCACAGTGGGGTCAGCCAGGCAGCGGTGTCCTGGAGGCGCTCGGCCCGGTCGAGCTGCCGGTCGTAGCGGGCCGGGTCGGGGCCGCGCACCACGCCGTCGCGCGCCGCGGCTCGTGCTGCCACCACCTCGACGGCCCGGTCGGGATAGTCGGTCAGCAGCGCGTGGGCCCCCGCGTCCAGCAGCCGGTGCATCTGCTCGGGATCGTTGACCGTCCAGACCTGCACCTCGATACCCAACCGCTCAGCGGCCCGGGTGAAGCGCGGGGTGACCACCAGCCGCCCATCGAAGCGCTCCGGGACCTGGAACAGCGCGCCGGGGGGTGTCCACCACGGGTGGAGGCCCACCAGCGAGCGGACGTAGAAGTCGTAGGTCTCCGACTCCGGCATGTTGGTGGGCACCGCGGGCAGCTGCGCACGCACGGGCGCGAGGTAGTCCTCACGGAAGGAGGCGATCGTCAGGCTGCCGTCGTCCCGGCCGTAGGCGGCGACGAGGTCGATGGTGGGCTGGATGATGTCGGCGCCACCGTCGGTCTTCAGCTCCACCACCAGGTGGGTGTCGGGGAAGGCCTCCAGGACCTCCGCGAGGGCGGCGTGGCGCACCCCCTGCCCGGCGAAGGGGGTGTCGCCGGACGCATCGGTCCAGGTCGCTCCGGCGTCCAAGGCCTGCAGCTCAGCCAGGGTCAGGTCCGCGACGGCGCCCACGCCGTCGGTTGTCCGGTCCACCGTGGCGTCATGGATCGTGGCGATGCGCCCGTCGGCGGTGACCTGCAGGTCCATCTCCAGGGTGTCGGCGCCGAGGTCGAGCGCTGCCCGGAAGGCCTCCATGGTGTTGGGTGGCGCGTGGCCCTGTGCACCCGCGTGGGCGATGATCGACACCTCGCGGGCGGCGAAGTGCTCGATCGGCGCGATCGGTTCGGTCTGTGCCCACGCAGCTGCCACCAGCGCGAGCAGCAGCCCGAGCATCACCCCGAGCCACCGTCGTGACCGTGGTGACCGTCGTGACCCTGGTGACCGTCCCGAGCGCACCATCGGACGCCTCCCAACGGGTGGGCTCCACCCATCGACCCCTCCCACGGCACTGGACCGTAGTCGTCGTCCTGCGACCGGAACGCGCACCAACGACGACCCTGGGTGCGATGAACGCACATGACAGTGGGTAGGCACAGCACCCGCCGCCGACGCGGGCGTGCGAGGATCCGCCGCACGCGCCCTGGGCACGGCCTGCCACGGCTCGTCGACCGGCACACCACCAGCCCCGGCAACCTCGGAGGTCACCCATGAGCGCCACGCGTCCGCACAGCATCCGTGTCGCCGCGGTCGCCGCAGCAGCGTCGCTGCTGCTGGTGGGTTGCTCCGTGGACAGCCTCCTCGAGCGAGGGCTGTCGATGGTCGAGGGTGTCGAGGGCGTCGAGATCGACCGGGAGGACGGTTCCTTCGCGATCCGTAGCGAGGACGGTGAACGCTTCTCCATCGACATCGATGAGGAGGAGGGCACCGCCAGCTTCGCCACGCAGGACGGGTCGGTGACCACCGGCCAGACCAGTGCACTGCCCCCGGAGATCGCCGCGGTGTTCACCCCACCGCCCGCCTTCGAGGTCCAGGCCGTCTCGGACATGAGCAGCGTCGAGGACGGCCGGGGCCTGTTGGCCCAGGGCCCGATCTCCGGTGAGTGGCAGGCGCTCTGGGAGGGCATCGCAGCCGCCGTGGAGACCGGTCCCTGGGACGAGGTCCAACGCCAGGTCGTGCAGGCCGGCGCGATGGGCACGGTGATCGGCGGTCTTGCAGACGGCCAGGGGACCCTCACGGTCACCCTGACCATGGAGGAGGACAGCGAGGAGGGGATGCTGTCGATCCTCCTGGTGACCCCGCCGGCGGACACCGACAAGGACTGAGCACCGCGGCCCGGAGAGCAGCGCCCGGCGATCAGCCGGTGCTGCTGCCGGCGAAGGGCGCGACGTCGGGCGGGAACAGCTCGATGAGCTCCTGACGGCCCCGCACGCCGACCTGCCGGTAGACACGGGCCAGGTGGTTCTCCACGGTCCGCACGGAGACGCCCAGCCGTGCGGCGATCGTGCGTCCGTCATGACCCGCCATGGCCAACAGCGCCGCGTCCCTGCGGCGGGGGCTCAGCTCCACCTCCCTGCAGCCCTCCAGGGCGGGCGTGTCCGCGTCGGTGCAGGCCGCCCGGAGCGCCCCGGCCAGGGCAGCGCAACGCTCCTCGCCACTGAGCTGGCCTGCCTGCTGTGCGGCCTCGGCGGCGGCGAGGGTGTGACCCTTGGCGGCCAGGTCGCGGGCTGCCTGCTCGAGGCCATCGGCGTCCTGCGCCGCCCAGGCCGTGAGGTGAGCGCGCTCAAGCCCGCTGTCACCACCACCGCGGGCCTGCTGCAGCGCCTCGAGGTGCGCGACGGCCTGCTGCGCGTCAGCGCTCGCACCGCCGAGCCGGGCAACCAGGTGCCAGGCGGTGACGGCGTCGATGCTGCGGCCGTCCGCTGCGGCGCAGCGCCCGAGCTCGAGCAGCTGCGCACCGACCCCTTCGTGCCCGTGGCGTACCAGGGCGACGAGGATGGCCGCGAGTGCACAGCGGTGGGCGACGGCGCGGCTGCGCAGACGGTCGGCACCGAGCTGCTCGATACGCCACTCCGCCTCGATCACGGAGCCGGTCAGCCCGGCCAGCACCGCCAGGTCCGCCAGCACCCACGGGCGTAACCGCAGCGGGTCGGCATCCCGACAGGCCAGCACCGCAGCCACCAGTCGCTGCCTCGCGACGGCGAGGTCACCCGCACGCCAGCGGAGCCAGCCCTCGACGGCGTACCACCAGGCGGTCTCCGAACCGAAGCAGCGCAGGCTGCTGTCCACCTCGTCCGCGGCCTCGGCGATCCGCTCGCGCAGGGGCCGCTCCTCGTCGGTCATGAGCTCGGCACCTCGGAGCAGGTGCTCAGCGATGGGGAGGAGCACCTCGCCACCCTGCTGGCTCAGCAGCGGCTCCGCGACGGCGGCCGCCGCACGGACGCGCGCACCATCGCCGGTCTGGAGACCGGCGAGCGCACCTGCCACGGCAGCGAGCACCGGGGCGGTCGTGGGTCGGACCAGCTCCCCATCGAGCTCCCCAGCGGCGTCGGTACCGAGGTCGCTGCCCACCACGAGGTCGGCGCCCGCCGCGCGGCCACTGTGAAGGGCGGCGTCGGTGGTGCGGTCCGTGGCGCGGCCCGTGGCTCGGTCAGCATCCAGGCCGTCGAGCCGAGCATCCACGGAGGTGATCCGACCGGCAAGGGCATCGAGGACCGCGGCGTACGCACGGGCCGCAGGTGCAGCATCGAGGGCCGTCGCGTGATCGGAGGCGCCGGACAGCGCAGCGACGGCCCTGGCCCACGAACCCTGCCCGACCGCGAGCCTGTGTGCCATCACCATGCCGTCGGCGAACGTGGCCGTCGGCTGCGTCGCTTGCTGGTTGGCACAGGGGCTGTCTCCGGTGGTCGGATCGACGGGTGTGCCCGCACAGCGCTCGGTCGCCGCCAGGGCCGCGATGTGACGCGCGAGGGGCGTGTCCTTCGCAGCGAGCGCCGCGTCAGCCAGGTCCCCGGCGAGCTGCGGATCACCGTGCCGATGGACGAACACGCTCGCCTCGGCGAAGGCCTCGGGCGACCAGCCGCCGACCTCCAACCGCCAACCGGCGAGGGCGACGCGACGGCGCCCCGTGACACCGGAACGCTCGAACGCCGCCGCCACAGCGTGCAGCGCTGCCGCACGCTGTTCCGGGAACATGCCGGCACGGACCACCTCGGCGTGGACGGCGTCCACGATGGCGAGCGTGCGCCTACCGGAGCCCGTCCGATAGCAGACCAGACCCCGGACCTCGAGCTCCTTGGCGGCCCGGCGGTCGATGAGCGTCACCGCCGCTCGGATCGGCAGGGGGGAGGCGAGCGCGAGGATGCGAAGATCCTGCTCGGCCTGACGACTGAGCCCGTCGAGCCGGCTGCCGACGAGCGCGGACAACCTCCGCAGTGGCAGGGGCGCCATCAGGCGCCAGCTGTCCGCACCCGGGCCGACACTGCCCATCTCCTGCGCGTCGCGGAGCAGCTCCTGGATGGCGATGGGATTGCCACCGGTCATGCGCCAGACCTCGTGGACCAGCTTCGGCTCGGGGAGACCCCCGAGCAGCTCGCTCACCAGTTCAGCGGTGGCACGGCGGTCGAGGGGCGTGACCGGAACCCGACGCCAGGACGGCTCCTGCCACCACGGCCCCAGCTGTGGGTCAGGCGCAGCCTGCGCGGTGACCGTCGTCACGACCCGGCACCATGGCTGGTCCTTGAGGGCGTGGAGTCGGGCCACGTCGAGCCGCGGCAGGCGCTGTGCGTCGTCGACCAGGACCAGGAGCTGCTGGTCGCCCTCAGGCACATCCAACGCGCAGGGCGTCACCGGGCCCTGCCCGGACCCCTGCGCCAGGTGAACAGGCCCGAGGTGTCGGCGTCCGAGCTCGGTCAGCACCCGGGTCTTGCCGACCCCGGGCTGGCCGCGCAGGACCACCGGCTGGGCCCGCGCGAGCTCGACCTCCACCCGCTCCAGCAGACGCTGCCGGCCGACGGTGCGTTCAGTGCCACGACCGGCACCCCTGCCCTGTTCCGTGCGGCCATCGGTGGCGGTGACGGTCATCATGGCGTCCCCCTGCTCGTCGCGTCGCCGCCACCGGACATGCGGCGAGCGATGCCGCCTGCGGTCCAGCAAGCCCCTGCGGTGGCTGGTTCGCGGTGCGTGGTTCCTCGACGAGGCAGGATGCGAGGCGACCTTTCAGTGGCGTCACGACAGGAGCATCTGCGCCGCGGGGACCACGCCCCGAACCCGACGTGGATGGCGTCACCGGTGCTCCGCAACCAGCGGGCAGCGCCCGCCGGAGCGGCCGAACCCTGCGTGGAGGGCACTGTGTAGGCTCGTTGCCTGCCGCCAGGGAGCCAGCCGATCGCCGCCCGCGATGCGAAGCGGCGCCCGCCACCACCGCCCCGGGTGACGTGGACGCCGCCGAATGTGAGCGCACGTGCCCGTGCGCTCAACGAGCGCGACCTGGTGGTCATCACGGCTGCCGCGGGCTGGGGGAAGACCTGCCTGCTGGCCACCGCCTTCGCCGGTGACGACGCCTGCTGGTACCGCCTCGACGCCCACGACCGGGATCCGGCGACCCTCGTCGACGGCCTGACCCACGCCCTACGGCGTGCGTCCGGGGCTGGCACCGCAGCTGCGGTGACCACGCCGGATGAGGGTGCGTCCCTGACAGCGATCCGCGATGCCTGGACGGACGGGCCACGCCGGCTGGTGCTCGAGGACGCCCACGAACTCCACGGTTCACCCGCCCGCGAGCTGCTGGTCGCCCTGTCGCAGGAACTACCGGCCGATCGACAGCTGATCGTCTCGGGGCGGCGATCCCTCGAGCTGGTCGACGACCGTGCACGGATGTCCGACCAGGTGGTGGAGCTCGATGCCCGCGACCTGCGGCTCGACCTCGCCGTGGTCGCCAACGCCGTCGAGGACGAACTCGACAGCGATCTGGCACTCGCCGCCCGCATCACCGACGCCGTCGGCGGGTGGGCCGCGGGCGTCCGGCTCGCACTGGACGCGCTGGCGGAGGTTCCGGCGCCGCAGCGGTCCGCTGCGCTGGACCGACTCCTGGGGCCCTCAGGGCCCATCGGCCGCTACCTGCGCCGGGTCGTCGCCACCGAACTCGACCAGGCGACGCGGGAGTTGCTCGCCTGTGTGCAGCTGCTGGCTGGGACGACCACCGAGTGGCTGACCCGGATCACCGGATCATCACCTGCCACGGTCGACGACGAGGTGGAGTCGCTGCTGCGCAGAGGGCTGGCACGCCACCGGGCCGACGATCCGACCACGGTGGAGCTGACGCCGGCGATCCAACGCCTGGTCGACGACCATCTGCTCGCGGAGCTCGAGCCCGACGCCGGCATCGTCGACGCGGTGGTGCGGGCACTGATCGACGACGGTGCCCTGGCAGCGGGCCTGGCCGTGCTGTCACGTGCCGACCGTCCCGAACAGATGGCCGCACTGCTCGAGCGACATGGCCGTGAGCTGATCCACGCTGGCCACCTCAACGCCGTGGCCAGCGGCGTGGAGCAACTCCCCCAGCAGCTGCGCACACCCCGCATCGAGTCCCTGCTGGCCGAGGCACTGGCGTTCAGAGGGGAGTGGGCGCAGGCCCTGCGCAGCCTGGATGCCGCAGGTCTCGAGGACGACGGACCGCTCAGCAGTGAGCTGGCGACCCAGCTCGGGCTGATCCACCACACGCGTGGCGACCTGGCCGCGGCCATCGCCGCCTACGGCCGTGGCCCGGACCAGGAGGACAGCGCGGCCTTCGCCGTACTCCTCGGTTGGAGCGCCACCGCCCACTGGCTGCGAGGGGAGCTCGACGCGGCGCGCAGCTGCGTCGCGCACGCGATGGAGCTCGCGTTACGACACGGCGATGACCGGGCCCTGGCCTACGCCCATACCGCGGCCGCCCTGGTGGCCGCCAGCGATGGTGATCGCCGCGGCAACATCAACCACTACCACCAGGCGCTGGCCGCGGCGGAGCAGGTCGGCGATGAGCTGCAGCAGGCGCGCATCCTGACCAACCTCGGCTCACACCACCTCGAGGAGGGCCGCTACAGCGAGGCACTGGAGGTCACCGGCCGGTCGATCGACCTGGCCGAACGCCAGGGCTTCGCGACGATCATCGGCGTGGCGCGCTGTAACCGTTCCGAGGCGCTGCTGCAGACGGGCGCGGTCGACGAGGCGATCGCCGATGCGGAGCGCGCCCGTGAGGTCTTCGCCCGGATCGGCGCACGCACCGAGGCCTACGCCCACCACATGCTTGCCGCAGCCCGGGCCGAACGCGGTGAGCTCGCGCTCGCCCGGCAGGCCTACGAGCGGGCGCTGCGGCTCGGTTCGCCCTCCGGAGACCGTCAGGCCCTCGTACCTGCGCACCTCGGGCTGGCCTGGGTCCTCGCCGGGACCGATCCCGATGGTGCGGTCGCCGCCATCTCCCGGGCCAAGGAACTGGACGACGGTATGGCCGCCCCCGAGGTGGCGGCTGCCGAGGCATGGGTGGCCCTGGCCGAGGGCGATCACGTGCGGGCCGCGGACCTGGCCCTGACCGCCCGTCACATCGGCGCATCGCGGGGCAACCAGGCCGTGGTCGCCCGGGCGACCGTGTGCCTTGCGCTCACCCAGGAGGATCCGCTGCCGGGACTGCGTGACGGGCTGGCGCTGTACCGCGAACTGGGCACCCCGCTGTGGGAGCTGCGGCTGCGCCTGGCCATCGCCTGCCGCTCACGGCAACCCTCCGACCGCGCCCGGGCCGGTGACCTGGAGCGCGAGCTCACCGCGCTCAGCTGTCCCCCCGACCGCAGGGTCTGGGCGATCCGAGCCCTGGTGGGCGCGACGGACTCCAACTCGATGTCGATCCGGGCGCTGGGCGGCTTCACGGTGCTGCACGCCGGCCAGCCGGTGCCCGCCTCCGCGTGGGGCTCGCGCAAGGCGCGCGAACTGGTCAAGGTCCTGCTCTCGCGTGCTCCACGCGCCGTGAGCCGTGAGGAACTGGGCCATCTGCTGTGGCCGGACGAGCCCTACGACCGCATCTCGAGCCGGTTGTCCACAGCGCTCAGCCTGGCCCGCACGGCCCTGGCAGGTGAGGACGGTGCGCGCGACGACGCACCCATCGCCACCGACGGCAGCATCGTCCGACTGGAGGTCGAACGCACCGAGGTCGACGTGCTGACCTTCCGAGAGCTGGCCGAGGCCGGCCTGCGGGCCGCGCGGACTGGTGATACCGAGTCCGCCGTCGGGCTGCTCCTCCAAGCCGAGGAACTCTACGGCGGTGACCTGTTCGAGGACGATCCCGACCTGCCCTGGGCACAGGATCGTCGCGTCGAGTTGCGCTCGCTCTACCTGTCGGTCACCCGCAGCCTCGCCAAGCTCGTGATCGAGGAGGAGCCGGAGCTCGCGATCCGCCTGCTGCTGCGGGTGCTCGACCGTGATGCCTACGACGAACCGGCTCACCTCAACCTCGCCGTCGCACTGCTGCACGCCGGGCGGCACGGTGAAGCCCGGCGGCGCTACCACCTCTACTGCGACCGGATGGCGGAGCTCGAGCTGCCCGCGGTCCCCTTCCACGAGGTGATGCGCGCCCTGGAGACCGACCAACGCCGCCGCGCAGCCAGCTGAGGTGCCGGAGAGCTAGAGACCTCGTACGAGGTTGTAACAGCGCCGTTACGGGCGGTGGCGGCAAGACCACTACCCTGCGCCCCGCCGCCCGCGGTGGTGGCCTTCCCCTCCCTCCATCGGTACGACCGCGGCGCGAGCAGGTTGCTGCGCGCCCATGAGGAGCTTTGGACGTGAGTGAGCAGACGACCACCAGCGAGTCCAGTGGTGGTGGGCTGGACCGGTTCTTCAAGCTGTCGGAGCGTGGAAGCGAACCACGCACCGAGGGCATCGCCGGCCTGACCACCTTCCTGGCGATGGCCTACATCGTCTTCGTCAACCCCCTGATCCTGGCCGACGCCGGCATGGACCCGGGCGCGGTGTTCGTGGCGACCTGCCTGGCGGCAGCCCTCGGCACGCTCATCATGGGGCTGTGGGCCAACCTGCCCATCGCCCAGGCACCGGGCATGGGCCTGAACGCCTTCTTCGCCTACACCGTGGTGCTGGGCTTCGGTATCGAGTGGGAGACGGCGCTGGCGGCCACCTTCGTCTCCGGCGTGCTGTTCCTCATCCTGGCCGTCACAGGCGTGCGTGGCGCCATCATCCAGGCGATCCCGCACCAGCTCAAGATGGCGGTGGGCGCGGGGATCGGACTGTTCATCGCCTTCATCGGGCTGAAGAACGCCGGCATCGTCGTCGCAGATGAGGCGACCACGGTCGGGCTCGGTGACCTGACCCTGAACTCGACCCTGCTGTCGATCTTCGGGCTGATCGCGATCTCACTGTTCCTGATGCGCGGGCTCAAGGGCGCGGTCTTCTACGGCATCGTCGCCACTGCGGTAGTGGGGCTCGTCACGGGGCTGCTCGACACGCCCTCGGCCATCGTCAGTGCACCACCGAGCCTCGCACCGACCTTCGGCGCGGCCTTCACGGCGTTGCCCGAACTGTTCGCTCCCGAGCTACTGATCGTGGTCGGCACCATGCTGTTCGTCGATTTCTTCGACACCGCGGGCACCCTGATCGCCGTGACCAACCAGGCGGGCCTGCTCGACGAGGAAGGGCGGCTTCCCGGCGGGACCCGGCCGCTGGTCTCCGACGCCGTGGCCACCATGGGTGGCGCCGCGATCGGGACCTCGACAACGACCTCCTACATCGAGTCCGCCGCCGGTGTCGGTGCAGGTGGCCGCACGGGCCTGAGCTCGGTGGTCACCGCGGCGCTGTTCCTGCTCACGATCTTCTTCTCTCCCCTGCTGACCGTGGTGACCGAGCCGGTGACCGCTGCGGCACTGATCATCGTGGGCGTGATGATGGCCCGGGGCTTGAAGGACATCGAGTGGGACCAGATGGAGGTCGCGATCCCGGCCTTCGTCACCGTGGTCGCGATGCCCCTGACCTACTCCATCGCCACAGGCATCGCGATGGGGCTGTTCCTGTTCCCGTTGCTGATGGTGTTCCGGGGGAAGGCCAAGGAGGTGCACCCGATCATGTACGTGCTCGCGGTGCTGTTCCTGGTGTTCTTCGCCTTCCTGGCGGAGTAACGACCTGCGGTCCCGGCGAGGTGGCGGAGGGCGAGCGGACTGACGCACGTGTCCCCGGCCACACGGACCCGCCGCGCGCCAGCCCCGCTTGCCAGCCGCGCTTGCTAGCCCAGCGCGCCAGCCCCGCGCGCCAGCCCCGCGCGCCAGCCCCGCGCGCCAGCCCCGCGCGCCAGCCCCGCGC
>LKMJ01000889.1_pt1 | contig 25047 bp, 34 predicted proteins | sample 643391 | NCBI WGS metagenome assembly LKMJ01 (sample SAMN04112250, study PRJNA286221) | soda lake metagenome | biome: soda lake; feature: Kulunda Steppe; material: water; isolation source: sample PL-Br10 brine of Picturesque Lake | place: Russia: Kulunda steppe | collected 2010-07 | reverse complement strand
AGCCCCGAGAGAGCAGGATATTAGCCATACAGAGTATGTCGCTGAATTAAGTTTTCTTAATCGTTATTTCCTTTGAACTAATATACCTTCTTTCATATGATGGACTTTAAACGCTTAGTAGTAAGCCCCGAGAGGGATTTGAACCCTCGACCTGCTCCTTACAAGGGAGCTGCTCTGGCCAGCTGAGCTATCGAGGCGGGTAAAAGAGAATTAATAGATAATACTTTTATCTTGAGGCCTGTTTTTATACGTCGACGTCTGCGTCGTCTGGTACGTCTGGGCCTCTGTTTTTGACCTTTTTCTCGGCCTTGTCTTTGATTCTGTAGATGTTACTTGAACGTGTGCATTCTGGGCATTCGATCCACCAAGGCCTAGAGCCTAGTTCTCCTTCGCCTTTGAATGTGTGTCCGCAGTATGGGCATTTGATGACGTACATGAAGTTTTCCATGTCGTAGGATGCGACTTTTGCAAATCCTGTTTTTTCTCCTTCATCGTTTTCCATTTCTCTGTTGGTTGCGTAGTCTAGCCTGTCGTAGTCTAGGTCTAGTGTTACATCCGGTTCTTTTTCTGATTCTCTTGACATCTTTTATCCCACATCTTAACTTGTCCGCAGTAGTTTTTTTAAGTTACTACCTGCTTATAAACCATTTCTACATCTTCTTCATCAATCTCTATACCGATATCTTCAAACCCTTCTACATTAACCGATTTGGAGACTTCAAATACTTCGCTTGGTTCTGATACTTCCTTGATTGAGGGATTGTATTTTCTCAATAGTCTGAGATCCCATTCTCTATTGCATTCAATGACAACTAAATCATATCCTGACGCTGTAGCTAGAAAACCTTTTGCTATATCCTCCATCGAATTCAACTTGATATAGGCCTTTTCATCTATTGGAGAACCGCCTAGGCCTTCTGAAACCTTTCCATCTATAACATACTCCTTGATTCCAGGTATTTTCTCGAGCTCTTCCTCATTCTCTATTTCTGCAGTTATCTTTGTTTTCTTGAGTTCAGCGTTTTTGACACGAGGTCTAATATTTTTCAATAATTTTTCAGGCTTCTCCGTTGCAGTTATCTCCACCTTCATACATCCTCTATTGTAAGGCAAGTGTTTTTATTTAGGTCTTTCCAAATAGTTTTCATGGGTTTTCTAGGTGACGACGAAAAAGAGTCAGATAATTTTGTGGAGGAAGTAAGTATTTCCGCTCCAGAAGAGAATGAATCTGAATCCAGAGACAACTCCAGTTTAAAGAGAGAAGCGGAGCAAAAGTTTTCAGGGAGTAAAACCGGTTCGACTTCAGAGAGTGTAAGCCTTGAAGATGTTCATAGGCAGAATGAGAAGATTATTTCTATGCTGGAAGACCTTCAAGAAGACGAAAACACCAGTACTGGTTCAGATGTAGGAGGTGCTATGGATGGGGTACTATGATAGTGTAAAAGACGAAGTAAAGAAAAAGGCCTCAGATAACGATAAGAGTTCTAGTCTTTCAGACAAAGCTAAATCAAACAGCGGTAGTAGTGGAAGCAGTTCATTCAATACCTTGAAAGAGTCTGCGAAGGAGACTAGTGAAGAAGAACAGGATGGTGATGATACTCCTATTGAAGTGCTGGAAGAAGGCCTGGAACAGAAGCAAAAGAAGCCAAGCAGTAATTTCTCAAGTAATGATTCGGCCGGTAACTCGAAGAGTAAATCAATCAGTAAAGATAACTCTAGAGAAATGTCTCAGAGTGTAGAGGGTTCTGAATTGGCTGACAAATTAGATACGATTATTGATCAGAATCAGAGAATGATTGAGATATTGGAAAGTTTTGGAGAGTAAGACCTCTCCCGTGAGTAAAATAAAAGAGTTTTTTTTATTGAGAGCAAGCATAGTTTTTTAGACTATTTCTACAGAGATTTTTTCTCTTCCGCTGCTTGTTGTTTCTCTCTGTTCTCTTAGCTCGATCTCCAGCTCCATCTTCTTGAACTCATCTGTCTGATAGAACTCTAACTCTAGTTTGCTGTCCTCTGTAGGCGCAATATCTACTTCTTCCTGTCCTTTGAAGCTTAGGCCTACTTCTCCTTCACGGATTTTCTCCGCGAAGTTTTCCAAAAAGTTAGCTAGTTCGTCGTCTGAAAAATCAAAATCGAGTTCGACTTCTTTGCTTGACATAAAATAAAGAATATGGGTGAAATGTTTTATTTGTAAGGCCTCTAACGTGACATCAGTTTCCTTGATAGGAAGTGATCTTTCTCCTCTAATTCTCTGATTGCCTCTACAGCAAACAAGTATGCGGTTGAAAGCAGTAATAGGCCTAATAGTCCCGGCCCAATATCGACTGCATTACGTGCTGCATAGATTGAGGAGAACGTCAGTAACAAACCTAGAATGAACAGCGTAAAGGAGATACCTATCTCGGTGTTTGTGCTCATGTTAGGAAGACCGAAAACATCTTCTTCTTTAACTTTGGAGTCTTCTTCGTCTGACATAATTGAAAAATTACCTCTTACAGAAAAAATAGGCCTCTAGTTTGATTTAAATCTTTTTACTCGCCTAAGTCATCCACATTCAAGTCTCTATTCTCAGGTGTGAAAGCTGAAGGCAAGTGAATATGATAGACCCCATCAGATTTCTGAATAACTAATGGCATTTCTTCCAGTAAGCGAGAGACATTGATTGAGTATACTCCTTCTTCTTCTACACTGATAGAATCAATATCGAACTCGAACTGGATATTTTCTTTTTCCGAGACTCCTCGCGCCACCATTTCTTCGACTTCCTCGACAACTTTTTCATCCTCCTCTTCAAGGCCTTCAGACGGCTCCTGCTCATACATGAAGAGGCTTGAACCGCACTCGCAGCCGTCTATCAGCTTGTCGGAGTCGTCCTCATAGACTTCTCCACAGTTCATGCATCTGTGTGGGATCTAGGCCACCTCTCTGACTTGTTTATAGTTATTCAATATTTTTTACACCTTTTCTAATTGTCTGCGTTCTCCAGTTTAGCAAGGAATGAAACCGTGTCTCTTTCTTCCTTCACTTTCTCCATAACTCTTGAATTCCCTACAATAGTCAGGCCTTCCCGATATTCTCTGTCCAAAACCCTGTTGTAAAAAAGCTCCTTAGCACGGTCAAACCTAGTATTGCTGCTATCAAGGCCTAGAAACTCGACACCAGGAAAATCATCGTCAATTTCCTCCATCGAGGCCTGAATTAAAGATCTCTTCTCATCAGGAGTCCATCCCTCTTCAAGGACTAAGACGTAATTGTCTTTCACTTTCTCAAGGACAGAGTCAAGCTTCTCATCAAAAGTGTCTCCTGTCAGTTTATCCTTTGCCAGGAATTCAATTGTCACTCCATCTTTTCCTGCCATTATCCTAACCTTTCAACTATTTCCTGATAAAGCTTGTCTATGTTTTCGCCCTCTTTCGCCGATATTTCAAGTACAGGATGCTGAGGGAAAGCATCTCTAACCCTTGAAGGATCCGAATCCTCCAAATCAGTCTTGTTAGCAAGCACCAAGATCGGAATGTCCTTAGCCTCCAAGTTTCCAATTATTGTAACGTTTACCTGAGTATAAGGATCTTCTGTAGAATCGAAAATCACAAGACATGCATCTACATCGTCTAAGTATTTTATTGCTTCTACAATTCCTTTTGTAGCTTCTTTAGCCCGGCCTTTAGCCTCATCTTCTTCTATACCGTGCTCTGTGAAGTCTTTGAAATCAACGTTAGTAGAAATACCAGGCATATCCAAAAGATTCAAGTCTAATGTACGGCCATCATCTGCTTTAATGGTAACTTTTTCCTTTTTCTCAACCGCACGAGTCTCATGAGGCACCTCAGAAATATTGCTCATTTCTTCTCCGGATAAATCCATAGAAATATGGTTCGCTAAGGTTGACTTACCTGCGTTAGGAGGCCCGTAAATCCCGATGCTGATATCATCCTTTTCTGAACCGCTAAACAAATCATTAATGAATTTCTTGAGCCGATCTATCATTTTGACACCGCTTAATGATAAAACAGGCCTCGATCTATAAAAACCATTTGGATTTATAAACAACCATTTATTAAACGGTCAGGCCTGAAATGAAAAATATGGAAGTTGAAAAAGGAGTAATCACAGCAGTCTTCGACGAAGACAACCGAGTCCTAGTGCTGAAAAGAAAAAAGAACTGGAAAGGCTGGGAACTACCCAAAGGCCACCTAGAAAAAGACGACTACAGAGAGACCGTCCTAATCGAACTTGAAGAAGAAGCAGGAATAGACCCAGAACTAGTAGACCTAGTAAAAGACCTAGAAGAAACAGTAGAATGGGAATACACACAAGAAGGAGAAGACTTCAAGAAACAGTACAAGGCCTTCCTAGTAAAAGTCTCAGACGTAGAAAGAGTAGACACATCCCAAAACCCTTGCGACGAACACGAACACGGCTTCTTCCTAAGGCCTCGACACGTCGAAGAAATGCTAGAATACGAGAACAACAAAAAAGTTTTAAGAAAAGCAATCGAAGAGATAGATTGAAAACATTACAATTCTAAAATTAACTTATGACACAACCAAACGAACTACTGGAGCTTTACCAGTTCGAAGGATGCCCATTCTGCGGAAAAGTAAGACAGAAAATGACCGAACTAGGCCTCGACTTCATCGCTCGACAAGTAGATCCGGACAATCGTACAAGAGTAGAAGAAGTATCAGGCCAGACAAATGTACCAGTCCTGAAAGATCCTAACACCGACACAATAATGCCTGAATCCGACGACATCGTAGAATACCTAGAAGAGCATTACAGCTAAAACGCTTCTAGCACATTTCTAAATTCTTCTTTAGTCAAAGGCCTATCATTCACAGGAGCCAACATGCAAAGCGGTCCTGTCGCCAGTTCCACGCCTTCATTCCACTCTTCATTTGATCCCGGACCGAAAAAATCTCTATAGGCCTCCATAAGTTCATTCAACTTTTGTTCTTTTCTCCTTGAGCCATCTCGAAAATCTTTGACTCTATAAAATTGTCGGTAAGAATTGAAGAGTTCGTCAAATTGCCTCTCTCTTTCATTCAGGCCGTAAAGATGACTGACAATTCCAAGACCTCCATACTCAAAAACACGTTCAAAATCTTTCGTTAATTCTTGTGCTTCTTTTTCAGAATTCATAATTTCATCTAAGGACCTTTCAAAATCCTGGGAATTCTGTTCATAAGACTCTGAATCATAACTTTCGGAGGCCACAATGAGTAACTAAATGCTAAATTTAAATATAAATAGGATGATAGAGACAGTAAAGCCAGGATTTAAATAAAAATACGGAAAGAAGTGTTTTTTCTTTTAATTAGTCCTCATGAGCATCCATATTCCCTTTTACCCAGTCGCTTGAGACCTCTTTATCATGACTGCTTTGCATATGGTTTATCGCTTGGCTCATCACAGAATCTTCTCCATTTGAGAAATCGCTGTCGCAGTGTGGACATACAAATTTTGCCATTTAATTTCACCAGATGAAGTATAGTTTTTGAAGTTAAAACCAATATTTTCAGGTTAAAAAATATATCAAACCATAATAAAAGCTGATAAATTTTCAAAAACCTGCGAATAATCTGTTAATCTCTGTTAGCTAGTTCATGCAGAATAATGAATGATTCGACCGCATTCTCCACCTCAACATAATCCATATCATTTTCTTCACAGTATTCCTGGGCCTCAGTTCCTGTCTGTGCGAAGAATAAGCTGTTAGGCATCTGCAGTATATCGGTATGTTTGTCTCCTGTATTCGCAGCGACAACAGAGTCCTGTTTATCGCCCAGTATATCTTCAGCCGCACTAGTCTTCAAATTCTCATAGCCTTTTGGACCATAATCAAACGAATGATCATGATAAGTACTATGCCAGAACTCAGAGTCACTATTCTCATTAAAATCTTCTACAACCTCAGCCACAAAATCCTCAAAATTTTCCTGAGTAAAGTCACTATCCGCACGATAATCAGGGAACATTGCAATCCTATCTCCTTCATCGTGGAAGCCCCATGGAATAAATGGATTAGTAGCAAATACGTTAGTCAATGTCTCAGCAGCGTCCCTTGACTTCTCAAAACGAATCATATCATTATGGAACTCAAAGAGATCTGCACGCTCCCCCTCCATATAAGACTTAATTTGGGCTTGCACATTCTGCGAACTGGCATAATCGTAAAGATCAGCATAGACTGTGTCTTCCACCGAGAAACGATCATCATCTAAATTGGCTCCAAAAGCCTCTACACACGCAGAACCAATAATATTCGACACGTTATCCCCGTACATAAACTGTAAATCATTCTCAGCCAGATGCTCAAACAACGTAAGATTGAAATCATAGATTTCAAAGCTGTCCTCTTCCTCCCAGTCAACAGCATACTGAAAATCTCCGATAGCATGCTCAAAATCTTCAACACCCGGCAGTTCTCCCTCCAATTGCTCCTGAGGATGGTAAACAGCACCCATCTCTCCAGCAACATCAATCTCCTGCAAACCTAACTCTTCAGCCTGACCTAATAAATAACCTAGGCCTCTACCCGAAATAATTCCGGGGTTCAAAACATTTACATCTTCAACTAATAAATCAAAGGCATCACTGACTCCTTCATGATATTGATCGCCTCCAGAATCCCGTGTACGAACCGGACCATCAAAATCAGTGTAAGGCTTAACAAGATAATCTTCATCGATATCAAGGCCTTCAATAATTTCTCTCGCTTCACTGACGCCTTCATCTATCCGTTCCTGATCGAATAGTTCCTCATCGACATAATCTCTCCAGTTTGTCACAACATGAACTATGAACCGGAAAACTATTACCCCCTATCTATAGTTTAGTGCACCATTACACTCTACTATATACTTCTAGCAAATATGCATAGCATCAAACCAAGACTTAATTGATCTACTTTACTTTAGAAAATTAATTAGAAATGGACCGGGCCAGATTTGAACTGGCGGTCTCCACGTTATCAGCGTGGCGCTATAACCTGGCTAAGCTACCGGTCCCTTATGTATCTAGAATAGGTGGAAAGTATTTTTAATGCATGGTTAAACAACCAAAATCTTTAACCTTTCAAAGGCCTAAAAAATTTCCATGGGCTCAGTTGAGGACAAAGTCCTTGAGGTAGAGGAGAAGATTGAGAATTTAGTCCCTAAAACTTACAGAGCCCGTCTCAAGCTTTTCATGGACCAGTTAATGCCTGTTGCATTAATCATGCTGGGATCCCTGATAACATTTCATTTCTTTATGCCAGTCAGCGAACAGCTTTCTAGAACAATCACCTTAGCGAACTACGGCCTAATATTTTTCTTCACTTTAAGACTAGCGCTAGGATTCAGTCTAGCTGACTCACATCAAAGATTTCTACGCCAGCACTGGTTTGACGCCCTACTAGTCATCCCAACTGTCAGCTTGTTGAACGAGGTAAGATTTCTTTCTGTCCTAGAATCTGAAAGAGAAGAGAAGGCTTTACTCGGATTTATTTTCACGCGAAGCACTGTAGTAGCTAGCCAAGTAACCAGGATATTCAAGATTGTTTGGAGAACAATCAAATTCTAAAAAGAGAATAAAATATTTTTTGATGGGCCCGACGGGATTTGAACCCGCGACTACCAGGTTAAGAGCCTGGTGCTCTGCCAGACTGAGCTACAGGCCCCATCCTAATAAACTGAATTTAGACAGTAAAAACTTTAAACACAGAACCTTAGAAAAAGGCCTGAAAAACTTAGAAAACTAAGTAAAATCAAAATTAGAGAAAATTAAATAGTAGAGAAAAAATTAGAATTTTTATCTGAGTTCGGTCTTCCTGATCTCTAACTGTCTGAATGGGTAGACTTTCTCAGCTCGATCTCTGAACTCTTCCTGAACTTTGTCAGTGAAAATATTCTCCATGAACTCTTCATAGGTCTGACTGGAAGCATTCTCTTCAATTACTTCTGAGATCTCTCTTCTAGCGGCTTTATGCGCTTTCCCTGAAGCCTTTCTCAAAGTAGATCCAACTACTTTGACTCTAACTGTTTCACCATCAGAAGTCTCGTAATCATCTACTAAGTCAAATCTATCTGTTTCAGTTCTGATCATTCTTGAAACGAACTCTGATGATACGCTCATTTCCTGAATTCTTGTGAAGGCCTTGTTTCCTTCAACGTCTGTTACTTTCAGAGTTACATCTGCGTAGTATTTATCTGACTGTTCAAGTAGGTCATTCAGGCCTTCCTTAACTGTTCTTCCGACTACCTGAGAATCTTTCTCTGCAGGTGTCTCAGTTACAGTGTCTTCATCAAAAATATCCGGTGCCTGTACCTCATACCAGTTTTTCTGCAATACCGCTTTAGCCATACCTAAGTTACAGACTCAAAACTTTATAAACCATAATCAAGCTCTCTGAGAAATTTCCTCTTTAAGCATCTCAATAAATTCATCTTTGTTCTCTCGAGGAATCTTTGCTCCAGCCGCTACATTGTGGCCTCCTCCTTCGCCATCAAGCTCCTCGCAGATTTCTCCTATTATTTCTCCCAGGTTCAGGCCTTCTTCTACTAGTTCTTTTGTGGCTCTTGAGGATACTTTTATTTCGTCTTTTCCTGAGTGTGCTGCACCCATGACTACTGATGATTCGAAAAACCCGTTTGACATGCTAATTGTGGTGACCGTCCCTATGAAGTCGTCTTGAATATTATCTTCAGCATCAATCACTCCAATAATGTCTTCGTAGATATACTCCTTATTATCTCTGTTATTTTCTACAAATCTAAGCGATTTGCTGATTTTCCTACCATAGGCTCTGGAAACTGTCTTCGCTAGATCCAAATCCTGTTCAACCAAAATCTTTACGCCATCCTTCGCTCGACCCAGTCTACCGCATGCGTTGATGACTGTTGAGAATTCTCCGATTTCATAACCATTTTCGAGAGTATAGATATCGTTCAGTAATGGCTGAACAGGTCTACCGGTTTTAATTAGCCCGTTAATCAGTTTTTTCTCTTCTTCAGGTGTTAAATCGCTCAACGTTCTGAAATCTCCGTTTTTCCTGATTTCAACTCCTTGGGACTTTACGAACTGGACTGCGCCCATTTCATCATTTGAAATTCCTTCAAGATGCGGATCTGTAGTATACTTTAGAGAGTCTTTCAACGGTTTAGTGCTTCTACCATACAAGTCTAGGCCTCTCCTTTTTTCAATTATCTCGTTTTCAAGCGCTAAATCTACAAGTTCTTGGTTGAGTCCCATGAACTTGCCCTCTTGCTTTTGCATGTCGCCAGTCGCTCCAATCAAAGCCCATTCAACTAAGTCAATATTATCTTTGTCGTATTCATGAGCGAGAATAAAAGTCATGCCTGCCGCAGAAATCGCTTCTCCACCGTCAATCCCTAAGAAATGTGGATTCATATGCATAAATGAGCCTTCCTCTGAAGGCTCGTGGTGATCAGAAACTACTACCTCTTTTTCATCAGCCAAAATTCTTTCAATATCTGAGGCCTTTCCAGAACCTATGTCGACGAAGATGATCATTCCTTCGTCTTCTTCAGCCAGTCTTTCCACATCTTCTTCGTAAAGCTGTCTCAGAATCTCATATTCAAAATCTTTACCTGCGCGTTCAAGCATTTGATGTGCAATCGCTGTCGCTGAGATACCATCTGCGTCGTACTGTCCGACTAACCTGATTTTTCCGTCGAACTCTTGAATCTGCTTTGCGGCTTCACCAGCTTTCTCTCTAAGTTGTTCTAGGCCTGACATGTATTATTCAGTACTTCCAGTCTTGATCAATGTTTCCGTTATCTCTGTGGTATGCAGCGATTCTACGGATCTTTGCCTTTGTCAATTCTAGTCTTCTCTCTGCCTGTGCGTCTTCAGGGTTGTCTTCAATATGTTCTTCAATAGTTTCAGCTTTATTCAACAAGTTTTGAAGGTCTTCAGGAAGTTCCAGGGATGCATCGTTTTCCTCTAAAATCTCTGTCACGGATTTCTCTGTGATCTGCTCTACACTTGGGATGCCGTACTGATCTCTTAATCTTAAACCGATCTGCGCTGGCTGTAGGCCTTCGTTTCTTAGTTTAAGCACTAGCTCGGTGACTTCTTCTTCGTCGTAGTCAACCCAGTCAGGTTTACTTTCTTCTAAAGGTTTTTTGCTTCCACTGCTTCCTCTTCCGTCAGAATGCATTTTTGCCATTATGTTATCACGTATTGTTTGCCGACACGGCTAAGCCCACCCTGTTTTTCCAGTAATAAATGGGACTTCACCGCTCTAACTTCAACACTTGGAACAAAATTTTTTATATCAAGAGCAGCTCCAAAGGCCTCGATCATTTTTCTTTGCAACATACTCCCAGAAATAAAACTCGTTTTCACGTGAGAATTCTGAAGGATATACCCGGGCGTAACCTTCCACAATCAGCTTTCTAGTAATATCTCCATCGCCGCGAATATAGGCCAGTCTTCTATCATAAAACCCTCGTTCATTACTCTTCCTGTCATCCACCAATTTAACTGATTCAGAGGTATGGTTCTCTACAAAATCTGTAGCCTCCTCACCATATTTTTCTAGGCATTCAATCGAGACCTCATCGTTCGGCAACCCGAATTCCTCAGGTTCATTATCTGTGAACTCGAAAGTTTCAGGAGTATCCATACCAAGAAAACGAACAGTATCTTCTTCCGTCTCCAAAGTATCTCCATCAATAACCCTTTCCAGCTCTGCATCATCATAGCTAGGATAGACTTGGCCAGCTACAAGAATCGCTAAGGTTAGGAATGCTGGTATCAGGTATTTCATGGTTTTATTTTGTGGCTTTCAGTACTTGAAGTTGTCTTTTTCTGTGAGAACTTTTGTTTTTGAGAATTTGTTGGAGAGTTGTTTCTCAAAGTTCATGTTCTGGTTGTAGACGAGGTATAGGCTGCCGTTTTTCTTCAGACATTTGTGTGAATTCTTGAACATTTCATCTGTGATTCCTTTTCCTTGATGGGTTGGAGGATTTGAAACAATTACATCAAACTTCTTATCCTTGAATCCATCAAGGCAGTCGCGGTTATTGATTTCGTAATCTTCAACATTATTTAATTCAAGGTTTTGCTCAGCATAGTAGGTTGCTAAAGCGTTATCATCGGTCAAGTGTACACTACAGTCTAATTTTTTGGAAAGAAAAATTCCTATGGCGCCGTAGCCACAGCCAAGATCTAAGGCCTTAGATTCTTCCGGAATATCTAGGTTTTCAAGTAAGATTTCTGTGCCTTTATCCAGGGATTTGAATGAGAAAAGGCCTTCACAAGTCTTGAACTTCAAATTTACTTCATCTATATTTGCTTCAAAGCTGTGCTCTATACCTGGTTTTTCAGGTAGTTGGTCTCCACTATGTGTGTATCTGTATAATCTTTGGCTGCCTTTTTGAGCAACTTTCTCAAGGGTTCCAGAGCCTTTTTTCATATAGTTCTTGTATCGGTTTATCCCATCTGTCTTACTGCCTGCTACGAATAATTCGCCTCTATCTTTTAATAGATCTATAATGTTTCTAATCCTGTTTTTAACGAGATCAACAGGCTCATAGCTTTTCGGAGCATAAACAATCTTATCAAAACTTCTATCAAGGTCGCTGTAAAAACTTGTTTTAAATGCTTCGGCCGTGTCAATACTGTTTCTTCCCAAGTTAAGGCCGGTCAGTTGTTTTGCTCTATCACTTGTATCGGCAGCTAATACTCTGCCATTATCTACTTTATCGCCTACATTAACTCCAAGAAATCCGTAACCAGACTGAACTACCAATACATCATCGTCCTTCTCAGGCCTTACCTCATCACCAATTAAAAGCTCAGAATCACGAAAATCCTTCTTAGGAATAACGCCATCAGCTGAGATGAAACTGTAAACTTTCGAACCTTCAGGCCCTCTACTTTCAAGTTCAAATTCGTAACTACAATCTTCCATATGTAAAGTTCAAATTAAAGCATTTTATCTGTTAAGAGATTCGATTTTAGTCTTGTCTGAATACATACAAGTCATCTGGATGTGGATTTATCTCTTCTAAGGTATCTTGAATTTCTAAAGTATTTCTGTCAATTACCCCTACTACTTCGTAATTAGGGCTTTCCTGTATTTCGGATGCATTATTTAGATAATCGTTAGCAAAAACCCATTCTGAAGAATTCAATTCAAGAACATTCAGAGCATCGACAGCTGCATTTCTGAAAACAGTAAGACCGATGTCTTCATCCAAATGGAGGTTTTCGGCGTCAGCGCCTCTAATATCATATCCTTCAGATTTTAACTGCTCAACAGCAGCATCATTAACTTCTGCAAAAATTACCGAAGCCTCAGGAAAAGCTTCAGCTGTAGAAACATCACTACCATTAGCAGGTTCATAAACAGTATCAAAATTTATATCGAAGTAATTTTTGGCAGTTCTGTAACATTCTATTCTCTGATCAAAAGTCTGAGAACTATCAACCGCAAGCTTTCCAATATCCAAATCTAGCGAATCTAGTTCTATATTTTCCGTATCTTCTTTGATTTCATCTTCTGAATATTCGTCCTCAGGCCTTGGCATACCAACCCTAAATACTTAAAATTTATAAATGTCACTACTTTATAGTCGCTTATGAATTCTCAATCTAGTCTAACCACGTCCTGGCAAGATCTATACAGGCATATAGAACAATCAGATACTGACACATTTCAAAGCGTCTCAGGCACAGAGTACACTACAGAGCAATTAAGAGAAAGAATGTTGAACGAGATTGAAATCTTAGATAATGGAGATCATCCTGCCACTACAGGCGGAAACACAAGGCCTGTACCTAGAATTCCGGGTTCTGACGGAGACTATATATTGAGAGAATGTATTGATCAGGAATGGTATGATTTGGTTTCTGGAGATAGATACGACGATCCTGACAGATTTGTACCATTTGAATCAAGTAATGGAGATACGTTTACTAATTATTCACCTAAAAATAAAGGCGAAAAACCTCATCAAGGCTGGAAATTAAGGGTGGCTGCAGACGCTGATGAAGCTAGAGATGTCGCAGAAACTGTACTGCCTTACCTACAAGAAAATGATATTAGTCATAAAGTAATGCAAGACGTATTTGCAATGAATCAAAACGAAGGTTCGCGTCAAGAAGGTAAATTCATTACTATTTATCCTGAAATCGATGATGATAGACAAGATGTAATAATGGATGATGGCGCCCAAATCTTCAAGTATGAGGATCCTAGCTGGAATGCCTTCTCAATAAACTCTAATACTAAAAACGCAAGGACTATTTTAGAAGATTTAGAATCTGAACTGGAAAGTTCTTCAGCAGGCCTCAAAGGCCGTTCTATTGATGGAAAAAATGGGGAAGAAAAACAGTATGGAGGTACAAGGATTCACTTTAGATATGCGCACCACTTCAGAACACCGGCAAAAATTATCGATGGGTCTTCTGAGATGGATACAGAGGTAGGCGAACATGAAGGTTTAGTTAATGAAGACGGAGAATTACTGCCTGGAAGTTACATAGGAGATCAGATTGAAGCAGCCACAAGGCCTGATCACTTCGCCTAGAAATTAATCAATATTTTTCACGAATAAAAATAAGCTGCTGAAAACAAATAGGGCCTCTAATCCTGGCGAATTTTTGGTTCAAGCCTACGAATTTCATCGATATAACTCGAGGCCTCTTCTTCTGTGATGTGTTCGTGGTCTAGCATTGCTGCTATTTCATCTAGAAGAGACTCAAGCTGGAATAGCGGCTCGTTTTCAGAGAATGATTCTCCGATTTCTCTAACTTGTTGGTATCCTTTGTAGAGGTCTTCTCTATCGCCGTTTCTCAGCCAGAACTTGTTAGAGGCTTTAGCAAGATCTCTCTGCGGATGGCTTGAGTGAGCATAGTCAAAGTCAAGTACTGCCGTTATCTCTTCGTTTTCTGCAAGTAAATTCCCTGGATTAAAATCATGATGAACAAATACAGGCTTGAAATTTTCAGGGATCTCATTGAAATATTTGTTAGAGAAGCGAGTCGCAGCTTCTGCTAATTCATTTAAACCTCTTTCTTCAAATAATTCTGCTCGCTCTTCCATCAACTGTTTTACTCTATTCTTAAGCGAATCTTCCTCAAATCCGGTTACAATAGGTTTGCCGTCTCTCCATTCAATCCATCCTGCCTCATCAAAATCCTGGAAATTATGTATTTCGGCGAGGATTTTACCGGCATTTTCCGACTCCAAGCTGCTGAAATCTTCTCCCAAAGTTTCTCCTTCAATAAACTCCACAACCGTGAAATGAAGAGAATCGTGCTCATTTAGTCCGGAAATGACTTCGGGAACAGGTACATTGGAATCTTTCAAAAACTCAAACGACTTCACACAGTTCTCCAGTTCATGAGGCTCAGCAGTCTCACCAATCTGAATAACAAAATCCGATTCATCAACAGATACCCTAAATGTATGACTATTAAGCCCTCCTTCAATCTTTGTAATCTCAGAGGGTGTTCCGCCTAACTCATTCCTACAAATCTCTTTAATATTATCTCTCACTTGTAGCGGCCTCTATCCTCGACTTCTTCTAACCGTTTCATGACATTTTCCCTGAATTCAGGCCTGTAATTATCAAGGAAGTTGTTCCAGGCTTCTTCGAAATGTTCTGGGTGTGAGCTCTCTAGTATTTGTTTTAACAGGTGTAGGTCGACGGCTCTGTCTTCTACATTTGTTGAGTCCTGTGAAAGCCCAAAGTCGATCAAAGTTATTTCTCCGTTGGAAATTATATTTTTAGTGGTTAGATCGCCGTGTACAAGGCCTGCTTCATGCAGTTTTTCCAGGTTTTTTCCGACGTCCTTCATTTTCGCTGGTTTGAACTCTTCTTCCAGGGTTTTTCCGTCGATTTTCTCCATTTTGAGAATGTAGTCCGAGTCTTTCTCTACTTTGGGCACGTTTACATTGTTTCTCCTTGCTTTTTGCATTGAACTGTATTCTGTCTGAGTTCTCTGCTTTCTAATTCTATCATCTAGCTCTGAGTTTCGGTAATTTTTTTCAGGCCTTTCTTTGATTACTTCGTCTTCTTTGATTTCTACTTCTGCTTCTGCTCCTTGAAGTTTCATGAGTTGAGGTATTTCTTGAATTCTAAAAGGTTTTCGCGTCTGAGTTCTTCTCTTCTTTTTTCGTCTTTTATTAGGCCTTCAATGTGTTCTTCTAGTTTTTCGCTTGCGGCTATTCCAGGGATTATCACGTGGATAGCACCTTTTTCCAGCATTTCTGCGGCTTCACCTGTGTTTTCGGCTCTGACAATTTTGTCTTTTGGAGTCTCTAGTTCAAGTATTGTTTCTGAAACTTTTCTAGATGGTACGGTTGATACTACTAGTTTTGCTTTTTTGTGGTTGGCTTCTTTCCATGTTAGTTCATCCATTATGTCGCCGTAGATTGCTTTGAAACCTTTCTTTCGCAGTTCTGAGACTTTTTCAGGATCGTTGTCGATAACTACAAAGTCTGTTTCTTCTTCTTTCAGGGCTTCTACAATTTTCTTTCCTTGTACGTCGTGGCCTACTATAATTACGTGGTCTTCTATATCGTAGCTTTTTCTCTCTTCTCTGTTATCTGGGAAGGCGTTGTAGATATCTTCTTCGTGTTTTTTGGTGTAGGATGAGAGCATCATTGTTGCTGCTCCAGCAAGAATAATTGCTTCAAATACTGTTTCGGTTATCATGCCTGCTATGAAGCCTTGGATTGCTATAATCAAGGCTAATTCGCTTACCTGGTCTAGGGATAGACCTGTAAGTAGTGCAGTTCTGTTGTCGTATCCTGAAACTTTCAGTGAGAAATAAGTGATTACTGGGGCTGCGATTGCTGTGATTATTATTAGGCCTGTGGCTGTTGCAAGTACTTGTTGGCTTGGAAGTGTTACTAGTGCGCCGATGACTACGAAGAATATAGCTGAGAAGAAATCTTTGATCGATCCCATTGTGTCTAGGAGTTCAAGGTTGTAAGGGAATTTTGAGGCCGATATTCCTGCTGCGAAAGCGCCTACAACCATTGAAACGCCAATAATCTCAGTTAATCCTATGAATCCTATAAGCAGAGAAAGTGATGCCATCGTCAAAAGTTCCTGGTTTCCTTCTGCTTGATCGGCGATGAATCCAAACACATAGTCTCTAATTAAGATCGCTGTTCCCAAAATCAGCGCTGAATAGATAACTGCGTTTACCGCGGATTCAATTGTTGTGGATAGTACAATCGCAAATAAACCAAATGCGACCATGTCCTGTACAAAGTGTATTGACTCTGACAATCTGCCGTGTAACAAGTTTGTATGGATTTCTCTTTCTGTTAGTTGTAGACCTACTAGACTTGAACTTAGAGCTGAAGCGATTGCCAGATAAAGGCTTTCATTCATGTTGAAGCCTAGAAGCGTACCGAGCATGAATCCAAGGCCTCCAGTCAAAAGTATCTGTACCAGAGAAGTATTCAAAGTGGTTTTTGCCGTCGACTTCAAGTTACCGGGATTATATTTTAATCCGAATACGAACACTAGGAACGCCACTCCTATCTGTGCTAAGTTCAATAAATCATCGCTTGCGATCGAGATCAGACTTCCCATTAATAGGCCTGCAATAATGTAAGCTGGTATTGTGGGGTGGTTGTATCTGTCCATTATCAGCATCATGACTGCTGCTGCAGTGAATATGACTGTGAGGTCAAGTAGTATTTCCATTATTCTGAGGCCTCCGTGATTTTCTTTTTCTCGGTTTCGACTTCTTCAAGGAAAAGTTCTCTATCCTCTAAGTAGAGTTTTAGCAAGTCTTCAACTTTCTCGCCCGCAAGATGTTCCTTGACGATTACGTAGTCTGCGCCTAGATCGTAGAGTTCGACGGCATCCTCAAAGTTTTTGGCCTTTAAAATTGTTAGACAGTCTAATTCTTCCAGTATCTTCTTATTTAGCTCATGGTCTGGCGCCATGGATACAAGTAAGGCTGCATTATCAAGGCTTGACTGGTTCCTTATTTCTTCATGTATAAGGTCTCCATAAATCAGTTCATGCGAGACATCAGTGTTTTTGTAATCATGGCCAGTTTCTTTTAGCTCTTCAACAACCTTTGGATCTTTCTCCACAATTAATACATCCTTGTATATCTCCTCAAGTAATGGAACGAGTTTACGAGTAGATTCATCATATCCAACAACTACTGCATGATTTCTATGCCTGATATCCTTAGTCTCAATCGGGTTTTCTGGCTCGAAACGTTCCAAGTAAGGCCTCACTTTTTCGAAAATCTGTCTATTATACATTACGTAGTAAGTTGATGTAGGCATTGTAATTATCGCCATCAAGCTTAGGAAACCGAGAATTCCGGGTTCTACAAATCCTTGCTGAACAGCTAAAGCGCCCAAAACAAGTGAGAACTCGCTGACCTGTAGCATTGAAATAGTTCCAAGGAAAGAAGTCTCCAAATCAAAGTTCTGACTCAAATATAGTCCAAACACTATGCAAAAGTTAATTCCCAAAAGCAAGAACGAAGCAATTACAGCTTCTTTCCAGTAAACTAGTAATGAGCTCATTTCCATCGTTAGGCCTATACTTGCGAAGAAAACCACGATAAAGAAGTTAGTTACTGGCTCCATTCTCTCTTTTAACTCTGTACTATAAGGGGACTGCGCTAGTGCAAGGCCTGCGAGAAATGCTCCGATTTCAACGGATACGTCAAATGTTTCTGATGCGAAAATAAACAGGAATGCCCATGCTAGGCCTACAGTTAGTAGTGTTGTTGAGTTATTGGCGCTGAAACGCAGCAGAGTTGGTAAAACATATTTACTGGTTAGATAGGCTGCTACTGCGATTACAAACATCATAAAGAATACTCTTGAAATTTGGAACGCTATCTCGTTGATTCCGCTCATTGCCCCGACTGTTAAAATTGCTAATGCCACAACAAGGTATAGGTCTTGGAATATCAGTATTCCTACGTCTACCCGGCCATAGAGCTCGTTTAAGTCGTCTTTATCGCCTAAAACTTTTACAATAATTGGTGTGGCTCCGAAAGTAGTTGCCAACGCAATCATTAAGGACGTAAACAGGTCAAAGCCTAAAACTAATGCGACTCCGGTAGAAGCTAATCCTTGAAGGACTGCTTGGCCTACTGCAATAAAACCTACAGGTTTAATTATTTCTTTAACTTTTCCAAAGCTCATCTCCATACCAAGAAGGAATAATAGGAAGCCTAGGCCTAATTCAGAAATGATTTCAATTAGCTGGTCTTCAGCGACAAAGGGTCCATCAATAAAGGGGCTTAAGTCAAATGGTAGATGGCCGCTTGTAAGTACTGCGAATCCTATCGGCCCCATAACCAGGCCTGTGACGATGTATGCGACAATTGTCGGCTGCTTCGTCTTACGGGCTAAAAAGCCGAGTACTGTGGCTGCTATCAGCAGTACTGCAAAGTCAGTTGTGAATGTCGATATCATCTAAAAAGTTTTCTACCTCTTCCTGTGAAATAGGTCCCTCTCTGTGAATAAAAACCTCACCATTCTTTAATTCTACAATCGTGGAAGTCGGACCTCGAGGTAGACGACCCTTATCCAAAACAAAATCTACTTTCTCCAATAACTCATCAGAAATATTGTCTACAGAGTAACTTGTCTTCTCACCAGAAATATTTGCGCTGGTAGCCACGATAGGCCCTTCAGAAGCCAGTTCCCTGGCGATGGGTGAAGAGGAAATCCTGAACACAAAATTATCATTCAAAGAATCCGGAACCATTTCTTTTTTCTCAGCAACCAATGTCAGAGGACCCGGCATAAATTCTTCAACTAAGGCCTTCTCACTGTCAGAAAGATCAGCATATTCCTCAGCTTGCTCCAGAGAATTAACTATAACTGTTAGGCCTTTACTAAGAGGTCTCTGCTTTGCCTCATAAATCCTTTCAATAACATTCTCGTTTAATGCGTTTCCTCCGATTCCATAAGCTGTCTCAGTTAGATATACAATTACTCCGTTATCTTTGACGACTTCTCTGGCTTGTTTTAATTGTTCCATAATTTTTCCTTTGAGGATTAATTTCTTTTAATTTACAACTTCGAGTTTTTTGAAGTATCTTTTGTGGAAATCTTCGTCAAGTGTTGCGAGTCTATCGGCTTGGTTCTTGGCGTGTGATCCTATCAGGAAATCAGGTGTAATATGCTGTCGGAAAGAGAGTTTTTTACCGCATTTTCTACAGTTAATAGTGTTTTCTGCTCCACATTTAGGGCACTGAAGCCTCTCACTTCTATTTTCAATATAATTCGAGAACTTCTCTCCTGCTTCAAAGCAGGCCTCCTCTCCGATACTCTCCAGTTTTATACCGGTTTCATCGAGAAAACTGTCTAGAACCTGTTTTTCTTCAAAGTATACTGATAGTTCGCTGTAGATTATAGGATTGATGAATAGGCCTCCATCTTCTTTCAATTTTACCAGCAGTTTCTCTACATCACCGGATTCTTCAGATGAGTTCAAAAGTTTGATCAATATACTTGTATCCAGCAAAGTTTTGGTCACTTGCCTCTCAACTCCTCCATAACGTTTTCAGTCGACTTTTCCAGCTTCAAACTATCTTTCCAGTCTGAAAAAGGATTTTCCTCAATATTCTTCCTAACACAGATACTTCCATCCTCATCGATCTCAAATTCAAGATCATCTCCAGGCTCAATACCAGCTCTATCCCTAATCTCTTTAGGAATAGTAACCTGGCCCTTTCTGGTAACACTCGACATAAAGTAATACTACAAAGTAATACTTAAAAATATTACGCTAAGATTACTAAACCTCTATCCTGTCAGGCCTCCAATTTCTCTTAATCTTGGAGTCCTTGATATCTGTATATTCTTTTCTTTTGGCTTTTTTGAGGCCTCTTTCTGCGATCATTGCTGCATTATCCATGCAGTATTCTTTTGGAGGAAAGTAAGCCTTTGCTCCTCGCTGCTTGCACATAGTTTTCACCATCTCTCTGAGCCGTGAATTCATTGCTACTCCTCCAGTCAAGAGTGCTTCGTTGCTGTTTGTCTGGCTCATCGCTCTTTCCAGTGCTTCGACCGTGGCTGCGTATGCGTGTTCCTGGAAAGTATTCGCAATCACTGCATCATCAACATCTCCAACCATTTTTTGGAGCTCGGTTGTGATTCCTGAAAAACTGAAATCCATTCCCTTTACAGGGTAAGCAATTTCTAAAATTTCATCTGTTTCTTCGGCTAATTTCTCGATTTCAGGTCCTCCAGGATGCGGATAACCCATTGTCCTTGCTAGTTTATCGACTGCGTTTCCCAATGCGATATCCAATGTTTCTCCAATAATCCTGTACTCGCCATTCTTTTCTGCAATTACTTGAGAATTCCCGCCTGAAAGATACAATGTAGTAGGCCTTTCCGCATCTGTCGTTCTCTTCCCAATTTCAATATGGGCAATACAGTGATTAACCCCGATTAATGGTACCTCGTGCTTCTGCGCCAGTGTTCTTGCTGCGACAGCGCCAGTATCAAGGCACTGCGGAATCCCTGGTCCTTGGGAAAAAGCGACTGCATCAATCTCTCCTTTCAATCCTTTAGAAATAATCTCTTGGGCTTTCTGGTAATGATGCTCTGCAGCCTCCCTAGGATGAATACCTCCTTCTTCAGGCTCATACATGTCCTTCTCGTTAGTATAAATTTCTTCTTCATCGATAGTCGAGGCCGCAAATGTGTGGGCTGTCGACTCAATTCCTAAAATTCTCATAGAAAAATTAGATTAGATATGTAAGGCCTAATAGGGCCTCTTTTACTGGTGTTTTGTGTAGCCGCATTTGCCGCAGCTCATGCGGTCTTCATGCTGTCCTAGGAAGCTGCCGCATCTTGGGCATTTTTCTCCATCATAGCTTCCGTCTTCGTTGTATTTCTCAAATCTATCTACTTTCTCGTGTTTTGCCATTCTTTTAATCACCTTAAATCTGGTCTTCTAACCAGTCAATGAGCGTTGTACGGTTTTTGTTGGATTCTTCGGCTTTAAGAGCTGCTTCATAGTCAGGCTCATCCATTTCACTTAATGCTTCTTTGGCTTCTGTAATTGTGCCTGAAACTACATCGTCGTACTCTGCAGCGTCTGAACTTTCATCTTCTTCAGTTTCTGTTTCTTGTTCGATTGTTTCTTCTTCAAGATCTTCGTCGTACTCGAACTCTTCTGTTATTTGGATGATCGCCTTAGATTTTTGCCTTCCAAATCCTGTGTAGACATGTTTAACATCTATATTGTCTTTGTTGAGGCCTCTGTCTGCTGCAAGTCTTGATAGTACGTCTTCTTTACTTGGTGTTGCCTCGTTTTCGTGGTTTACTGTTGCTTCTACCTCTCTCCTATCCATGAGAGGATTTTCTTTCACTGTTGTAATTTCAACTTCCATAAATTATCTTTACCTCTTTTTTATTTGACTCTGATTGCGTATCTTCCAGGGGTTTGAACTCCTACTTCGTCTGCAATCTCGCTATCTGATTCGTAGACAACTACTAGGCCGCTCCACGAATTTGATAGCACGTTATTCTTACATACCGGGCATTCATCCGAATCTTCTACTATTCTTTTACAGTCAGTACAAGCTTTATCTGCCATTCAAAAATCGCCTCCGCGATTTTCTGCATGTCCAGAAATTCTACGAATTTCGATCATAAATTATTCTTCCTCCTCTTCGTCTTCTTCCTGTTCTTCTTCGTACTGCTCGATCCATTCATCTTTACCGAGGCCTGGCTGCCTCATTGTCAAATTAATCTTATTTGATTCTTGGTTACCTAGGCTTACTGCGATTATCCGTGCTGTAACTGTATCATTCATTCCTAGGCTTTTCTCCTGCTCATCGCTTGTAAGCATCATATTTTCTTCATCTAAATTCATGTAGTCATCTGTGACTTGCGAGATGTGGCATAGGCCATCGAAAGGCCCAATTCTGACAAATGCTCCGAACTCCGTAAGATCTACTACTTCACCATTCAGTACTTCGTGCATCTCTGGCTCGAAAACTAAGGCCTTGTAAGTTGCACTGTAATGAATACCAGCGTCTTCTGGCTCAATGTCGCCGCCTTCAATATCTTCGACGGACTCAATCGCCATAATTACTCCTATCTCCGGGTGAATAACTCCTTCTTTCTCTTCTTTAAGCCCGTTTTCAACGCTTTCTTCTACATTGTCTCCCAAATGCTGTGGTGGGACTCGCACGGAATCCTCGATTGTCAGTCTTTTGTACATATAATGCCTCTACCTCTGCGGAACTAAATAACCAATCGGAAGAAAGTTTTAAATGACTCCCTTACATCAAATCCTCATTCTCAACAACGATATGGCTTTTCGATCTGATATACATAACAGGCCTGCCCTTGTCCAAAATCCTGTTCTTAAGCTCTCTATCGTTAGTAGCAATCAAAAACTCATCAGATAAATCCACAAGCAAGTCATCCACAAACCCGTTGCCTTCAGTTTTTAAGACTTGGACGCTTTCAGATTCAATCAGTTTTTCGATTAGGCCTCCATATTTTCCTTCTTCAATACTTTTTGCCTCTTCAACCACTCTATCTAGTGTGAAGACCTTGTTGCCAGGATACTTCTGATCTATTTCCTCAAAAATTGAAATATTCATTTGGAAAGGTGCTGTCAAAAAATTGGTGTCAAGTAAGATATCTCTCATTGGAAAACTGCCTCCGCACCTATTTCAGGCCTGTTGAAGCCTCTATTTTCTATTTCTTCCCAGAATTTTTCCGCCCAATCAGGATTGAGTTTTCCAATCAACAGTTTTTCAGTATCATTTTCCTTCCAGTCCCCGATTCCAGAAAGGTATATATGGTGCCTTAAGGCCTCTCTATTTCTCGCAACCAAGTAGAAGCTCCTGTCTAATGACCCTCCTAAATCCATAAGATCTTCTACTACCTCATGGAAGGACTCTCCCTTACTCAGTTTGTAAGCAGCGATCAATCTTAGGTGATAGTCAAAGTCTTTTGCCTCAAAATTCGTATTAGTTTTTCTCTCACGGTATAGAGCACCCCCCTCCTCTGTCTGATCATAGAAAGGAGAGTGAACTCCAAGCACTTCAGGAAATTTATCCGAGATATTCCGGCCGTTGATACCTCTCACTACATGGAAAATTTCGTGTTTTGTAAGCATCTCAGCCTCTTCTCTTGAATAAAATCTTTCTGAATTAACTCCTTTTGCAACTACTACAGTTCTTTCTTCCGGAGCATTAAAGCAGCCCGAAACCTCTCTGACCTCCACACTATAGTCAAAACCTAACCTCTCAATCTCTTCTTCAAACATTTCTTTGAGATCTTCTGCATCCAGAACTTTCTCCTTCTCTTTATTTTCTAGGCCTTTAATCGCTTCAAGTGAATCTTGGTATTCTTCCTTTGAGATCATAGGCCAGATTTTCTTACTAACTTCTTTCCAGACCTCTCTATCCTCAATATTATCTGCTAATTCTACGTAAAGCTTTAATTCACGGAAAGATTCCTTGAAGAATTCCTGCAAATCTCCAAGCTCTAATATTTCGAATCCTGCGCCATCCATATTTTTCTCAGAAATCTTCTTTGAAGCCTCAATGCATTGATCTATATTCTTTTTCAAAGCCTGGAAATCTTTCCCAGTATTTTCAAATTGGAAATCTGGACCCCATTTTTCATTTTTTTCTCTGGCTTCCTGAAATGCCTGTTTTTGCGCTTCTCTGTTTTTGATAGAGATATTTTTGTTCCAGTTGGCCTCTCCTGTAAGAATTCGCATCATCTCATAGAGCTCCTCAAAAATGTTTTTATTGGAAAACTCCAGATTAATTTCTTGGTAGGCTATTTTTTCTTTTACTTCAGGGTTTTCCGGTTTCATACTTTCTATTAACCCTGCTAAATCTATTAAGAATGAGCAGTTCAAATTACGTGTTATGAAGAATATAGGGATTCTTTGGGATAAAGAAGTTGAATGGGGTCGAAAAGATCCTTTCGGCGGAGAACGAAGCAAGGACTTTGCTAAATACACAGAACTAGGAGAAGAACATGGTTTGAAAATATTCATAGCTAACTACCATTGGTACTCTGATGGAGGTTTAGATAAGGCCTTTTATTGGAATGGAGAAAATTGGGAGAAAATAAACAATATTGAACTTGACGGAGTATATGACAAGTTCAAATATGATCCAGAGACCAAAAAATTAAAGCAAAAAATTTCTGAAGAAGTCGGAATTCTCAACGACACAGAGCTTGAGGAAATCTGTAAGGATAAACTAAAGACCTATCAACTTTTCCCAGATTACGTCCCAGAAACCAGAGAGGCCTCAAAAGAAAATATTGGAGATATGCTTGAAAAACATAGTAAAGTGGTTTTCAAGCCCCGTTATGGATTCGCAGGTGAAGGAGTAAAAATAATTGAATCAATTGAAGAATTTGAGGAGCCGGAGAATTCTGAACACTTTATTTTACAAGCCTTTATTGAGACTGATGGAATCCCGGAACTTGGTGTAGAGGGTCCTCATGATTTGAGGACGATTGTTATTGATGGTGAGATTCAAAATGGTAACTATGTTCGGGTTCCTGATGAAGGATTGATCAGTAATATTTCTCGTGGCGGAAATCAAGTTTACGTGGATAGAGATGAGCTTCCGGGAAATATAGTTGAAATCATTGAAGATATGAAATCAGAGTTTGAGCGATTTCAGCCGGCTATCTTTTCTGTTGATTTTATGCTTGATAAAAACGGAAAACCTTGGATCGTGGAGTTAAACTCGAAGCCAGGCACATACTACCACCATGAAGTCAAGGATATAGAAAAAGAACTGCCTAAAATCAGGAATATTTTGAAGATGCTCGAGAAACGTTTTGCATGAAAAATATTGGTTTTCTCTGGTGGGAAAACGAAGTAGACTGGAAAGACAATAAGCCTTTTGGCGACAAAGAATGGAAAAACAAAGACTACGCCGAATACACCAAAATGCTTGAACAGAAAAATGTCAAAGTTCTATGCGGAGAACACCGATGGTACCAAAATGGGAAGATGGAAAAGGCCTTTCACTGGAACGGGAAAAAATGGGAAAAACTGGAAAACGTAAAGCTTGACGGTGTCT
>LKMJ01000888.1_pt1 | contig 25050 bp, 30 predicted proteins | sample 643391 | NCBI WGS metagenome assembly LKMJ01 (sample SAMN04112250, study PRJNA286221) | soda lake metagenome | biome: soda lake; feature: Kulunda Steppe; material: water; isolation source: sample PL-Br10 brine of Picturesque Lake | place: Russia: Kulunda steppe | collected 2010-07 | reverse complement strand
GTGCTGTGCTGCTGCTGCTGCTGCTGCTGCTGCTGCTGCTGCTGTTGCGTTGACTGCTGTTGCTGCTGCTGCTGCTGCTGGTTGTGAACTAGCTGGACTTGCTGGTGTTGCTGTGTTGATTGGTGGGGCTCATTGTGGAATTGAATTTGGCCATAATTTGGTTGCTGCTGCTGTAGTAGCTGCTGGTGCATGAGGGGTGTAGGGAAATGATGAAGTGGACTTGATTCATGTTCTGGCTGTGCCTGCTGATGTTGGGAATGCTGAGGAAGACCAGCATGATGTTGCTGCTGCTGCTGCTGCTGCTGCTGCAGCGACCGCTTCTCTGCAGCCCTCTTTTCAGTAATGAGGGTGACAACCTTGCGAAGGAGGCCCTCATTGGCAAGCAGCCCTGCAGTGCGGTTGCATGCAGTGTTGAAGGTTGCAAGCCTACAGCGGCATGTGTACTTTGTTCTCTGCATACAATGCATCTAATTTCTGTCCACAAAGGTGATTTTTTTTATAAAGATCATCTATGATAGCATAGTCTAGACTTCTGCCAAACAGACCTAAGCCTAACCCCTATTTCATATTGCTGCCATTAGCACTGGAGGTACAAACATTTGAGCAATGACGCATTCAGCAATCACAGCCGTTTGATTACATTAAAATCCACAGGCTTCATGTTTGGTTATTGAGTAGCTTCAGACGACCAGCTATTCAAATCTCAATACCTACCCTTTGCGAACAACCCACACATACACACACTGCATCACCCCTTGCGCTGTCAATCAAAGTTGCCAGTGGCCTTCACAAGAGCCAGCACAACTCATAAAGCCTCTCAACCTCCTTCTCCAATTGAGGGAACTTCCATCCTAAGGAACAGATCAAAGAACAGCGTCCCTCAGGTGCAAAAATTTCTGCCCTACGCACCTGAGCCTTGAGGGTGCGTTGCCAGGCGTTCGCGCAAGCCTGCAAACATGCCTTGGGTCATGCTGTCCTGCACCTGCTCTTGAAAAACGCCTCCTGGCAAAAGCACAGAAGTACAACACAAGGTGCGCGTGGTCCCAACATGTGACCTCGTGCAGCCAGAGTGGAGAGCAGGAACTCAGCATGTTTGCAGGGCCACATCTACTGTTCATATGATCAAGGGCATAGATCACATTGGCAAAACTCCCTTGGTGCTCCCTTGGGTTCACTGGTTTTCGAATGGATTGCACAGGGGCTCCTTTTCTTGCTTCAAGTGCATGCAGTGAGCACCCGCATCGAGGGAGCGGCGCAGCTCAAATGGACAGACAATTTTTTGGTACCATTTTTTTGAATGCTGCGTCTCAAAGCATGCACATGCGCACCAAAAGCTTCTCCCAGCTGGCCAGGGGGGGTTGGGGTCAAGCCTCCGTCCATGAAGGACATGAGGGATTCAGCAAGAACAAGCCCACTCTGGTGATCATTCTGCTGAGAAAACTGCTGCTGGTGTTGAAGGTGCGACTGGGGCATTGTGGGGCCCGGGCTGGCGAGCGTTGTTGGAGCGACCGAGGCAGGCGTCTGCTGCACGAGAGACCCAGCATGCTGCGCAGCCTGAGACCCACTCGGAATGGCAGCAAGGGGAGGCTGGTCGCACTCACGGCTGCTGGGACCCGTGTCGGTACCTGCGGGCTGCATTGGCTCCGCTTTCTGCCTCGATCCGGCAAACCACACACAATACTGTGACGCACTCCTCTCGGGCTCTATGTTAGGAGAGACTCCCTCCGAGAGAATAAACACTCATAAAAAAAGTCGACTGAACAAAGCAAGCACAAAGCACTGGTTGAAGAAGATCTCAGTGTCATTATCCGTTGCTCGACGAGACGTGCCAGTCGAATTCTGCTTCGAAGCAAAGCAATCAATCTGGAAAATAGGCGCAATGATTGCGCCGCAATCAGGAGAGGTCACGCATCAAGCTTCCTCAATCCCCTCAAATTTCCTCAAGTTATCAAGTTCCCATCAAACCATTGATACGGATGGTAAATCCATCGTCTATCTGTTTCTGAATAGCGAAGCATCGGCAAAAAAAACCGGCTTGGCATGAAGAGGTATTGCGCCGAAGAAGACGACGCTTTCTCTTCCTTCGTTTTTTCCAATGGTTTTGATGCTTTTACGGCATACTGTCTTACAGCGCACCATCTCACAGCGCACTGCCTCATGCCTGCCAGCAGGGCAAGTGCGGTGGCATCATGGGAGCAAGGCGCCGGGCGGCAAACCTTCTGCTTCAGCATGCACGTGCACAGGGTTTCAGGTTCGTGGAGACTAATGCACTAAAACATGATCTCCTCAGATCACGTGCGCATTTTGCACGTCCAAACGCCTTGTGTGTTCATGGAGATGGGACAGCGCTTTATAAAGCAATGTAATTACACGAATCTGTGCTTGAACACGCAATACAGCAAAGATTCCCAGAATGAATGTGCTGGTACTGTTTGGATCATGTGCGCCTGCCGACGGCCTTGGGTTGGCATACTTTTCACCATATGGTTGCAGGTGGCCCCGAGCTAGCCCGCCTGTTCCCACATCAGCTAAGGCTGCAGATTGTGCAGGCTGAGACCGGAAAGTGCCTGGCCACCGCGCACGCGCCACCTCCTAACATGCTCCAACCTACGCACAGCAACACACACCCGGCTCTGTTCTTCACCACCCTCCGGCAGGGGCACTGCCACTTCTTTGCTCAAAGGGCAAGTTTAATGCAAATTTGCACCTGATAAGTGCAACAAGAGTCCCTTTCTGATAGGTTTGCAGCAAAGGCTTTTGCCTGAGTGGCCGTTCCTGCTCATCATTCCTCTTAATGGTAGCGAATGGACCCAGCCAAGGCTTGGCCTTACTTTCCCCGCGGGGGTGCGCGGCAGGTGGAATGCAATCAGTATTTGAGAATCGTGGGCATAATGTGTCTTGATCTGTTGGATTGACTTGAGATCCTTACCTGTAAAGCCGACTTTGTCGACTAACCCACTCAGTTGACCCATTTGTCCCCACAACACCCCCAGCTGTGCCTTCCCCTTGGTGTGCCCCTTAGCACATCCCTGAGCCTGGCATGGCCCTGCGCGCGCGCAGCATGTGCACCTCCGCCTCCAGGGCAAAAGGCAATCTGGGCCTGGGCCCGCGCACTGGCTGGGGGCTGTTCTAAGGGAGTGGGAGACGCTTGCGACCTACACAGTGGATCTCTCCCTGCTGGTTCCAAGCATGGGCTTGCCCTCCCTGCGAGCCACGCGGCAGGTGCCGCTGGCTGCGCACGCGCACCCACCCCTGCACAGTCAGTGGGTGAGAGTTGAGGTGGGTGCACGGTCAGAGTGTGAGAGTTGAGGTGGGTGCACGGTCAGTGGGTGAGAGTTGAGGTGGGTGCACGGTCAGTGGGTGAGAGTTGAGGTGAGTTCACGTTTAGTGGGTGAGAGTTAAGGTGGGTGGGTGCACGGTCAGAGGGTGAGAGTTGAGGTGGGTGTGCACGGTTGTCAGAGTGTGAGAGTTGAGGTGTGCGCACAATTGTCAGAGTGTGGGAGTTGAGGTGTGTGTGGACGCACTTCAACTCTCCCCCTCTTTTAGCCCTCCAGTAGGCTTGTGAGCATCGGGGTGTAAGAGCAGAGCTGAGCAGGAGCTGTCGAGAGCAGCTGGAAACACGTTCCACTGATTCTCACGCACATTCCCACATGCAACGCAAGCACACACATTCAACATACAACGCAAGCACGCACACATACACACATGCACACATGCAGCGCAAGCACACACACACATACACACATGCAGCGCAAGCACACAAATACACAAATGCAGCGCAAGCACACACATACACACATGCAGCGCAAGCGCACACACACATACACATGCAGCGCAAGCACACACACACACATACACACATGCAGCGCAAGCACACACATACATACTTACACGCAACGCAAGCACGCACATGCATACACACATGCAGCGCAAGCACACATGCCATAGGCCCCTCGGTGATCCTGCGCTACGTTTCTGCTGCAATGCACCACTCGCTGCAGCCGTCTGGCAGCTGAATCTGCAAATTCCTCACACTTTTACTTCACAACATGCAACTCACTTTTGTTAATTTCCGTCTGCGATAGATCAAGGCTGTGGCTTGCCCCTCCTCCTAGCCAGGGATACCTCACCCTCCACATCCAATAGGTCAAGCACGCCTAGCCAGGGATACCCCTCATTTGCCTCGCAAATAAACATCACTGCCTTTGCTATTTCCCAGCGCTCGCTTGCATCTCGTCTGCCTTGCGGTTTAATCCATCATTTCCTGTCCCATTTCAAAGTGTTTGAGTGCACTTCCTTCTGCCTTGCAGGTCGAGATCACTGCCTGCCCTGTCTCCAGGCGAGTGCACCTCACCAAACCCTGGGAGCCTTTTGCATCCAGGACTCTGTCATCCCTCCCCATAACAGCGCAGCAGTGGTTTGTCCACCAACATCAGCAGCAGCAGCAACAGCAGCAGCAACAAGGTCCAGCAGGGGGCGAGGGGATCCCTGTAATGGAGTCTGCTGCAGCTCACATGAAGCGCCTGATCAGGATGGGCAGAAGCAGCAGCGGGGCAGCGCGAGAGGTGGGAGATGACATAAATTAGTATATGAAGATGAGGACCGATGAAGAATGAGGATCATTAGTGTGTGAGGGCCAATAAAACACGTGGATGACACTGATTTGCTTGCAGGTCTTATCCCAGCACCCAACTCCTTCAGCTGAAGAACTGGACCAACTGGCGCACCAACAAGGTGGCCTGCAATGCATGGACACGCCGGCAAAAGTGAAAGCAGGAGAAGGTGATTGCCACATGATCCAACACACACACACACAATGCAGTTGGGATCTGGTGCTGAGGGTGGTTGGTGCCTAGCAGCCTATTTTGTGCTGAGGGTGGTTGGTGCCGTACAGCATATACTGTGCTGATGGTGTTTGATGCCTTGCAGCCTATTGTGATTTGCCCAGCACAAAGCAGCAAACCATGATAGGAGCTAGCGCGGTAAATCAGTGGACAAGGTGGGTCAGCTTTGCTGCCATCCAAAGTTTCAATACCCAAGAGGCGCTCAATGGCTGCGTGGCGTGCGTAAGGGACGGGCCACTGAGGAGGCTTGCATGGTGCGTCGTGACACTTGGAGAGCTGATCCATTCGATCCTGCATGGTGTACATAATGTGCGTAAGGGACAGGCCACTGAGGAGGCTTGCATGGTGCGTCGTGATGCTTGGAGAGCTGATCCATCCGATCCTGCATGGTGTATATCATGTGCGTAAGGGACGGGCCACTGAGGAGGCTTGCATGGTGCGTCGTGACACTTGGAGAGCTGATCCATCCGATCCTGCATTGTGTACATCATGTGACGCTTGGACAGCTGATCCAGTATTGTTCCTCTGACCCTGGAAGGGGAAGAACCCTGCACGCCCCAAGGTTGTGTTTATCTTGCAGCTTTGTGTGAGGCCATGCCTTCCTTACGTCCGTAAGCACTCCTTGCATCCGTCACCCCGCAGGCTCGTTGGAGGCGTGCAAGGAGCAGATGAGGCTGGCCAAAGCTGCTACAATGGCAAGGTGACCATGAAGTGGTTTGATGAAGAGTGGAGACATATCTGATAACCAAGCATTGCTTGGATCATTGGATATATCATGTACTAAGTATGCTGTCTTGAGAAGGAGGCAGTTTACCCCGCTTCCTTCAAGGAGTGAACAAATGCCCATTTATTGGCTGTAAGCGGCTTTGGATCATGATCAGATCTGGTGTCATACAGGCACCTGGAAACACGCAATTATGGCCTCAAAGCATGCGCAAATGGTGCAGACAAAAACCCAAAAAGCACCAGGAGTGTCTCACAAGGTATGAGTTCAAAACACATGCTTCATGCTTCAGTGCACATTATTCAATGCCATGTGTTGGCATGTGCAAGTCCTGCCTTCGTAGACTTTGCGGCTATTCATCCCTGCACCCCAAAAACCTGCTGAGTTGCCAATGTTTGGGCTTTTGCATTTGCCTGCTGCACTGCTCTGTGCCTCAGTAGTGTCAATACATTGGCCATCCTGTTGCCATATCCCAGGCCCCTGCTAGCTGACGTGGAGGCACCCTCCAACATTGGCTATCCTGCCGCCAAATCCCAGGCGCCTGCTGGCTGACATGGTGACACTCTCCAACAATGACTATCCTGCTGCCAAATCCCAGGCGCCTGCTCACTGACATGGAGACACCCTCCAACATTGGCTTTCCTGTTTTGCCGCATCCCAGGCGCCTGCTGGCTGACAGGGGAACGCCCTCCCATGAGTCAGACAAGCTGCGCCTTCCTCACCCCCCCAAGCAGCCTGCTCAACCCGACAGCACACACAATGCAGGCATTAGCAGCAGCAGCGGCAGCAGAGGTATGGTAGGGCTGGCTGGTGCTGCGCTGTCAAAGCTGGCTGGCTTCAGAAGCGCAGGACCTGTGGCTGAGGGGCGTGTGGGTGAAGGTGCAGAGCTCGAGGGGTACCACCAGGGGGACCACATCTCGGGTTGGGCAGGTGCAGCCAGCAGCAGCAAGAGTAGCAGGGGCAGCACAAGCAACGTGGTCAGGTGGGCAAAGGAGGCCTGGGCACGTGTGACAAAAAATTGGGCATACTCTGGCAGAGGTTATCATGGTAGCGGCAGCAGCAGCAACAGCAGCAGCAGTAGCAGCGGCACCAGCGGCAGCAGTGGCTGCAGTGGCAGAAGCCCGCAGAAGAAGGCCCGTGGCCTTTGGCCTTACGAGCCGCATCTCCTGCGCTTGCAGCCGCACGCCCCCCCTGCAGGAGCAGAGCAGCCGCAGCAGTCCTGCAGGGCTGCAACTGGGCAGCAGCGGCACCCTCGCCCGCCACAGCCATTGTCCTCAGTGGCAGCACTCCCTGCTGCTGCTGCTGCTGCTGCTGCTGCTGCTGCTGGGGAGCAATGCTCAGACGCCCTCACGCCCACACTGCAGCCTTACCTGGGCGCAGACGACACAGCTGTTCCTTGCAAGCACGCGGCCGTGTCGGCTGCCACAGCAGCTCATCCCCCACATACAGCATGGCACCCCTCAGACCTTAAGGACCCGCCGCAGCAACACCTAATGCAGGCACACCTGCCGGTGCAGCACTGCCCTGAACCCCAGATCAGGGCCACCTTGCATAGCCCTGCGAGCCCATTGCTGTCGCCTGCCCAGAGCTCCACCCCTGCACCCAGGCCTCCCCACTTCCCCCCTCAGTGCTGCAGTCCTCCCCCCTCTCACAGCAGCCCCCCTGCAAACTACAGCCCCACCCACTTGCGCCCCTGCTTCAGAGGTCCCAAGCAGCGTGCAGACTCAGACTCTCTGGCTGCGGACGGCTACTCAGGCACACACACGCAGGACCTCCTGCCGCAGCAATCATGCGCAACCGCGCCCATGGTGTCCTCCTTGGCGTCTTGTGCGGCAGGTGTGCAGTGTTTTCCGTGGCGTCCAAGTGCAGCAGGCGCACGGTGCTTACATTGGCGTCCAGTGTGGCAGGTGCACAGCTGCATATGCGCCAAACGGCCTGTCTGCATGCGGGTGATGCATGCCCTCACCGCATGCCCTCACCGCATGCCCTCACCGCATGCGCATGCATTTGGTGATGCATGCCCTCACCACATGCCCTCACCGCATGCGCATGCATTTGGTGATGCATGCCCTCACCACATGCCCTCACCGCATGCGCATGCATTTGGTGATGCATGCCCTCACCGCATGCCCTCACCGCATGCGCATCATTTTCACGCCCCTTGCGCCTCTGCTGTGGCCATGGCATGATGCCCACCATATGAATCCAGCAGTCCCAGAGATGGCAGTGATACCTGGTCCACGTGGATTCGTCTAAATGGATTGGTCCAAATGGCGGGGATACCTGGTCCAAATGGATCAATCCAAATAAATCAGTCAAAATGGCGGAGACATCAGTCCAAGTGGATTGATCCAAATGGATCGGTCCAAATAGATCAGTCCAAACAGATCGGGCAAGGTACCCCCAGTAAGGCATGTGTACAAAGCACATGCTATTTGCTACAGAGGTCTCTTTTCCACCTTGCTGAAATCGCCATTGTGGCTCATGTCCTTTGCAAACTGGGAGATCATACTGTCTTTCCTGTCACATCCGTATTGTTTGTGCCAAAGATATCCACCCTAGCTAATATCATTTTCCAAACGGCTGCGTGCGCCTAGCGTCATGAAATGGCTGACACACACACATTTGTACTGTTTGAATGACTCGTCAAGTTAAGAGTGCTTGCACTGCATCCGCTGCTTTGCACGTTCATTGCAAGCTTGCACCAAGGCCAGGTCACTGCGGATATGTCTCCCAATGCACTGGTGTACATACCCAGCCACCTATCATGCCGCGCATTTTGCTTGCGCTACTGGCAAGCTTGGCAGCTGTGCTGATGGACCTTCCGTATTGCAAATTGTCAGTGACCCTGTTGGCGTGAACTGGACTGTTAGTGATTTGCTTGGCATAGCCCACTACTTCAGCGTCTCACAGGCCTGGCAGCTGTGCTAGTGGACCTTTCTTAGTGCACGCTGGCATTCATTCGATCGGCATAACCTGTGACTTCACCATCTCACAGGCTTGGTAGCTGTACTAGTGGACCATCGTCTATGCACACCTTCAGTTGTCTGGTCGGCATAGACTTTCAAAGTCAAATTTTTGCCTCTTGGCTGGCAGGCTTGGCAGCCCCAGGCGCTGCCATGCTTCACACAGACAACCACTTCAGCAGCCCCATCCTACGCCCACAACAGCCCCTGCCACCTCCACCGCTGGAGCCTGAAGACAGCACCCAGCCAGGTACCATGGCCATACCTGCCTGGCACAGGACTGCTGTGTGGTGTGCAGTGGCCCAGAACTGTGAGCCTGCATGTGCAGCGAGCAGCCTTTGGATTTGCGGTAGCCCAGCACGCAGCCATGTTTCATGCCAGACAAGGCTGATGTGCTGGGCACCATGCCAGGGGTTGTGTTGCTAACCATGCTCCACCTGCACGCTGCCCTCCTGGTGCATGCACACGCACACATTGACAGCAGCAGCACCAGCTCAGGACCGCGTGTACAATTGCAAATCTGGAAGCCTTTGCTTTGTACTGTGTGGCCTGTTCAAGACAAGTGCCAGCACCAAATTTTTGTTATGTAGTGTGTGGCCTGTTCAGGCCATGTGCCAGAGGCATTCTGCTGGATGTGTTGTGCTCCCCTGCTCTGTCAAGCGACGCCTAGTTTGCCTTTTTGAGTGAGGCACCATTTGCGCGCTCTTTATGCTGCATCGTGAAATGCTGCATGAAAAGCTGTTCCATGTAAGCTTTACGCAGGCACACTTGACCGGCTGGCTTGATCAGCTTGACATGGAGAGCCTGATGATGGATGCAGGTGTACTTGACCAGATTGACGTGGATGGCCTGATGATAGATGAGAGCACCTCCAGCGGGAGCAAGAGGAGTGGTTTTGGGCTGCACATGGGCTGCTTGGGTGGCTTGGGGGAGCACATCAGGCCCAAACGAGTGCACCACCTGGAGCATCAGCCGCTGTCTCATGAACCAGCAGGCGGAGGCCTCATGAACAAGCAGCTGCTGCCTCATGAACCAGCAGGCGAAGGCCTCATGAACCAGCAGCTGCTGCCTCATGAACCAGCGGGCAGGGGCTGGGAGTGGCAGCAGGCAGGGATGCAGCTGGAACTGCCGCAACGGCCACAGCAACACAGCTGCTTTTCTGCAGCCCAAAGCTGGCCTCCATCCGCCAGCTGTGGGCTAGTGAACCACCAAGGGCGTCTCTTGAGCAGCACCAGCACGGGTGGCAAGCAGGATGGTATATACCAGGAGGGCGGAGTGGTTTGCGCGCAGGAGGCTCAAGAGGCAAGAGGCAGGCAAGGTGGCGCACTGGAGGCACCGGGGCCTGGAGGCGGCGAGGGTGACACACGGCAGGTATGGGAGCATGTCAAGCATGGGATTGCCAGGAACATGGCGCAGCTTGATGAGGAGGAGGACGAGGAAGAGGAGAAGGAGGAGGAGGAAGAGGAGGAGGAGGAGAGCTGCGAAAGACTGCAAACAGCACCTGTGCTGATTGAGCCCGATCAGCCCCAGGAGGTCGCTTTTCTTGAGGAGGCAGCCCCTGCAGGTGCAGGTGAGATGTCCTGCTGCGCTGCGTGGCACATTTGCGCCGTGGATTGCCGTGCCAGAATGCTATGGACATTCCGCCTGCGTGCTTGGAGCAATTCTGGAACCAGGCATTGTGTCTGAAGGATGCCCGTAAATGGGTGCACCTTCTGGATCAGGCAGCCTTTGCGCGCACAGCGTTTATGCAGGTGCCCTTGATTGAACAAAGACCAGATGGGTGCTCTTCTTGTGCAGGTGCCCTCATTCACAGAAAGGTCAGATGGTTGCTTTTGTTGGAATGTTGATGCATTAGGGGAGCCTGTGGTATGTGACCACTTGTGAGCTTGGCACAGACTCAAGAGCGAGCATCACCAATTGTATTCATGCAGATGGAGCATGCATGTGCGCATTCTTATGACATGGACACCCTCTTCTCCAGAGTGTTGACGATACAAACGCTGCTCTATCTTGCAAAACCAGCAGGCATTCCCAAGACGTACAAGCGACAAGAGCAGGTCAACCACACCCACAACCAATTCATGATCAGAGGCGTGACGCCAGGGCATGTGGTGTCCGGAAGACCAGGCTCCCCTTCAGGGCATCTCGCATGGGCCTGCAGGACCTGCAATAGCCTGTGTGCAGCTGTGATTTCAGCGGTGGCCAGGACCCTGAGGGCCGCCGGCAAACTAAGCAGCATTGCTCAAGGTACGCTGGATGGGACATGCTGCTGCCCAGCACAGTGACAAGGAAGCTGCTCCTGTTCAGGAAAGGCCTCATTGCAGATGTGCACACCGTACCTCTGCTGTGGGGGAGGTGTCTGGCTGCTTGGTCGGTGCTCTGGGGCAAAAGGATATGCTCCCGGCAAAAGAGTTTGCAGATCTGCACCGCATCCAAGTAGGCTGCAAGCCAGCGCTTAAGAGGCCCAGGGATCCTGCTCAGTCCTTAAGGGACTCCTCTTGGAGAAGTGCATGCGCCCTTGATCTGCCAATTGGCGCGTTTTGGCGGTGTTTCACCCCCTGCTAACGTAGCTGATCCAGTTATATAGCAAGGAGACAGGTGAGCTGCTCAGGTTTGCTTAGGCAGGAGTGGATATGTGCAGGACTGCTCTTGCAGGAATTCCCCTTGCTTATACATCTCACTTTGGTGGCTCCTGAGCTCAGCCTCAACTTAAGTCCGGAGAAGAATAAGCAGTTCCTGTCCACGCATTAAATTTGCAGGACTGCGCCCGTGGGCACTCCTCTTGCCCATCTATCTTACCTGTGGCGCTTGATGCAAAGAAAATTAAACATTTGGTGGATCAATTAAATTTCCAGGACTGCTTCTGTGGGTACTCCTCTTGCCTATCCATCTCACGGCGGCGGCTCTGCAGCACCAGGCAAAAGAAGGCCGCCCTCAAGGTATACTGTTACCTATGTTGCTTGTGTTGTCTGCATAAAAGGTGTGTAGGCTGCGCAATGTGCCAGTTATTTGTCAGTGCTTGCTCCCTTATCCGCCAAGCCATATCTATGTATATGCACAGCTACTGGTGTGCCACTGGTGGTCGAAGTCCATTGCCTTTCGATCAGTCACGTCTGCCCCTCACCCTTGCTGCAAGATTGAAGCCAGCTACCTTAAGCCAGCGAGACATGAGGTTATTAGATCCCCGTACTTTCTAGTCTTTTGTTAGCACTTGTCCCTTTTATTCCCCTGACATATCTGTATGCGTATTTCTCTCACCTGCCATTGGTCCCAGCCCCGTCTCACAAAGAGGGTTAAGAGATGGCATTTGACAAGCTCAGCCACTTTAGAACAGACAAGGACTCCACGCACCTCATACCGCTCTTGCCGATTACTCATACTGTGTGTGTAATTCTTAATCAGGTGCAAAGTCAACGTTGGCGCTCAAACAAGCTCATGCTCCCCAGGGCAACCACTACAAGATGCTGAGAGACCTGAAATCCAGGGGGAGCAGCGGGTATGGCCCATGCACTGTTTCAAAACCAGACCTACAGCGCCTTAAGCAATCTTAAGTGCACCATATATGAGCCCTCGCATGTGTGTGACAGCATGTCTCGTGTTTTGAAGAACCGGGAAGAAATGGTGGGATGTCTTTTTTGTTTTTCCTCCATCCACTCGACCAAATGTTTCTCCTATAATGCACATCATGTTGAAAAGCATGCAACTGGCTTTGTCGCGTGAGACAAACAGGAAAGCATTTGAATTCTCAAGGTCTGGAGGAAGCAAATGTGCTTCCGCCAATCATCGAGCTGCCCCAGTTCTAGGGATTCCAAAAAGCTTTCTTAAATGACCAGCAGTGTTTCAGCTCCTTGAAACAGAGAAGGCCAAACAAGTAAGGCATATTTAGTCTAGCTATATCTGCATGCGTTCCATGACCTGATGTTTCATTTGCATTGAGTGGTGTTTGTGCTGCGTTTACAGTGTCCTGAGTTTGAGCACCAGGGATGTCCAGTAGCCATTGGCATCGGGCTCTAGTAGCGTCAGCACAATCAGCATCATGCAATGTGACTAGCTGCACCCTTTTATCTCCCTAGGTTGGGTTTTTTATGTAGATAGATATATAATATCTACACATACAATATTTTGAATACTGATACTTTTTATAAAGTTTTACATGCAGATATGCTGAAAAAACTAAAACAAACACAACCATACTCGCAAATCAAGGTTTTACTTCCATGTTTTTGAGAATTTGTAAGAACCTTTAGTTTAGATACCATCATTTTGAGTCACAAATTATAAATTTGAGCATTCCTATGGTGCAGGACCTTAAAGGCACACTTGCATCAAACTGCAACACAGAAAGCGCAGGACCGTAGACCAAGCTAAGGTACAGAGATGGAAGCACTGATGTGTGATGCTTGTTTGTACTTGCATGGAGATGCAGGACGGATGGCTTAGTTTTGGACAAGCTGGTCATATCAATGTGCAGCAGCAGCCCAAACCACAGAGCTTCAGCTCATTTGGCAACAGGTTTTGATGGCTCCCGCAAATTTTACACTGTCCGCATGGTGCGCAGTAAACAGGAGGGGGTCGTAATAGGAGAGGGTTGGGGGGTGGGAGTGCAGCAACTGATGCAGCAATTACCTGTGGAATGCTTTTCACTGCACAATGATCTTTTAACCTTGCTTCTATGTGCACGAATGTACTTTTTACAATGCAGCTTCAACAGCCAAAGCCCTGGGTCTTGTGCACAAGGAGCTTCAGTATTAACAGCAGTAGCAGCGTGCAGGAAGAGAGCCTGAGGCCAGGAGATGCCTGATGGGGTTAAATGTTGGGAACTTGACTACTTATATTTGAGTGGCTCTCGATCAAGCCTGTTGCACTTCCATGCATGGGCATGCTTGAATTTGGAATGGACAAAGAAGCCTTGGCGGCATGCATGAAGGGAGAGTTTTGTTAGTCATGCGAGCAAGTCTTTGAGACGAAGTTAGTCTGTGTTCTGCATAGAATGGATTTTTGTCTTTGAGCACTGGTCCTAACCCAAAAGATAGAACAAAAGGTTCGAAACTTGCTTAGAAATTATTTTTACACTCCAGCAGAGTCTACTTTCTTTTTGTGTCAAGTATTTAGAACCTAAGGACTCAAACTATTGGGTGTCAGATACTTGCATACTGTGCATACATACATCCCAGTGGTTTCTGCTGATGGTAAGGCCTTACAACGAGTAGAAATGCAAATGTCATCGTTTTCTGGTTTTGACCAGGTCACCCAAAATACAATAATCTGCCTAAATTCCCAGCATGAAAAAATGCTAGTGAAGAGTTGTCCTCGTTGGCATTTTAGAATGTGAAGCGGATGGAGCTGACGCTTTCTTGCTAAGAACTAGCAGTGATTACTCGGCCAACTACCAGTGTTTACTAGTTATGGATCAACACCCAATTACTGGTAATGCAAGAGGTTTTGCAATAGGTAATGGGCCTACACGAGTACCAGTGATCACTCAGCCAATTACCAGTGATAACTAGCAATAGGTCGACGCCCAATTACTGGTACTATTTTTGAAAAGGTGATACTCTAAGTAATCAAGGCCTTCAGAGTGACCAGTGATTACTCAGCCGATTACCAGTGGTTACGAGTAATAGGTCGACCCCAATTACTGGAAATGCAAGAGTTAACACGCTAGGTATTCAGGGCCTCCAACATTACCGGCAATTATCAGTGATTACTGGTAATCAATCAGTTCCTTACTATCAGTAATCCAATAGGGAATGCACATGGTATTCAGTGTGACAGCGCCTAGCAACCCTTACTAGGCCAATTACCATTAGTTTCCAGTAATAGGTCGAGCCCTGATTACCAGCAATCGATAAAGCAATCCATTGAGAAACCACAATCTTCGAGAAAATGCTGATTGCTCGGCCGGTTACCTGTGATTACCAGTAATCGATGTCGTGATTACGTGTTCGATGTCAATACGGGTATAAGTAATCGGGTCTTCTGCATTACCATACAACCAGCTCATAATCAGCTAAAACAACATTCCGACGTACATGTTGAGGCAGATTAATGTATTGTGCCAAGTGCTCTTGTGCGGCTGTGCAAATTGAGGTGTATGTCCTTTTTCACTTTTTAGACTTGTTTGCACCCAAGACAATCCAGTGGAGATGTACGCAGAGCTTACGAGCTTAATGTCAGTAAGAGGGAAATACACCTCGTTGAGGTTAAGTACTGTGAAGATACACGGCCTGGACACCGTTGGAGGCCTCTAGAAAACAACATGAGAATATCTGCAAGCACTTAAAGGCTAGAATATCATCCTTCACACCATCCTTTTTGATGTGGGAGGCTCTATACCTCGTATACTTTGATTCATCTTAAAGAGCTCGGCCTTAATACACAAAAAACATAAGACTGCTTCTAAATTGCATGCTCACTCTGTGCTTAATGTACACAAAGTGACTACAACCAGACGCGCTATTGAAAAACAAGTAATCTCAAGGCCTTGGTCTAAAGCAGGGGGCAGATTCCCGCACTCCAGATCCTCACTAGTTCAAGGCCGAGCCCTGAAAGATGATTTAAAGGATTTTAAGTATGAGAGGTATAGATAGAGCCTCCCACACCAAGAAGCATGGTGTAAAGGATAACTTTCTTGGCCTTCAAGCGCTTACAAAGAACCTTATGGCTAGGCTGGCAGTAAACCTTTCTTGTGCTCATACTTACAAATGCGAGTTGCATGTTGAGACGGCACTTGCTAGGAAAAACAGCCTGTCAAAACTTTAATCTGAGATTGTCTGACAACTTTTCATATTGAACTGCGGCATGCAAGGTCCAGAATGAAAAACAAGGTATCTTCATAAGTTACGAATCCTATGACAAGGAGCTAATTTAAGTAATATAAGTTACATGGAAGCCCACCAGGGAACCAGAAGAACCAAAAAAACAAATGGCACACGTTCCATAAACATATTCTGGATTTTGAGGCACATAATCCAACCTCACTATGCCTCCACCTGATAATGAGCAACCTAGAGCAACTAGGCTTAGCTAGACAAGTCACAGATAACACCTGGAATTACAAACTTGACTCTGAACTCAGAAAGAAAGTGAGCTTTGACGCCAATCCCACTTTCCCACGAGCAGATATCATAGCTGCTGTGAATTCTGGATCATGGACATCGACCTGGTCAAACCAACACCTAAAAACACCCATCTCCTCCGACTCCCCACCAAAAGAGACCCACTTACCCCTACAACAATCCCCCCACCTCTGATACTACCTAAGAAATGCACGTCAAAGGTGGCATGCATCTATGACGTGACGGGAAAATGCAAAGGCATGCTCACTTCAAAACGTGTTAATATATCCTCTACAAAGTATTTCATGACAACAAACTTGCTGGGATCCATGATACCATCTTACCTTCCCCTACGACCTTTGCCTCTGAACTTTAAGGCCTCCTTTCCCGCTCTACCATACAGAGACAATACAGACAACGATACAGGCACTACCATACAGACAGACAACCATACAGACAACAAGAAACCCACGAATACAAAGGCTACTCTGCTACCAAGAAAAAATGGCCTCTCCTCTTGACCACAACCCTATATACCTCAATTACTGGAGCAAGGACCCTCGCAACAGAGTCTTTAGAGCCATTCCCAATGCTTTCTCATCCAAATTTTATAGCTTCTATGTTTACCATCCTGTGAATATGATCAACTCATGCACTGTGCCCTGAGACATGCTATATACTCTGCCGTAGCAAACATCACTGAAACACCCACATGCAACCTTGTTGGGGAAAATGGATGAGTACCAACCCCTATTCCAAACTTCTCAACGTCTTCTCCCCTATATGTTGCTCTCTAGGGACTATCTACTCATCCAACCTTGACTATGCCACCCCCTCGTTTTAGATCAGCAAAGTTTCTTTACTCGCTTGCCACAATTGGAGTACGCAAATTATTGCTGTTTAAAATACAGCACCATGACTGCGTCTAAATAATTACAATCCCACCTTGGTAAGGGACCTGACCTGTGATATTCCAGAAGCAAATCGAAAGCACGAAAACATCAGTAATGACCCACTTCTCAATGCCTGCCACTCAAGGACTGAAACTGGTTTCAAGAGGTCTGAGAAACTTCCACTTGATTACTGACACATACATACTTTCATCCACAGTCAAGAATTACTCTTCCCAACAGAATCCAGCCCACACTTAGCCAAAAAGCTCCTGACTGGTAGGAGTGGGCATACACAGACGGCAGCTGCCAGATTCACCAAGGAAAACAAGTGACAGGTGCAGACACATACCACTCTGCTACCTCTACTCCCAGCTTGTTGAAGCAAATGGTATGGGCATTACAAACACCATCAACAGAGCTGAACTGGCTGCTATCACAGCTGCAATTCTTCATGGACACTCACATACTACCACTGACAGCCTCTCGTCTCTCCACCGAATCAGGAAGCACTTGTTGTACCCTGAGCTTCATCGCCACCACTTACAAGGGGGATATTCTGAAGATACTCATACAAATCATCCGCAACTCACCAAACCCTGTGCACCTATTTAAAACCAAACCTCACGCTGGCATTACTGGTAATGAGTGTGCAGATGCTGTGGCCAAGTATCAAGTAACCCAAGTCAACTTAAATCTTGCAGACACAGGGATACCATGCGCTGGCATTAATGGTACCCCCTTTTCATGTATAACCTGGCTTGCCTATGAAAGTGATGTCCCCTCTGATGCAACATCCTCAAGGCCCTCCAACCTACCTGCCCCAGAGCTCATTTATTTCTTATCTCTGTGATACTCAGAAGGCACATATGCACTCTAGACATAAACTTGGCCACGCGAACCCTACAACCGGCTACTTCTCATATTAGTAAGGTCTACTTCCCTTAGCCCACAAAAACATTAGCAATGCTTTCTGGAAGTGTTCAATCTGTCCTTCAAGGTAAGCAAGAACAGTTTCCACTACCTTATAGGTACCCTTTTAAATCAGAAGTATGCTGTTGGATTAAAGACCTTGACCAGTCTTCAAAGCCCCCTCTGTAATCACTCAGACAGTGCCCTAAACATTCTATCAGGTTGTCAATGCCAGGTTATCTTTGGTATGATTACTGAACGCAACGACGTCGCTTATCATGAAAGCTATAGAAGCAGGATCCTTAGGGGGGTGTTTCGTTCAAAGGATATTGGAAGCGAAGACTGCTCAGCCTTACAAAACCTACAAATCCCAGTTGGATCTATCGACAGAACCGTACCAGAATGGCTCTTCCCTTGCCGGTTTCCTTCTAAGCAAAGGCTTACTACTTGCAGCCCAGATGCTATACTAGTAACTGAAATGCCAACTGATAAAACAAAAAACTTACCAGATGTCCACCCTAGGTATGCATTAAGAGGTAGGGCAGGGTGCAGAGGGGACAGGGGGCTCCCAGCAACAGCACCACCTACCAGCCTTTGTCCAGAGCCCGAAACTCCAGTCAGCTCCCACCCAATCAGCGGCACATCCATCTCATGGAGGTTAAGTACTGTGATGATAACAGGCCTAGGAGCCAGCTTGAAGCCGCCCACTACCAGCACGGCGTACTCTGTCAACACCTTCACCGAGCTGCGGCCAATGTTAGCCTCCACACTATCCTTTTGGGAGTGGGAGGTACCATCTACAGCCCTTATAGTTTAAAGCCTTTGAAACATCTTGGTCCAGTTCCTCAGAGAGTCACCAAGCTCGCTGTGAAACTTCATGCTCATTCGGTTCAATATGCTTATAAACTTGTTAGTACCAGACATGCTCTTTAGAAAACTTCTGCAGCAGATATTCATCAAGACCAGGAATAGGGTACTGCTAGTCATCTCCTGATCCCCACTGCCTTCTTTTGTTTTCTTTGTGATGGGGGAGTCATACGGTGCTTAGGCCCTGGGCGACTCTTTCCTTAATTGATGAAGGGAGTGATTCACTGCCTACTAGGCAGTACTTAGCTAACTATAGTGGGTACTTTTTCTAATCTTTTCTTTATTCCCAAACGCGTGTGCCCTGCCCTGCAAATCATTTGTATTTTGTATGGTATAAGGATCATTTTCCTTATGTGCAACAGCATCATCATCATCATCAGCAGCAGCAGCAGCAGCAGCAGCAGCAACAGTAACCACTACAAGAGCAGAAGCAGCAAGAGCAACAACGCCGCAGGCTGACAGCACTGACACCAACAAAGAGGAAGGCAACTGGGATTCCCTCAGCATAGGACCATGGAGATCCATCAAGACCAGACGACCACCAAGATAGAGCTTGTAGGCTGGCTCGCAAATGTGTGAGCGCTTTGGAGGCTGGTTGGTTGAAGTAGCTAGTCAGCAAGCTTTGCTCATATCGATCTCTTCAGAGGTCATCGTTTGCCCTGATCTTGTCCTTGCATGCTTGGGAACTTAAGGCAGGCTGCCTTCGAGCTTTTTCAGGTTGTGAACTTCCTCGAGTGTCTTCGTTTTTCCTCTTGAATCCTTCTGCTACGAGCGCCTCTTAAGTCTTGGTTCAGGGTGCAGGCCTTCCAGGCTCATGCTTAGCTGTCCTCGTTTGGCGGATACAGCTACGTTATCTAGCCTAACTTTACATGCAACAGCACAGTGTTATCCCGTGACAGGACTTATGCTCAAAGTCAATTTTAAAAGAAATTTCAGTGCAGAGGAAGCACATTGTTTACATACAAACAAGCAATTACATTCAAAGAAGTTCTCTTTATTTTGGATATCATGTTCAACTCGATAATTCGATGATTCAACAAATGATTTATTTCAGACTTGCAGTGGGCGGCAAGCTCAGCTGTCAGCCCCTATGGCTGACAGATAAAAACTATAAAATGATACCAGGCTTAAGTTGCACAGACAGACCAAAGATAAGAGAGGAGAAAGATGTTTATACAAAGATTGTTCAAAGAAAATATTCAAAGAACGTTGCTACAGAAAGAACGTTTCAGCTGGTGTGGATGGAAGAGAGATGAGTGACTAAACAGCATGGAAACGACTTAGCCTGGACTTGGCAACCTAAAATCAGTCAGTGCTGCACCTATTACACTTAAGATGCAATTAAAGGAGAAAGAGCGAGTAAGAAATTGAGAGAAGGAAAATAAAGATAACAAAAGGCTAAAAGATGCCCAGTAAAACTACCACTAAAATTGGCTAGATACAGGAGTGAGAGAGAGAGAGAGAGAGAGAGAGAGAGAGAGAGAGAGAGAGGGGCCCAAAATTACTTAGAAGCGGATGCTGGAAAATTTGACATTTCATCATGATAAAGCAGGCAAGCATTTCACAGAATGCATTCATATGGTTATCAAGGCACATGCTGTTGTGTTAACTTTTGGTGAAGGCTTTAATGCATTAGTTCAGGAGCATGGGACAGATTGACAAACCAGTGCCGAAATATTTGTTCAAAAGCATGCAACTGCCAGGGAGTTGACAAACCATCTCCAGCAAGTTAAAAGGATAGAAAGTAACAATCTGTATACTATGCTTAATTTGTAAATGAAGGAGAACAAACCAGCAATCCAAAGGTACCAGCGCAAAGAAGAAAGATTATGCCATCAGGGTTACCAGTGTTAAAGGAAGGATTACTTACTCCAGACATCTAAGGACAGTAGGGATGGAAGACTTTGCTCTCAGAAATTATTATTAGCACCGAAAGATAGGCACTCGCAAAGAAATATGTACAACACGGTACCTGTTATATGCAAAAATCCATACCTGGCTTCCACGGCAATTTGTTTCTCTTTATACGCACCAAGGGAGCACAGTCCACGTATGTACATGCACAAGAACTTAGATTATAGCTTAGGCACCATGATGTCATAACCTAGATAAGGGCTAGATTTAGCAAGTGCAAGTCCTCAAAAGCTGAAAGAAAAGCCCCCACGCTACCTCGCAACCTCCAGAGCCACTTCATTTCCATGCATCTTAACCTCAAAGGAAGCGCGCCCTGCATCCTGCTGCTTTAACGACCAGTCAACGTATGCTGCGGGGTCCTGCGGATGTGAAAATTTACATTTGCTGCATTGCTTTAGTGCATAGCAAGCCAGTAAACCACGAGAAAAGCACATCGTATGAGCCACATCATAAGCATCAATGGAGTGCAGTGTAGGGTGCACTCATAAAGCAAGGATGTGGTTCCTCCAAGACAGCATGCTGCAAATGACAATCCCAAACCAAGCATCTGAGCATAATGTGCTGTTGCTCACACATGCTGTGTCCGCCTGAACATCCACTAAAATTTACATCTCAAAGGCATGCCAGAGATTTTCCACCCTGGGTTGAACAATGGTCAGCCGCACACACCTTGCCCTCAAGCATGAGCCCAAACCATGCGACCGCTGCACGCTTCGGAAACTCTTCCACCTCTGCAGAGCAACAAAAGCACTAGTGCGTTGATAAGCTTTGGAAGGAGAGCAGCCACAGTCTTAGCCTGGCCCGATCCTGCTCAGGGACACGCCCTGCAGATGGTAGCCTGAAAGACATGGGCCTACACCCGCCCACACAAAACCTTGTCCATCCCACCTCTGACGGCCTGCGCCTGTCAGTCTCTTCACTCGTATGTGATGCATTGACTCTGTCCTTGCAAGCCTCGTCCTGCTCCTCTTGCGCTCGGTGCACGCAGCATCCTTGACACAGTGCCAAAGCACTCGTCGAGGCCTTCCAGCGCCAGGGCCTCTTTCCATGCCCCCAAGCCTCTACCTGCACATCTTGCCTGGATGGGCCACAGCTCTGCCTGCCTGCCTGTGACACTGTCCCCGCAGGACGCGTCCCACACCCCAGCTGCGCAGGACGCATGCGCGCCCCACGTGCTCAGGGCATCCAACACTGTCCCCACAAGATGCATCCCACACCCAAGCAGGGCAGGACGTCTGCGCACCCACCCTACCTGCATGGGATGCCGCCTCACCCCCGCAGAACTTGTCCCACAACCAAGCCCACATTCCTTCTGCATCGGTGAACTGGAGGTGGCCGGCCGGATGGATGACCTGAGCATGCAATTGATGCGGCAATTGATGCGGCTGCATCAGTGAATTGGAGGTAGCCTGCCGGGTTAATTGATGACCTGTGCGTGCCGAGCGGGCAGGCGGGGGGGGGGGAAGGCACTTGGTTGGCACAGCACTGGTGCACTGCAGTGCACAGCAGCACGCTTGCCGCCTGCCAGCAACACAGCTTTGCAACGCCTGCCACCCGCCAGCTGCTACCTGCCAGCTTGACCGCAGCCGGCATCATCTGCAGCAGGCTTGCTGCATGCCGTCTGAAGGAAGGCTCCAACAGCCGGGCTTGCATCAACTCCAGACAGCTCTCCAACTGCCTGCCAGAGCCTTGGTCAGGCCTAAGGCCCGATGAAGACCTAGACCTACCCTGCCGATTCACACATGCTACAGCCAGTCAAAACCTCGGACAGGCCTTCAGCCTAACAACAACACGCTGCCTAGGATAGAACAACTGCACAGGTCATCCTAGGACAGCCTGCTCACCTGCAGCCAGCCAGAGCTTAGGACAGGCCAGAAAGCACGCCAGCCGCTGTCCTTCGGATTGCACCAGCCTGTGATGCCAGCGCCTGCAGAGCCAGATAGGCAGGGATTGCACCAGCTTGTGGTGCCCGTGATAGGCCAAGATTGCACCAGTTTGTGATGCCTGTGATAGGTCAGGATTGCACCATTCTGTGGTGCCAGTGATAAGCAGGGATTGCACCATTCTGTGGTCCCCGTGACAGGCCGGCATTGCACCAGTCCGTGATGCCTGTGATAGGCCAGGACTGCACCAGCCCATGATGCCTGTGATAGGCCGGGATTGCATCAGCCTGTGATGCCTGTGATAGGCCGGGATTGCGTCAGCCTGTGATGGCTGTGATAGGCCGGGATTGCGTCAGCCTGTGATGGCGGTGCCTGCAGAGCCTGACAGGAGCACAGCCAAGCTCGGTGCCAAGCTCAGTGCCAGAGGAGGGGGGCAGCCAGCAGCATATGCTGAGGAGGGTATATTTGGTCCTGGCACATGGCTTAATCAGGCCACAGTACAAAACATTTGCCACAGGTTAGGACTGCAGCCCCGAAGGTGTGCGTGGTCCGGTCCCATCCCTTGTGTGACGCACAGATGTCGCGGACGTACCAACACAAATTATGGTGAATCCATGCAGGATGGGCATCACACAAAGTAACCAAACGCAGTGCAAGGTGGTTGGGCCTGCGCTGTTACCTGGGGCACAGCCCCTGTCGCAATCTGGCAGGCTTAAACAGAGCCAAGCACTGAAAGCCACTGGAGCATGTAAGGAAGTAGAAAAGGTTGAACTATCAAGTGCTGATGTAGCAAGCTGGGGCACGGCCCAACTCCCTGCAGCCTGCCTGTCAGGCCAGTCATTCATGCAGCCTCTGCCTGCTGACGATTGCATGAATGCTGCATGGATGCATGCCTCGCTCATGCACCGTCAAGGGCCTCCCAAAATTCAGCAGCATGGCGGGGCCTGACAAATGCATATCCTGCATGCGTGCACCATGCGTGAACAGGTGCCATGCTGTGGGCCGTGCTGGATGTTGCTGAGGCGGGCTGCTCCCTTGGCCTTTCTCCTTCCCTGGCGCATTCCGCCCCATCCCGTCCTTGAGTGCCTGACCAGCTCGCCATGCCACCGCCCACATGCAGCACGGCGCTGCGCGGCTGCCCGTACAAGCACAAGGACGCGCCGCAAGGCATCACGTTGTGCTGCACCATGTGGGCATGTGTGCGGGCCGTGCACGCCCCAAGCATTGCAGGTCCAGACGCACAAGCCACGCACCTACAATCGCGGCGCTGCGGATTTTGCCGGCTAGCGCCTGTGCGGCGCTAGGGTACTGCGTGTCATGCTCCTGCGCACCGCGCCCGCTGTCGACAGGGTCGATGAGCAGGGCTGCCAGCTTGGGCTCCGAGCTGCTTAGGGCCTGCGCAGGGTCGGGCTGCTGCAGCTGCTGCTCCATGTGGTGCTGGCTGCATGCATGTTGCTGTTGCTGCTGCTGCTGCTGCGACTGCGGGTTTGGGCAGCTTGGAGGGATGGGGCCAGCGGCAGGGGAGCAGGGGCCCTGGGCGCCAATGCAGCTGCGCTGGGATGAAGGGGCTGCGTCTGGGGGAGGGTGCTGGTGGGATTGGCCCGGGGAAACGCGCAGGCGCAGACCAGAGGCGAGCGTGAGGGCGGCAAGCTTAGCACCGCGCGAGTGACCCAGGAGTCCCACTCGGCTGCGAGGGATATGGCATATAGGGCGGTCATGAGGCGGGGCGGGCGGCAGGGGGGCAGGGTACAGTCACGTGGCGGGGGATTGCAGAAGGGGAGCGAGGGATCGCTGGGGCGGCGGGGAGGCATTCAGGGGACCCTGGGGCACCAATGTTTGAAGCGGGATTGCACAGCAAGGCTATCTGTGCCCTTCAGGGCGCAGCAAGTCACCCCCACTGTGCCCTATCTGTGCCCTTCAGGGCGCAGCAAGTCACCTCCACTGTGCGGGTCCCCGTACTGGCTGTTCAGCGTTCCTGCCGTGAGCTCACCTCAAGTCCAGGCGGTTGTGAAAGGGGGAGCTGCTGTTGGCGCTGAGATTGGCCACATGAGACAAGAGAGCTGGGATGAATGTTGCCTGTGCAGGGCCATCACAACAAAAAAAGGATCTGACTGGTAACGAAGCATTGCCGGAGATGATGCCCACAAGCTGATGGATCATGTGACCGGCGAGCCTACACAAACAGCCATTATGCTGGCGGGGGGGCTTGCTGCTTCTTTTACGCAAGACAGAAAGGTACGTGACAGCTGATGCTCATCGTGGAAGCCCTGGGCTGGACCTAGCACAAGAAGCAAGGAGCCGGGCATAGCTGTTATTGGGGGGGGTTGCAATGAGGGACCCGACCACCCCCGCAATAGCGCATCGGCCATGCAGTCCATGGTGTTCCTCACTTGCTGCTTGTGCACCCCACCTCAGCTGGAGCAGGGCAGCACGTTATCTCACACCTCAATCCTGTCAGGGATGACCGGTTTGACCAAGCTGCTTGACGTTTCGTACTGCAGCACCACAAACGCCCCAGAGCTTGCGAGCTGCATCGCATAGCTGTCATACCAGCTCCTTGGCATCTGGAAGCCTGGAAACAGGACGACTCTGCATGCCAGAGTGGAGACTGGTGCGACTGAGATCAACAACAGCACATGGCACTCTCTTTCATGCACATTCTTGCATCGCACATTGGGCGTTGGCCTGGCTCCACAGGCAAGCTGGCAACCACGCTGAGCGTGCACCGTTTGTATGCCTGTTCATCGCTGCAGTCAACAACCAGCTCAAATGGGATGCGCACTGGGTGAGCTCTTGCTGCCTGCTCATTTGCATAGGGCTGCTGATAAGCCCATGCACAGTGCTCCAGAGGGGCCCATGCAAGGAACAGCGCAAGTCTGACCACGCGATATGGGTACGATGCGCACGACATGCAGTCTATTCCTCAGTAAAAAGAATAATGCGTGAATAGCTTAGTATATTTCTCGTAAATAGCTTAATATTACTCGTACAT
>LKMJ01000887.1_pt1 | contig 25055 bp, 23 predicted proteins | sample 643391 | NCBI WGS metagenome assembly LKMJ01 (sample SAMN04112250, study PRJNA286221) | soda lake metagenome | biome: soda lake; feature: Kulunda Steppe; material: water; isolation source: sample PL-Br10 brine of Picturesque Lake | place: Russia: Kulunda steppe | collected 2010-07 | reverse complement strand
GTGTGAAAGAAAATCTTTACAGCCTGACGTACAATACCGATCAGTTTGTGCCGTCGAGTGATTACCAGGTGGTTGGTTATTATGAAAAAGATGCCTCACAGCTTCTGGCTTCCGGGTATGCTTCACAAGAAAATCTGCAGAAAGCAGCCGGAAATGTGTTTGCCGGTGTTGTGCCGATGGGACGCGGGAAAGTGGCCCTACTGGCCGATAACACCCAGTTCAGAATGTTCTGGCGCGGCCCTGAGCGGTTTATGATTAATGCCGTGATGTTGCTGCCCTCTATTTAAAACTCAATTAGTTTCAATCTGAGCGTCAAACAGTAATCAGTTATTTGTTCTGATTCATTGTTTGGCGCTTTTTTTTAATGATTCATTACTGCTATGTTAGTAAATCAGAAATAAATGTAAATTAATATTCATTTGATTAACATAGTTTCAACACGTTTTCTATGGAATAGTATAAATTTACTGCATATTTCGAAAATGAGGTGATGCGCAAACGACCATATCTAAAAAAAGAATGGTGTGTCGAAGTAGTTAAAAGTCCTGAAAAAACGGAACAACAAGAAGACAATCGATATCGTTTTTGGAAGCGAATAAAAGAATTCGATAACAAATATTTACGAGTCATTACACTTGAGAACAAAACAACGATCCATAATGCATTTCCTTACCGGAGGTTTACGCCATGAAATTTAATTACTACCCTGAAACAGACTCACTTTATATAGATCTATCATCCAGAACCAGTGTTCGAAGTGAACTGGTTTCTGAGGGAGTTGTCCTTGATTACGATGAAAAAGATAGATTGGTAGGTATTGACATTGATAATGCCAGTAAAAAAATTGATTTGGATGATTTTTCATTTTCAAAAATACCCTTCAACAATCCTGCAATTACCGATTGATGTTGGTGAAATATAGTCACTCCTCAACCGCATTGTACTTTCTAAGAATCTCAAGCACGTCATCAATCGGCAGGGCTTCACGGACTCTTCCCTCCGTACCTTCCATTGTCTCCGCCATAAACAGAGAATTTAAAATGGCTTCTTCAGTGGCCTCAACAGCAGCAAGAAAGAGAGGAGTCATCGCACTGTTTTTCAACTCTGTGTTAGACTGGGTTGAACTTTCATCATCAATATTTATCCGGACATCGTCAGCGGTAGAAAATGCAATGACGTAATCACCGCTGCCGTTTGACGCAAATCCACCCACGCGGGCAATACCCATAAATGCACGTTTGGCAAGTCGCTCAAGATTGCGTGATGTAATCGGGGCATCGGTGGCAACCACAATCATGATGGAGCCATCGGTATCAAAATCGTAGCCATCTGTGCCGGACAGATCTGCAAAGCCATCAGTTTCTGTTCCAGAATTATTTTGAGCCAGGTAGTGATTATTCAGTTCTTCACCCACAGGCGCCCCGTTAATGGTCAAAATTCCGCCAAAATTGGATTGAACTAAAACTCCGAGCGTGTATCCCCCCTGATCATCAGGCAGTACCCTTGATGCCGTACCGATTCCTCCCTTAAAACCGAGAGCGCTGGTTCCCGTACCGGCTCCAATATTTCCTTCTGCCACCGGGCCTGCTTCGGCCGCTTCAATGGCCATCCGCACGTGATCAATCCCGATAACCCGCGCCCGTATATCATTGAGATAGGCGTCATTGGTTTCACCCACAACAGGATTTACCGAGCGTACATCTTCATTGCCGGGCAAATTTAATACATAATCGGCCACACCGTTTGCAGCTGAAAAAATACTGAGTGTATTGGTCAAAGCGATTGGCGTTTCCAGTTCTCCCAGCTCCTGCACCTGTGTGAACCCGAGCGCTTTGCCAAACCCGTTACCCACATAAACAGCGGCCGGAACTCTGTCGCGAAACAGATTTCCTGAATGAGGAAGAATAGCTGTAACTCCGGTGCGGATATCTTCACCGTCAATTATTGTATGGTGACCTACTTCAACGCCATCCACATCAGTGATCGCATTCAATTCTCCGGTCGGCAAAATTCCGGTATGGATACCCAGATCACGTGCGCGCTCACTGTCTTGCGAATGAGTGATGTCAGCCATGATAAATAAGATGAAAATTGAGATGGTGAGTTGTAAGGTAGTATTCATGGGGATTGGGTTTTATATGTAATTACAGACGAATCGAACTAACTTTTTATTTCTGACAGTCTATTTTTTAGATCGGCAAGGTCGTTTTCAATTATAGACCAGACAATTTCATGATCAATGCCAAAATATTCGTGAACAATTCTGTTTCTAAACCCTCTGATTCTGTTCCACTCAATATGAGCATGATCTGTACGAAAATCATCACCAAGTCGGTTTGCCGCTTCACCAATAATCTCAAAATTTCTAATTACCGCATCAATAGTTTTATCATCAGATAAAAAGGATTGATATGTCATATTTTTAGTGTATCTCTCTATTTTTTCAATAGCCTCTAAAATGTCTTCAAGAAGAAGGGATGAATCGCGTTTAGACATACGTGAGATCTTTTTTTATAGACCGTAAATATTTTGGCTTAACGGCATTTTTTGAAACCAGGTCCACCTTTTGATTGAGAAGATTCTCTATTTCATCAGCCAGATCGATAAACCGTATTCCGATTTTATCATTGAACTCAACTAAAACATCTACGTCACTATTTTCTGAATGCTCATTTCTCGAGACTGAACCAAAAATAGCCATTGATTGAATAGGGTATTTAGAATAAAGAACTTCTTTATTGTCAGATAATATTTTAAGGACTTTTTCTTTGTTGCTCATTTTGGTTTTCCATTAAATCTCTACTCATTGTTATTCTTCCTGATTTTCATTCATTACTTATTTCTGTAACGAGATACTCAACACGTCCTGTGTCTTAATTTACATTTCGATCATGATGTTGGCAAATACACGATTGATCACTAACAATTTGCATGTACAAAATTTATTAATCCGGGGAAAAATTACCCTGACGACCTTCTGCTCCTCACAATCCATGCAACCAGTGCAATGATAAACGCAATAATTAAAAGCGGCCAGACCCACAGCGGAAGTGTATAAACTACCTTGAGCCGATCTTCCGGCCCTGCATACTGTTCAGGAATAACGGGCAGATCCAAATCACCAATTTCGTGTGAAAGAGTATACTCCAAAACGGCCTGCCACACTTTAAGCTCCTCCTCGTTTGCATATACAATCGTATTGTCCAGTTCTGTGGGATTTCCATGTTCATCTTTTAATTCGATGGAAAGTTGCGGAAGTCGCTCTCCCACCATTGGCAAAAAACCGGCAATGTAATAATCGGTAACTACGTGCAGAAGCTCTTCGCCATCCTTTGGAAGCGGGTAAAACACTCCGTCCTCACGCTCCAGCTCTGCGCTTAAAACAGCCATGGATGTGGGAAGAGGAGTTCCTGTAAAAGGGATATTCATCAAAACCGCACGATTGGGATCATACATCATTCGCAGACCGGAAAACTGAAGAAAATAATTATCACCCAGCAGTTCAGAAAGCAGAACAGAAACTTCAAGTGCATTGCGTACTTCACCCTCGGTAAGATAAAAGGAAACCAACGGGTATCCGGGTGTTTTGTTCGGACCGGAACCAAGGCCGGTGGCCATCACCATATCGTAAAATGAAATTTGATTTTCAGACCATTCCTGCGTTCCCGGCTTTATATTTGCTCGAATCGCACCATTTGCCTGAACTGCTATATCCACATCTTTCCCGGCAATTTCTGTTGCGGCCATTTTCATGGCATCGGTAATGTAGTTTCCGATAGCCGATTCTCGTTGGGGTTCATTCCGGTCTATGGAAAACGAAGATTCGGCAATGGGCTGTGTTACTGTCGAAATTCTTCCGTCGGTAAGCTCATTAACCCATTCATTTAAAATCTCCCGGTAACGTTCAACTTCATCCATGATTTCTACATCCGGTTGTACAGAAGAGTCGAGAGGAAGCAGAAATGGTGTTTCGTCATCATTCCGAATAGATACAGTTCTGTTTCCAGGATTCCAGGAAAGTTCAAGCTGTCCAAGATAGTCCAGGTAACTTCCGGCCTGAACGATTATAGCACCATTTTCAACAATCGGTTCATAGAGCGGAGTGTGAGAGTGACCGCCTACAATTATATCAATTTCGGAAACTTCACGGGCCAGCAAACGATCTTCATATACCCCTGAATGGTTCGCAGAAATAATGATATCTGCACCAGCTTCCTGCAGTGCCTGAACCGCTTGTTTTGCCGACTCTATGGGATCATCAAACTCCACCGCGCCGGGCTGAGCCGTTTTGCTGATGGCATCTTCCCCGATCAGCCCGAGCACGCCAATCCGCAATCCGTTCTCGAGTTCTTTTATATAATGTTTTTGAATATCCAGTTCAGATAGAGGATGATCTGCCGGCGGTCGGGTATTTGTACCTAAAAACCGGGTTTTAGACTGAGCCTCCGGGTATCCCGCAGCTTTCAGATAATCAGCCAATACATCGGGGCCGTAGTCGAATTCGTGGTTCCCGATGGTTATAGCATCGTAGCCAATTTGATGAAACAGTGTTAATTCCGGGGCCAGGCCTTCTTTAAGCGGGAGCCATCCAAAAGCGGGCCCGCCTAAAATATCACCGCCCGAAAAAATCATAACCGGTTCTCCGGCTTCAGTTTTCTGCTCTTTGATCCGGTTCACCGCTCCTGCTAAACGTGCAAAACCGCCCATAGCAGGATTATCCAATTCCGGATGATCATCGATTGCCGGATGGGGAATCAGATGCGAGTGCTCATCATTTGTATGAAGAATAGTAAAGTGAAGAAGGTCATCGTTTTGCTGTCCATAGAGTGAGCTGCTCAAAAATAATAAACAGATAAAAAGTGATGTCGAAAAAATATTTCTCATGATACTGAATGGCACTTTTAGCAATTGCCAGTTTTGATTAAGTTGTACAACATTTAAAAAAATTGAACTACGTTACGCTACGCTCAACAATCTATCAAAAAAAAGGTATGAATAAACAGGCCAAATTTACTGCAGCTTATCTCATTTTTCTTCTAACAGCTTTTCCCGTATTTGCACAGTTACAATCTCCGGACGATTTTCTCGGTTACGAACTTGGAGACCGCTGGACTCCTCACCATAACGTAATGGATTATGTGCATCATGTAGCAGAGGAATCCGATTATGTAACAATTGAACAGTATGGAGAAACCAATCAGCACCGAGAGCTGGTATATCTTATTGTAACCACCCCCGAAAATCATGCAAATATTGAAGAGATCAGGCTCAATAACCTGAGATTAACCGGGCTTGAAGAGGGTGAGGCAACCGATAACAAAAAAGGGATTGTCTGGCTCAGTTATAATATCCACGGAAATGAAACGTCGAGCAGCGAAGCTTCTATGAGAACGCTTTATGAGCTGGTTCGGCCCGATAACCAGGAGCCAAAGGAGTGGCTGGAAAACACTGTGGTAATCATAGACCCGATGGTGAACCCGGACGGACGCGATCGCTACGTAAACTGGTTCAGAAACATGGTTGGAGCAGAAGTGAACCCGAAATTTGATGCGCGAGAACATCACGAGCCGTGGCCGGGAGGACGTTCAAACCACTATATGTTTGACCTGAACCGGGACTGGGCGTGGCAGGTTCAAAAAGAATCGCAGTACCGATACGAAATTTATAAGCAGTGGTTCCCGCATATTCATGTGGATTATCACGAACAGAGCTACAATGCCCCTTATTATTTTGCGCCGGCAGCCGAACCGCTCCACAAAGTAATAACCGACTGGCAGCGGGAGTTTCAAACTATAATCGGCCTCAACCACACCCGCTATTTTGACGAAGAAGGATGGCACTATTTTACCCGCGAGCGATTCGATCTTTTTTATCCCAGCTATGGCGACACCTGGCCAACTTACCAGGGTGCCATCGGGATGACGTATGAACAGGCCGGACACAGCCTTGCCGGTCTTGCCATTGAAACCCAGGAGGGAGACACGCTGACTCTTGCTGACAGACTTTTGCACCACCATGTTACGGGTATGTCAACCGTGGAAGTAGCTTCGCAAAACTCTGAAAGAATGATTGAGGAGTTCGGCAACTTCTTCAGCACGGCTCAGGAGAATCCGGCCGGCGATTATCACACATTTGTAGTAAAAGCGGATAATAACCGCGATAAAATTTATCACCTGCTCGATTTTCTTGACACAAAACAGGTTCAGTACGGCACTGCCGGATCAAGCCAAACCACAAATGCCTACAATTTTTCTACCGGGCAAACCGAATCTGTTTCTGTTGATTCGGATGATATTGTAATCAGCACCCATCAGCCACAGGGAAATCTTGTGCGGGTATTTTTTGAGCCGAATCCTGAACTGGCCGACTCCGTCACTTATGATATAACCGCGTGGGAAGCTCATTACCGTTTTGGGCTTGAAGGTTATGCTCTTGAATCACGCATGAATCCTGAAATGAATATAACTTCTGCTGATTTCAGATCAGCTGAAATGACCGGTTCAGACAGGCCATATGCCTATGTAGTACGATGGGAGTCGATGGATGATGCCCGATTTCTTGCTCACATTACGCAAGAAGGAGTCAAGAGCCGGTTTTCTATGGTTCCGTTTGAGATTGAAGGCGAATCGTATGAACGTGGAACTCTTGTTATTACACGGGGAAACAACAGTAATTTGGGGAATGCATTTGATGCTATTATCCGGGAAGCAGCCGAAGCCCACAGCCGTACGGTTCACGGTACATCTACCGGATTTGTTGACAGCGGATCTGATTTCGGTTCGCATAATGTTCATTTTATTGAACAACCAAACGTGGCAATTGTGATGGGAGAGGGATCATCATCACTGAATGCAGGTGAAATCTGGCACTATTTCGACCATCAGCTTCAATACCCCTCTACTGTTCTGCATTCGGATTATCTGATGCGGGCTGACCTCGATAAATTTAATGTTCTGGTTCTTCCGTCCGGCTCATACCGGGATATTTTAACAGATTCTGTGATTGAAAAAATCAGCGCCTGGACCCGGGACGGCGGTACATTAATTTCATTCGATCAAACCAACGATATTCTGGCTAGCCGCGACGGTTTTCAGCTGCAGCGAAAAATACTGAGCGATGAAGAGCCAACCATTGAAGATCAGCTTCAGCCGTATGGTGAACGAATCCGTAGAAACATCAGCACACGCACACCGGGTTCTATTTTTAGAATATCGATGGATAATACCCATCCGCTGGCATTTGGATATGGCGACAACTACTTCTCTCTGAAAACGGGAGGGGTTTCTGCCTACAACTATCTGGATTCTGGATGGAATGTGGGAACGTCTCAAACCGATGCACATATCAGCGGATTTGCCGGGCATGAAGCAAAAATTCAGCTTGAAAATTCATTGACCTTCGGTGTGCAGTCTCACGGATCGGGGCAGGTTGTTTATATGCTTGATAACCCGCTCTTCCGCGGTTTCTGGGAAAACGGAAAGCTGTTGGTTGCCAACGCCGTGTTCTTTGTCGGCAATTAATTCCGGAATAAATTCAGAAAAGCGATAGTTATCTAAGGCTGTCCAAAAAGATTGTCATTCTGAATTTATTTCAGAATCTCCTGCCGATAATAAGGTCAGGAGATACCGGATCGGGGTCTGGTATGACGTAAGCTTAGAAATTATCTTTCACACAACCTTTTTGGGCAGTATCAGTTAAACTTAAAAACTATCTCTCAGAATTAATCCTACTGGTTGCTGATCCTGTGCCGGATAATTTCTTCAAGAGGAACCTCATCGCCTCTTTCTGACTGCATGTTCTCAATCATCCCTGTAGTGAGCCCGATTCTTCTCATGCGTATCAGCTGCTCAGGAGTAACATCATCGTATCCAAGATCGTGCACATTACTTGTATAATGGGCGGTAACTCCGGCTCTCCGGAGAGTTACAAAATCTTCAACATCCAGATCGTAACCAAGTTCAATCATCATAGCCATAAAGGTTGATGAAGCATTTGCCTGCGCCAGGCTCACAGCCTGATCCAGCGTTAAATCCGTAAACCCAACTGCCCTGACGTTTGATATATACGTTGCCGTCACACCCTTACTTCGAAGTTCGCGCAGATCATCATGGCTCAACCCGGTATAGCCCATTTCCACCATTCTGTCATTCATGCTGTTTAGCAGACTTTCACTTGGCTGACCTGTAGATATCACATTCGTCAAAGCTGAAACCGGGTTTATAAAAACCGTGTTATTGTTATTATTTGAGAAGAAAATGAGAGCAGCTATAACCAGAATTCCAATAGCCAGAATATTACGCCTGTTTTTGGGCGGCTCAACGATAGTCTCCTCATCTGAATTTTCATATTTCGACAAATAATCTTCCAAAAGATCGTCTTCGTTATCTCTCAGGTTATTTTTGATAGGTCTGTTTTTGTAATTCATAACGTTTCAGAGAAGTTTAATATCATTAAATGTATAAATTTCTGAAATAATAAAGGAGCTAAGTTTATTTTGATTTTTTTGTACTCTAAATCCATTATTTTAAACCGAATTTTAATCTGGATAACTTCTGTATGACTTCAGCCCGCAATCTATTTTTATGGATATTTTTCTTTTACGCATTTATTGCCTGTCAGGATTCAACTACAGAATTCCAGGATGTTCACAGTGATCAGCTTCTGGCAGATATTGAATATCTGTCATCGGATGAGCTGGAAGGCCGAGAAACCGGGACTGAAGGAAACCGCATGGCACAAGATTATATTGAAGATCGCTTTGAAAATCTCGGTCTGCTGAAATTCACGGACAGTTACCGACATACTTTTGAACATACCAATCCGCGAACGGACAATGAATTTTCGGAAGCAGTAAACCTGATAGGATATGTTGAGGGAAGTGATCAACCGGAGCGCTTTATCGTTGTAACTGCACATTACGATCACCTGGGGGTTCAGGACGGCGAAATATATAATGGTGCTGATGATAATGCTTCAGGAACCGGCGGTTTGATGGCTGCTGCCAGGTATTTCATGGAATATCAGCCTTCAAACAGCATTATGTTTATCGCTTTTGATGCCGAAGAACAGGGGCTCGGAGGTGCAAGATATTTTGTAAATAATCCAGTAGTTCCTCTCGATCAGATTGTGCTGAACGTGAATATGGATATGATCAGCAACAATTTTGAGGATGAATTGTATGCCGTGGGGACTTATCACTACCCGTTCTTAAAGCCGCTTGTGGAAGAGTCGACGGCAGAGGCGCCTATTGACGTGCTGTTCGGCTACGACTCAGATGAGTGGCCGCAGGACTGGACGATGGCATCAGACCACGGCCCGTTTCATCAAAAAGGAATTCCGTTTATCTATTTTGGGGTGGAAGATCATGAACATTACCATGCTCCATCGGATACGTTCGAAAACATCAATCCGGAATTTTATATAAATGCGGTTCGAACCATTATCGGGTTCATAGAAGGTGTAGACGGCCGGCTAGATACAATTGTTGAACAATCGGGCAGATAAATAATCCCGCGGCGAATAAATCTCTCAGTATATGCCCGATAACTCTATCTATAAAATCAGACAGCGGCTGAGCAGCATTTCAATTCGTAAAGCTGCAATTTATACACTGCTCTCATTACTTCCCTTCCTCTTTATTTTTTTGATGCTGGGTGTGACTGAAACATTGAGCGGATTACATCTTGAACTACTATCCGGAATTACGGTTTACATTTTACCATTAATTCTGATCTGGTATGCATTTCATAAAAAGGATCTCAGCCTTACTCCAGTTCTTTTAAAAAATAAAGCTCATCTAAAAGATCTTTTAATGGTTGTTCCCCTGATGATGTTTGCGTTTGGTGTGACCTGGGTGACTATTTTACTGCTAAACTTTATTGACAGTGACCTGGCCCAGGGATACCTCGATTTTTTGAACAACATAAGTTTTTTGCAGACATCAGCCGATACACCTCTGACTGATTATATTCTGATATTCATAGCAGTAGCCTTATTGCCCCCGCTGCTCGAAGAAATCGTTTTTCGCGGAGCTATAATTGAGAGGTTTGGCCGCAAATACGGTTTTAAAACTGCCGTTCTACTGTCTTCTGTCATATTCGGATTCTTACATGCCGATATTTTAGGTGCACTCTTTATGGGGCTTATACTAAGCGTGATTTACCTCAAAACGTATTCGCTGTTTATCCCGATAGCAATTCATGCTATCAACAATGGCCTGATTGTTCTGTTTATTTATATAGATGATCAGTTCCTTCAAGTTGAGCCTTGGGACACAATAGATTCTTTCATCTCAACTGGCTGGATGGGAGTTCTTTTGTTTGTTATCAGCAGTTTTTGGATTGCGATCTACTTAAATCAAAATTGGGAAATTATTCATCAAAGAGAACCGATTGAAAATAATTTGAGCAATGATTCAGAGAGACTAACCGAATAAGAGTTCCGATTCGAAATAGTTTTAGTCGAGTTCTTTATCCATGAAAAACATTCTGGGATTCCCATACGAAAACCCAAATCTTTCGTAGAGACTTCGGGCTCTGTTATCCTCACGAACTTCGAGTGTAATTTTACAGCATTTCTCTTTTTCAGCCTTCTTTTCCACGGTAGCCAGAAGTGCCTCACCAATTCCCTGTCCTCTGAAATCAGGCATCACGGCGAGATCGTGAATGTTAATAATCCTTGCGGCTTTAAACGTTGAAAAACTGTAAACACAATTTGCCACACCGGCGGGTTTATCATCAACAAAAGCAATTATGCTGAATGAGCACGGGAAGTTTTTCATCTCATCAATTAATTTCTCCCTGACCTTGGGTGATAATGGCTCTTCGCTACCCATAGGGTCACGGGCATAACGATCAGTAACTTCCAGAACGGCTTCTGCGTGTTTTGAATTGGAATAATCTGCTTCCGTAATTTCCAGTGTTCTCATATATAATGCGATCGATTTAAACTAATCTCTAAGATTTCCAGTCAATAATATACAACCAATTAATCAGAATCCTGATCTCCTGCTTAACCAATAAACTGAGAACAATATAATTTTAAACTATTGATAATTTTTTATATATAAATACTTTACTGAGATTTAACACAACAACTAACCTAAAATTCAATAGCTATGAAAAAGTATCTTTTTTTAATTGCACTTCCGCTTCTATTAACCGGCTGCTATCATGCGCAGGTAACCACAGGTTTACAGGCTTCAGATCAGGTCTATCAGGAAGCATGGGCAACATCGTTTATCGGTGGATTGGTGCCCCCGAGTATTGTAAATGCTGAACAGCATTGCACCAACGGGGTAGCACGGGTTGAAACACGCCTCAGCTTTTTAAATATGATTGCGACTATAATCACATTTAATCTTTATTCACCAATGGAAATCACAGTAACTTGTGCGTCTGCAAGTGCAGATAATTATTCAGGTGAGAGTATGTTAGAACTGGCAAAAAATTCTGCCCAGGAAGATGTAGTGAATAAGTTCAGCGAGGCGGTGGAACTTTCGGCCGCAACTGAAAAAGCAGTTTATGTAAGTTTTAAATAGTACTTAAAACAGAAATAAAAAAAGGCCGCTACAGGTTTAATATCTGCAGCGGCCTTTCTTTTTATAATTGAGTTTTACCTATTGTACGTAGAGTACGCCAACCATTCCGCCGGCAAAGTGTCCGGGAAATGTACAGACGTAATCATATTCGCCTGTTTCTTCCGGAACAGTAAATGTGATTGTATCTGTTTCACCGTCTCCAAGCATCGCTGTAGTAGCAATTACCTGGTCTTCAAAGTCGGGAGCAATGTATTCGTTATCCCGCGCGGTAATTGAAGCACGTGCAAATGCATCCGTGTCTGTGCCAAGGTCAACAATTGCAAGATTGTGAGACATTGCTGTTGGAGGCAGATTACTAACCGTTGTTAAACGAATACGGATTTCTTCTCCGGGTTCGGCCTCAATGCCTTCAAGCAGTATATACTGCCCTGCCTGTCCGCCGGTAACCAGCCCTTCAGCTGCTTCCCTGACAACAAACTTCATATCATCAGTACCAATAATTTCGATAGTTCTTACTCCGTCATCAACAGCTTCTTCAGCCTGTTGTTCGGTTGCTTCTTCTCCACCACATGCCGCAACAGCAAATACAAGTGCGATGAATATTAATTTAATTACGTTTGATTTCATTTTTATAATTGTTTTTTTAATGTTATATGTCGATTAGTGTAAAACAAATTGTGAGTTTAGAAAATTCACAAATTCTTATTGATTTTAACTCTTTTCAAGAAGCTGCCTGATGTCTTCAATAGCTTCATCAGAATTTAATTCGCTCCCGTTGTAGTGCATCCTGATATTACCTTCTCTGTCAATTAAGGTAACTCTATCTGTGTGATCTATAAAATAAATCGGCGTGTTATTTTCATCAAACCTGGTTGGCGTTTTTACTGTTGCAATACCAAGCTTATCAAGTAGATTATCAACGTTTGATTTTTCGCCGGTTAAAAATCTCCAGTTTGCCTGGTTGACCCGATAATTTTCGGCGTATTGATGAAGAATTTCCGGTGTGTCTCTGTCTGGATCAAAAGAAATGCTGACCAGCATGAAATCGTCTTCATCATCCAGCTCACGCTGTACATCTCTCATATTATAAGTGATAACGGGACAAATATCCGGGCAGTGGGTATATACATATCCAACCAGCATTACCTTTCCCTTATATTTTTCCGGAAAATTGATGGATTCATCAAACTGATCGAGAAGCTGAAACTCCTCACCATCAAATGAATCTTTTACAGAAAGCCGATCGCAGCCGGAAATTGCCATTACGACAATTCCCGCTGTAATCAACAAAATTATAGATCTAACCATGTTATCACTATTCCTAATCTCTTAACGGTACCGGACTATCCGGTGAGTATGGCAATGAACCACCATAAGTTGATTGTAACACATCATATATAACAGGTGCATATGAAAGTATGATTAAGATAATTGCAATAATGATAAACGGTTTAAAGTTTCTAAGCCACGTAGCCGGTTCGTCATGAAGTGGTTCTGAAATCGGGAATGTAACTTCTGCACCCTCATCATCTGACCGCGCTTTAGAGAATACGGTTCCGAAAAACGGCACTAAGTACATTACAATTCCGATAAACATGAGCACACCACCGACTACGGTTATATCTATGTATGGAATCCAATCCGGCTGGTAAAGCACACTATCGGGGTTGGCATAGGAGGCTCCTGTGTTGGTTCGCCTGGGCATTCCTTTAAGCCCGCCTACTTTCAAACCGTACGACATAATGAAGAGGCCAATTGTGTAAACATACGGTGAGATCATGGCCCAGCCCTTCATGCGTATCTCTTTATTCATAAACTGGCCGATCAGGTATAAACTACCTCCCAGGAAGGCAAGCAGTACCGGCCCCGCCACGGTCAGATGAAAATGACCGGGAACCCACGCCGTGTTATGAACAACGGTATTCATCTGGTACGAAGCGTTAATGATTCCGCCGATGCCACCAAATATAAATATGACCAAACCAAGAATCAGATATGGGAAAAACCAGTTTTCTTTATTGAAATAAGGTTGTTTCCAGAGCCAGTCAAACAATCCTGTAGCGCCTCGGTTTCGTCCCGCATGCTCAAGAGATGCAGCCAGCGTAAATGCTGTTATCAAACTGGGCAGAGCCACCGCAAATGTAAATATGCCGTGTAAAAACTTCCACTGAGCACCGATTGCAGGATCCATATACTGGTGGTGTGTACCCACCGGAATGGAAAACAGGATAAACAGCATGAAAACAAGCCGACCGGCCATATCTGAATACAGTTTACCGCCCGCCATTTTTGGCATAAATACGTAATACATCACATAAGCCGGCAGCAACCAAAAATAGACCAGGGGATGGCCAAAGAACCAGAAAAGGGTACGGGCAAGCATCACGTTGATTTCATCAACCAGGCCAAGCGACCATGGTAATAACATGAAAAGAATCTCAACTGCGACAGCCAGTGTGGCTATAAACCAGATAATAAATGTGGTAAACATACCTACAACTGCCAGCGGCGTTTTTTTGCCTTTATTCTCTTTGCGCCACTCCAGGTACATGGGAACCCAGTTATACGAAGCCACCCACGAACCAACCACGAGCAGCGTCAGCCCGATATAAAACAGCGGGTGTGCTTTCAGCGGCGGATAGAATGTGTAGAGAACCGTTGCTTCACCAATAAAAATCACAATAGCGGCCATTACTGAACCAACCAGCATCAAAATACCGGATGTCCATGCAATTTTAGTATTCAGTGCCTTTTTTAATGAATAAGGGATAAGTGCGTTACCCAGTGCTACCGCAAAAAATGTAGTGAATACAATTGCGTTCAATACACCGTGAAACGTAAGGCCTTTATAATAGTCGCCACCAACAAATGGGTCGGTTTGAACAATTCCTGCCCTGAACAGGGTTTGCATTAAACCGCCGTAAACCCCGATAAAAAGAAGTATCATCGGGATAATGATCAGGACGGAATTCAGGGTCTTGCTGGATTTTGAAAACCGAAATGAGTAATCGCTCATAGTTCTCCCTCCTCAGTCTCCGGCTCATCTAAACCTTCTTCAATGATAAACCGGCCCGCCATGGTGTGATGCGCAGCTCCGCAAAATTCATGGCATGCAAAGAGATATTCACCGGGTTCATCGAAAGTAACCTTCATGTAATTAATGGCTCCGGGAACGGCCATCAGGTTTACGTTTTTTCTTTCGATTTTAAAACCGTGAATTATATCCTGCGATGTGAGGTAAAGATCTACAGTTGAACCAACCGGTAACCGTACCGTTGAAGGCTGAAAAGCCCACATACGCGAAACCATCTGCAGCTCGTATGTATCCGGACCCGACTGGAAGAGCGTGTCGGTTGCAAAAGGTTCCATATCCGTTATACAGGTTGGTACTTCAATATTTTTTGCCGTACCGGCATACACAATTGCCCCTAAAAAAATAACGAGCAATAATCCGCTGAGTCCCAATGCTAATTTTTCTGATTTATCCATGACTTACCCTCTGCTTAAAACTTCGAAGTACATGAAAAACCATATTACAGCAAAAAACACCATCAACACTATAAAAAAAGCTACAGCGCCCTTGGGCTGAAACTCTTCTGTATCCGTTTCATTTTTCCCCATTTCTTGTTTCCCCTATTTGTTAATATTTACAAAGAATAAGCTGAAATTAAGGGATTACAATACTCAAAGTAAAAAGACTACTTCGTCCAAAATAAAAAAAGTGCATCATCGAGTTTCAATGTGCACTTTAAAGATGGTTGAGATAGGTTTTAGTGGTAATTAATCTGAACCGAGCTGCCCGACGTTTGGGCACTCAGCAGCGGCCCGCCCTCTCCAATTTTACCTGTAATTCTGTTTCGCTCCGACTGACCCGTAAAATCATGAAGTTCTGTATCTACCCGTCCACCCCGCAGTTCAAGGTTATAATTGTGTGTAAATGGCATTTCAATCCGGATGCTTCCGCCGCTTGTACGGAGTGTTACATCATCATTAAATTCAACCAGGTGCGCGCGAATACTTCCTCCACTTGTACGGGCTGATAATTTGGCCGCAATATTTTCAAGCCGGATACTACCGCCGGATGTACGTAAATCTGCCTCTCCCATCAGATCACTCACACGGATAGACCCGCCGCTGGTTCGGGCATCCATTACTCCGGAAATTTCATTCAGAGTTATACTGCCGCCGGAAGTTCGTAAATCAGCAGTACCGCTTATACCTTCTGCTTTTACGCTTCCGCCGCTGGTTCTCATATTTACCTGGTTATGAATATTGGCAACTGAAATACTGCCGCCGCTTGTCCGGCCGTCCACGCTTGAGCCCACCGGCACGCTCACATCAAAAGAAATAGAAATATTTCTGCCTGAACCGAACAGCCCGCTCCATCCGCTTCGGTCTGAAGTAGCTTCAGCCACAATGCGGTCTCCGTCCTGCTCAATTGTAATTTCATAATCGGACAAATCTTCGTCTGAAGGAGTTAAAAATTGACGCCCCCGTTTCACAATCATTTTTACTTCCACCTCATTTGAAGAGCTTCCTGTAACATTAATGGAACCACCTGAGGTTCGAATTTCTACAACCGGTGAATCAGATGTTGAAAATATCTCAGTCCGGTAAATGTCCCTGTCTGATTGTGCAAATGCTGTTCCAGACATCCAGACGGTTAATAAAAGCGTACTAATTGCAAGTTTGATCGTGTAGTTTTTCATAATGGTAAGAAGCTATTTATTAGGTTATTGCAATCATCAACAGCACAAAAAAGATGACTGAAGCCAGGGAAAGACGCATAATGTATAGCTTTGCCTGATCTGTGGTGTGAAAGTATTTCATGGTAGTTGGATTGGTTTTGAAATCTTTCAGATCGTACGTCAGCAGTTATTCAGAAGTTTCAATCTAAATATCACAACCCCACCGAAAACCTGTCAAATACTACTCCCCCTTAATCTCTCTTGACCCACTCAAAAATTCTAATCCCGAATAAATATATACTTTATATCAAGATTCTGATGATTAACTAAAAACACCGGCAATTTTATAAACTCCTTTTAGCTACCCTCTGCACACTTCTTCACCGCTTCAGCTACGGCAATTGCCACATTTTCATCAAACGCGCTGGGGATAATCTGGTCTTCATTCGGTTCGGTAACCTGGTCGGCAATTGCATAAGCTGCGGCTATGTACATTTCGTTTGTCAGCCTGGATGACCGGGCATCCAGCAGCCCTCTGAAAATTCCGGGAAAGGCAAGCACATTATTGATCTGATTGGGAAAATCCGAACGGCCTGTGGCAATAATTTTAGCTCCTGCCTGATTTGCCTCGGCCGGCATGATTTCCGGTACAGGGTTTGCCATTGCAAAAATAATCGGGTTTTTACTCATGGTTCGAACCATATTCGGACTTAAAACCCCGGGCACGGATACGCCGATAAATACGTCTGATCCTTTTACAGCATCTTCCAGACTCCCCTTTATATTATCGCCATTCGTGATGCCGGCCAGCTCTTGTTTTATAGGAGTAAGATTATCTCTGCCCCTGTAAATAATTCCGCGGCTGTCACACATTATAATCTGCTTAACCCCCATTTCCCGCAGCAGATGGATAATTGCCATACCGGCTGCACCTGCACCGTTAATCACCACGCTTAGTTCATCAAATTTTCTGCCGGTTACTTTCAGGGCGTTGATCATTCCTGCAAGTGTTACAACCGCCGTACCGTGCTGATCGTCGTGCATTACCGGTATATTCAGCTCTTCTTTGAGCCGTTTTTCGATCTCAAAACATCGCGGAGCCGAAATATCTTCCAGGTTAATTCCGCCAAAAGTCGGGGCTATCATTTTCACAGCAGTGATGATCTCTTCGGTATCCTGTGAGGCCAGTACAATCGGAATAGCATCGATATTTGCAAACTTTTTAAACAACACGGCTTTCCCTTCCATTACCGGCAGCGAGGCTTCCGGGCCAATATTTCCCAGTCCCAGCACGGCCGATCCGTCACTTACTACAGCAACTGTATTTTGTTTGAAAGTATAGTCGTAAGCAAGCTCCCTGTTTTCGGCAATATCGAGACAGGGCTGAGCAACACCGGGAGTGTATGCCAGGCTCAGGTCATCACGGGTTTCAAGCGGCATTTTTGATTGAATGGCTACCTTACCGCCATATTTTTTATGCGCTTCAAGAGACCGTTTGCCGTAATCATCAGTAGATTTTTCGCTCATATCTTATTCAAAAAAACATTTCAGATTAATTCTATATGTACGTAATTCAGATTTCAATTGCTGAGATTTAATGATCTGCTAAGAATCTTCAGCTCTCCAAACATTGTTAGAGCGGTCTGTATCGGCCATTCGCTGTGTGGGATCAATTTCTATTCGCTCAATTTCATCCACAGGCCGGTCTATTGTCAGCTCATATTCAGGAAACACCCACGGCCAGTCATCGGCCACAACCCGTTCAATATCTGGAAATTCATTTTCCTTTTCACCCCACATTATTCTCATCGGAATGTAGTAGTGTTTCACGGAGCCGTCTGTAAATTTAACCTCAACATCGAGCGGCATCGGCATCAACCCAATACGCTCGAGAATCAATTCCGTTTGGCCATTATCCGCCTCAACAGCTACAATTCCATAGTCAATAGTCTTGACGGTTTCAATCCAGTATTCGTAGTACCAGTCAAGCACCATTCCGCTTTCACGTTCGGCAAGCCGCAGAAAGTCATGTCCCCGCGGATGTTTAAATTGCCATTCTTCATAAAACCGGTTCAGCACTCGTTTTAATACATCATTTCCGATAATGTATCCAAGCTGATGCAAAAATATTGCCCCTTTCGTGTACGAAGCCATTCCATAAGCGGTATTGGTTATATAGTGATCGGCGTGAATGTGCATCGGTTCTTCAATACCGGCATTTACCACGTTGAAATATCCTCCGTATCGTGACAGCATCGGATCTTCTTCGCCATCATCAAACAGTTCGTTCATTACAAAAGCCGACAGGTAAACGGTAAATCCTTCGTCAATCCATTGATCGGTTGTTTCGTCTGTAGCCACGACTCCCTCATACCATGCGTGTATTAATTCGTGAACCGTTACACCCACCAGGCTTCGTAAAGTTCTGTTGCCGGTAATCAGCGTTCCCATGGTATATTCCATTCCGCCGTCACCGCCTTGTATGGTGATATACTCTTCATATGGATACTCACCATAATTCTCATTCATATATTCAAATGCGCGAACCGTGTATTCCGGAAGTTCTTCCCAGTTTTCGAGAAGTTCTTCCTGCTGGTCATCATCAGCATTTTCTGCAACCGGATCGGTTTGATAGAAAAATCTCAGCAGCGGACCGTCCGGCACCTGTGCTGTTGTATGGGTATAATCGGGATCGGCAGCCCACATAAAATCGTGTACATTTTCCGATCGGAAATTCCAGGTTAATTTTTCTCCATCAGGACGATTTACCTGCATATCGTCAGTTTCATATCCGTAGCCAACTTCTTCCGGGTTTTGGAGAATTGAGCCTGCCGCCACAACATAATCCCTGTCTATATGAATGGTTACATCGAACGTGCCAAATGGTGCGTAGAATTCGCGGCCAATATATGGGTTCGGGTGCCACCCGCGATCATCATAAGCAGCTATTTTCGGAAACCACTGCGCCATTGATAACCGTATTCCCTCTGCATTATCGCGTCCCGAACGGCGGGTTTGCAGCGGAACCTGGGCATGAAAATCCATCTCAAATTCAACGGATTCACCCGGAGCAATCGGTTTAGCCAAATGAACTTCCATGATGGTGCCTTTGATGGTATAATCCACATCCCGGCCATTTTGAGTAAGACTGTTGATTTCCTGGTAGCCTATTTCAGTTTCGTCGTAGTGATAAATTCTGTCGCGCACTCTGTTGTCCGGATCGGCAATGGTCCGGGAGCGCTTGTCCATCATACTATTGGGCTGAAATGCATTAAAAAACAGGTGATAAAAAACCCGGTTCAGGGTGTCAGGGGAGTGATTATGGTATGTCAGATTTTGATGTCCGTCAAACCGGTTCGTTTCCACATCAAAGTCGATGTCCATTACGTACTCTACCTCTTGCTGCCAGTAGCCGTGATGCTGGGCATCTGCGGTTTGGGGAGCGTACACACTTAAAATAATGAATACGAACGCTGCCAAATGGGTCCCAAACAAAATGTTTAGGCTTCCATTTAACGGTTTTACACCATTTTTTTCTAATCTATTTTTCAGAATAGCGATAATCGTAGCGGGTAAAGTTTTCATAAGATGATGATTGGTTAGAATGATGTGCGGCTCGCAAAAGCACGGCTCAGGGTGGCTTCATCTATATATTCAAGCTCTGTTCCCATTGGAATTCCATACGCTATGCGGGTTACATCTATTTCGTAGTTAAGCAGTAGTTTGTTGATATAATAGGAAGTTGCCTCACCTTCTGCATCCGGGTTCAGCGCAAGTATAATTTCGTTAACCTCTTCTTTTGAATCTGAGACGCGGGTGAGAAGTTCTTTAATCCGAATATCATCCGGACCAATATTATCAAGAGGAGAAATGGTGCCGCCCAGCACATGATACCGGCCGCGAAATTCATTGGTTTTTTCGATGATGTACACATCCTGAAACTCTTCCACCACACAAATAACCCCGGTTTTGCGTTTCGCATTACTGCAAATTGAACACGGATCTGTATCGGTAATTGTGCCACAAACCGAACACCGAATCACCGATTTTTTAAGCTGAACGAGCGCATCAGCGAGCCTTGACACATGCTCGTCAGTTTGTTTAAGCAGGTGAATGGCTATTCGCTGGGCTGATTTACGGCCTGTTCCGGGTAATTTAGCAAGCTCTTCAATTGCCCGCTCCAGTGCCTCTGAGGTTATTTGCATCTATAAATTTATTGGAAATTAGCTGAACTACATGCCTAGTTTACTCATGTCCATACCGGGAATTCCGCCGCCGGGTAAAATATCTTTATAGACATCCTGCATTTTTTCTTTGGCAGCTTCTTCAGCTTTTTTCAAGGCTTTATTTACTCCGGCAACAATCAAGTCTTCAAGCATCTCCTGGTCATCCGGATCAATAACATCCCGGTCCAGTTCAATTTTAATAACTTCACGTTTTCCGTTTGCCTTCACTTTTACCATACCGCCGCCGGCATCTGCCTCAACAATAACTTCGGCAAGTTTATCCTGTGCCTCTTTCATTTTTGCCTGCATATCTGAAAATTTTCCAAACATATCGGCCATGTTAAATTGACTCATAATGTGTGTGATTTATTTGACTAATTACTATTCATTAATTTCTAATACTCCAGTTCAGCTCCGAAAAGTTCTACAATCGTTTGCAGATTTTTGTCTTTTTTCTGGAGCTCCACGAACCGGTCATACGGGCTCATGGATTCACTTTTACTTTTTTCCTTTCGCTGAACTGTACACTTTAACCTTAACCGGGTTCCAATCGTTTTTTTAAATAACGAAGATAACAGCTTTTGATTCTCATCCAGTAAATTCGATGCCAGTTCGTTATCCGCCGTTACAATAAGGGTTGATCCCTTCAGGCTTTGCAGCCGAACCCGAAGCATTTGAAAGTAGAGTGTTCTTGGCACATTTTCTTTAACAACTTCCAAATAATCATTCCAGCACTCTTCTACATCTTTAATGGAACTAATGGGCTTAGCTTCTACATAGTCAGTCTCGCTTTTCTCCGCTTCAACCGGCTGGCCTTCCTCTCCTCCGTTTACCGAGCTAATTCCTTCTGCAATACCCAACGAGGGGCGTCCCATCAGCAGTTCCTGCAGTTCATCATCTTCACTATTTTTACTGGCTGCCGCTTCAGTTTTTCGCTCAGCAGTTTCAGTTTTTTCAAATTCACGCTTAACGGGCTGCCGTTCACTTTTTTCTGCAGGATTAGGCTTATCGGCTTTAACCGGGTCTTGCTTTGCAGATTCTCTTACTTTCTGTTGATGCAATTCTTCTTTCGCACCGTTATTATCAGTTTTTCCTTTTTTAGGAGCAGATTGCGAGACAGCCTCAGGTTTGGGGTCAGCCGGCTGATTTAAGCCCTTTTTTTTTAACTCACTCAGATCACTTAAAAGAGTATTCAGCTCTTTAGTTCGGCTCATGTGAATCAATTTCAGCATCAGGATTTCGAAATGCACCTTCGGCTGCTGTACTTCTTTGATTTTAATCTGAGCCTCACTTACCATATGGAGCATTCTCATCAGATCTTCTTCGGTAAACTGCTCTGACGTTTTACGGTATTGATTCTTTGTATCTTCTGTTGCTTCAACCAGATGCATCCGCTCTCCCTGCTTAGCCACATAAAGATTGCGAATGTGTTCTGTCAGCGATACCAAAAACTCCTGAATATCAACACCATTTTTCATCAGGCTGTCAATAAGCAGTAAACCGGTATCCGAATTTTTATCAGCCACCGCTTTTGTGAACTCAAAAAGCTGGCCCAGGCCAACCACATTCAGCGCTTCAATAAGCTGATTGTAGTGAATATCGGTACCGCAAAAAGCAATGGCCTGATCCATTAAACCGAGGGCGTCCCGCAGAGCACCATCAGCTTTTTTGGCTATGACGTGCAGAGATTCCTCATCAATCGTAATATCTTCTTTTTCGCAAATGGCTTTAAGCCGGCTCACAATTTCATCAACCGTTATCCGCTTAAAATCAAACCGCTGAACCCGCGAAAGAATGGTGGGCAATACTTTGTGCGGTTCGGTTGTGGCAAAAATAAAAATGGCGTGTTCCGGTGGCTCTTCAAGTGTTTTCAGCAGGGCGTTGAATGCCGCCTTGCTGAGCATATGAACCTCATCGATTATAAAAATCTTGTAGTTGCCGCTTTGAGGCGGAACACGCACCGTCTCTCGTAAATTGTGAATATCATCCACTTTATTATTTGATGCGGCATCAATCTCAACAATGTTCAGAGTCTGGCTGAGTGATTCGCCATCTACCTGCTCGCCAATATCATTAATCGTTCGCGCAAGCACTCTCGCCATTGTGGTTTTTCCCACTCCGCGAGGCCCGCAAAACATGTAGGCATGAGATAGCCGGTTCTGCTTAATAGCATTTTTTAGCGTACTGCTAACGTGCTCCTGAGACACTATATCGTCGAAAGTATGGGGACGGTACGTACGTGTGAGTGCTTTATAATTTTTCGCCATGTGTAAATATTTTCACAAAATCGCAGAACTTGTTTTGCTGATTGTTAAGGTACTAAAAATTGCACTTTCTTTTAGAACCTTTCCTCATCCATTTTGATCCGGATTTCCTAAACACTTACTCTTTGTTTTCTGTCGTTGTATTTTCTACAGAATCCATTAATTTATGGAACTCTATGTATCGACTCTTATTTCAACTTTCAATTACCCTGTCAGCACTCACATTAATACTTTTATGTGAATTGTTGAACGCACAACCACAGCGTGCCTACGAGCGCGGACTGGAAGAACTCCATTCCGGAAACAGAATGCAGGCGCTCGACATCTGGTACAATGCGTACAGCCAAACCGAACCCGGCAGAGATTTTGACAGCCGGATTGGCTTCGAATACATGCGCGTTGTTACAGAAAACAATCTGAAAGATTTTTTCGAAGAGGCAACTGAGGTTTACTATCGGGCGCTAACCGAAGGGGCAGGATCTGTGAGCAGAGTTGCGATCAGGCAGGAAATTGAGCGTCTTCGCCCCATAACAGGAGACGGCATTTACCGACAGTGGATGGCATGGTGGGAAGAACAAAATTCCAAACTTGGACGCGATATGCTCGGTTACTGGGTTCAGATGGATCCTACACCGGCCAAAACAGCAAACGAACGGCTCATAGAACACTGGCTGAGAATTGCCACCGCACGAGACCAATTCACAAAAAACACATCTACAATTTACGGAACTGACGACAGGGCATATATTTACGTACGGTATGGAGAGCCTGACCGCACAAAAAACGGTATACTTACCCTCCAAAGCCTGAACATTAAATCCTGGCTGGAAAACCAGCTCACAGAACAAACTGATCAAATTCCCGGGGAAAATCCTACCCGCGATATGCTGCCTGAGGAGACAGATCGTGATCGAATTAACCGGCTTGAAGAGGCCGTATATAATTTTCACAGATACCCGGAGTACGAAGTCTGGTTTTACGAAGATATTGCAGTAAATATTGATGACCCCGTAATATTTCTGTTTGGAACAGATGTTCGTAACGAACGCTTTTCTCTGCAGACCAGCCTCGAAGATTTTATTCCTGAGCGGGCATTTAACCCTGAACGCGACCGCGGCGATTCCGGTGCTGAATTTACACGCGCCGGCATTACTCCTGCTTTAATGCTCCAGCTTATCTATTACGAACAGCTTGTAAATGTTGATCCCTTTTTTGAAGACAGGCTAACGGAACTTCAGGATCGGGTTCTGGAGCAGGGTATCGATGCATTTAGAGGAATGGATCTCGAATTCAGATCTGAAAGCAGAGACATTGTAAATCGCCGATCGGTAAACGCCCCCTCCGAACGTTCAACGTTTGCTGGATTAATTCCGCAAATTCCCCTTCAGGTTCAGCAGTATCGTTTTTTAAATGAGGACCTGGAACCTCAAATTCGAACATATATCGAGAGCGATGCGCACGAAGCGTTTATGATTGATTATCACAGAAATCCTGACGTGCATCCGGATGAAGATGAGATTGAAAATGGGCAAAACGTAGTCTCTTCAAATGGTTATTACGAGCTCTCTCACTACCTTCAGAAATATGACGAGAACTGGAATGTGCTTTATTCAGATCAGCACAATCCCAAGCTGATTATAAATCGGAACAGTGTAAACGGAGGCCGGTCTATTTCTCATTTTGTAAAACCTCATACAGAGCGTGCATTTCAATCCGTATCGGCTGAATTGATGAACTACAATCCGGATACGCGATCAGTTTATGACACTCCATTTCCGGATGCACTCCGCGGATGGAATAAAGTTCAGCTGCGCCAGCCTGCACCATTAAAAACCAATGCAGATTCTTTAGAGATGGCAGATCTTGTGCTGGGCTACGAAGAAACTGAAAATCATACCGAACCTTTTTCTTTCGTTCTGGCAAACGATCAACTGATCCCCTTCGGCAAAACTCTGGTACTCCATTTTGAGGTTTATCACCTTGAACGAATGCCTATCGGGTTCACACAGTTTGAATTAACCTACCGGATTTTACCTGTTGATGAGGATGGAAATGTGTTGACGGATCAAACTGAATTTGTTCTCACACTGAACTTTACCAATGAAGATCAGCGGGTAGTGGAAGACCTGGAAATTGAGACTGCTGATCTGAGGCCCGGACTCTATGATCTTCGGGTGAGAGTGGAAGATACCGTAACCGGCCAATCAAAAGAGAGGGTTATTCGGTTTGAGGTTGCTGAATAGTTTTTATACTACAAACCATCCCAGCCTACAGGGCGTAATTCACCGGCTTTAATCTCCACATCGAGCCTGTTTTGCGGAGGAGGAAGCTGGCACGT
>LKMJ01000886.1_pt1 | contig 25069 bp, 21 predicted proteins | sample 643391 | NCBI WGS metagenome assembly LKMJ01 (sample SAMN04112250, study PRJNA286221) | soda lake metagenome | biome: soda lake; feature: Kulunda Steppe; material: water; isolation source: sample PL-Br10 brine of Picturesque Lake | place: Russia: Kulunda steppe | collected 2010-07 | reverse complement strand
TCCTCCAGCATGTCCTGAAGCAGTTCGACATTCATGGGGTTGTCGTCCACCACCATGATCCGGGCGTTGAATAAGAGGTCGTTGTCGTTCATGGCGTCTTTCAGTTGTTCCGGATCCCAAGGTAGGTGTCGATGATGTCGAACAGCTGCATCATGTCCACCGGTTTTGTCAGGTAATGCTGGAATCCTTCCCGGAGCCCTCTGCGCACGTCGCTTTCCATGGCGTTGGCGGATATGGCGACGACGGGTATGCCGCGGCTGCGTTCATCGTCCTGCAGGCGATGAAGGGCCTCGACGCCGTCCATGCCGGGGAGGTTGATATCCATCAGCACCATGTCGATTTCCTGGCTGCGTACCATGTCCAGCCCCAGTTCGGCGTTGTGGACGCAGATGATTTCCAGATCCTGACGGTCCTCGAAGGCTTCCTGCATCAGACGCTGATTGGCCGGATTATCCTCAATATAGAGAATGCGCTGGCGCGGCAGGTGATTCGGTTCCCGGGCACCCTCAAACTCAAGGCTGCTTGTGTTGCTGGCATCCGGATCACGGGGACGGTCTCCGGCCAGTGGCAGATGGATCTGGAAATCGCTACCGACACTGGCGGTACTCGCCACCTGCAGTTGTCCCTCCATGGCGTGGATGAGGCGGCGCGTCAGGGCCAGTCCGATACCGGTGCCCTCTATGCCCTGATCGGCACCGAGGCGATCAAAGGGCTCGAAGAGTTGATTCATCTTCTCATCCGGAATGCCGATACCGGTGTCCTCGCAGTGAAGGATCGCCGTGTCCCCTTTGGTTTCGAAATGCAGCAGAACCTGTCCTTCGGGACGATTGTACTTGATGGCATTGGACAGCAGGTTCAGAAGCACCTGCTTGAGGCGGGTGAAGTCGGCCCGCACGGATGGCCAGCTCGCCCTGTCACCGATCATGGACATTGTGATGCTCTGGTTGTCAGCCATGGTACTCAGTGTCTCCATGGCCTCCTCCAGCGCTTCGCCGGAATCGATGTCCTCCGTGGACAGCTGGATACGGCCTGATTCCACTCGGGCCAGATCGAGCACCTCGTTGATCAGCTCCAGAAGATGCTGACCGCTTCGCCGGATCTGACCCACGTGACGGCCCTGTTTCTCGGTCAGTGGATTTTTCTGGCTGTTTTCCAGAAGCTGGGCAAAACCGAGAATGGAATTCAGGGGCGTGCGCAGCTCGTGACTCATGGCTGAGAGGAAGCGGGTCTTTGCCTTGTTGGCTTCCTCGGCCTCATCCCGCGCCTGGGTCAGTGCATCCGTGAAACGGTCCCGTTCGGCCAGCTGGCGACGAAGGTTGATCAACAGTGAGCAGGTTGCGGTGAAAGGCTGGAGCCATTCCACCAGTTCGTGTTCATAGCCGGCTCCATTGTTGGCTATGGCATACATGCCGATGACTTCGCCGTCATCCTCGATGGGGACGCCCAGATAGCTGTGCAGTGGTGGATGCCCTTTGGGCAGCCCCCCGCGGCGTTCGTCATTCATCGGATTGTCCGAGATCACGGCCTGCCCCCCGGCAAACACCTGGCCCAGCATGCTGTCCGGGTTGGAGAGGCGCATATCACCTGCCCGCAACCGATTCATCAGCTGCTCTGACTGCTCGCTCCAGGACAGATCCGTGATGGCATGGATTTTCAGCTCCGGGGCGCCGGCATCACTGTGTTCCACCTCGCCGATCAGGCCGTACTCGCTGTTGGTCAGTTCCTTGAGAGCATCAAGCAGAAACACCCAGAGCCGGTTTCCCGACATCAGTCCCCGGTAATCAGTCATGCCCTGGTGAAGGACCTTCAGCATGTGCTGCTGGCGTTCGCGTTCACGTTCGCGCTCTTCCAGCTCTCGCGTCAGGCGGCGGTGATCGGACACATCGTGGGCCACGTTTACCACGCCTTCGATCTGCCCCTGTTCGTCGTAGAGTGGATTTTTGCTGATCTCAAAATGGCGCCCATCCTCGGCATCGAAGGTCAGGGTTTCCGGTTTTCCGGTTTCCATGATGCGCGAGGCGCTGTTTTCCGCTTCCCGGGCAAAATCCTCCGGATACAGGTTGGGTGTGGTCAGTCCCTCAATGCGGTCGTACCCAGCCAGCCCCGCCAGTGTCTCACTCGCCCTGTTGGCCAGCAGGTAGGTGCCGTCGTGGTGCTTGACGTAGATCGGGTTGGTGCTGGCATCGATGATGGAGCGCAGAAAGGCGTGTTCCTTGCGCAGCTTCTCCCGGGCATGATGCACCTCGGTGAGATCCGTGAGGATGGTCATGTACTCATGCTGCGCGTCATCAGCCAGTGAAACCCGGGTCATGGTCAGGTGAACGGGTATTTCCCGTCCATCGGAGGTCTGGGCGGTGGTGGTGAAACCCTCCTGGCCGAGTGGTTCGGGCATGGGTCCTTGTGCGGGGTTTTCCTGCCAGACGCCGGACAGGGTCTGATTGACTGGCGTTCCCCTGATTGCCGGAATGCTGAGATCGAGAAGGTCAAGCAGAAAGGGATTGGCATCCTCAATGCGGCCCTGACTGTCGATGCGCAGCACCCCCACAGCGGCACCGGCGATCAGCGCGCCGTAGCGCGCGTTGGATATCAGCGCCTGCTGGTACTGATCCTCCAGCTCGCGCCTGGCCTGGTTGAAGCGCAGCAGCTCCTCGGCCTGATGCGTCAGGTTGGTCAGGATGTCCACTTCCTCTTCGGACAGGCTGCGCGGCTGGTCATCGAGCAGGCAGAGTGTGCCAACCATATGCTGGCCGTCAGGTCTCAGGGGCATACCGGCATAGAAACGCATGTTGGGTGAATTGCAGACGACCGGTTTGTCAGCGAAGCGCGGATCGGCGCTCGCGTCTTCGCAGATCAGAGCCTCATCCGCCTCGACGGCATGGGTACAGAATGAGTGTTCGCGGGGCAACTCATCCAGCCTGTCCTCCCCGGAGCTTGATTTGACCCAGAGTCTGTCAGCGGTGACCACGGTGATGAGTGCCAGACGCACTGAGAAGAGTTTTCGGGCCAGGGCCGTCAGGCGGTCAAAGCTTTCCTCAGGCGGGGTGTTCACGATCCGGCAGCTGTCCAGGGCCTCAAGGCGCGAGGACTCATCCGCAGGTTCTGTTGGTGTCATGGGCTGCTCCGGAGTGAGACCTCCAAGGGTCTCCAACACATTACTTCGATCAGTTGCTTGGTACGTGCCTGGCTTTCCAATGGTTCATGCCGATCACTGCTTATCAATTAAGCACAGGGCGAGGGAGTCGTACAGGTGGCGCTCACCGTGTTGGCTGTCGGCAAAGTCATTGTGCGGAATTGCTGCGCTGTGCTTGAGCCCGGCCGTCTTATCGACTATATCTAAGTGCAGGTCTATTTCGTTTCCGGACTCGTCTCCGTCACGAACCAAACGCTTTGCATCAAGAAAAAGACAAAAAAAGTCAGGAGAAAACAACATGAAGAAGCTTTCCATGGCCGTTGCGGTGTCCTCCATTGCACTGGTCGCACCGGGGCTGGCTGCCGCGGACACCTTCAACTACGCGTCCGTGAAAGGGGGCTGGGCTCAGGTTCGGGATAATCATTTTGATCTCGTTCAGGAGGGCGACATCGCCACCCGAGTCGAAACCGATTACGACGATGGGTTTGTCGGAGCGGTGGCTCTGGGTCGTCAGTATGATCAGGGGCGGCGTTTCAACGTACGGGCAGAGCTGGAAATTGGTTATCAGGCCGCCGATGTGGATGGCCACCAGGTCACAGAAACTGATGTGGGGGGGAATGTTCCCCGGGTTGAGGATCGTTCAAAGCCTGCGGATCCGGATGGTGATTTCTCAACCATCTATGCCTTTGCAAGCGTCTACGGTGAGCAGGATCTGAGTCTTATCCCGAATACCAGTTTCATCTTCGGCGCAGGTGCTGGCCTTGGTCAGGTCCAGTTCGATGACTATGGAGCGAACCTGGGTGATGGCGGGGTGGTGCTGATGGATGACAGTGATATTGGTTTTGGCTATCACCTGACCACCGGCTGGGCCTACCACGTGGATGAGCGGATTTCACTGGAGGCCACCTACCGCTATATGGCCTTCGAGGATGTGGGCCTGGAAGCTGAAGCTGAGGATGGCAAGTCCACCCGCCAGCGCATCGACTCCCACAACTTCATGGCGGGCGTTCGGTTCGGTTTCTGAGTTAAGCGGTCCTTCCGTGGCGCTGCTCCCCGCAGCGCCAACCTTTCCTTTTCTCGGTTTTCCTGCTTTATCCGGTCAAAGCCCCGCATCAGGCTTCGCAGCTGGGTCTTGTCTTCAGCCTCAGATAGCCCCGGATGCGTCGCGACGTGATGTCCACGGCAATGTTCAGTAACGCCGTGATGAGAATCAGCACCATGGCCCGGTCAAAGCGGATTTCCTGTATCGCCCCCTCCACATAGAAGCCCAGTGTGGCGATCCCGAGAATGCCCAGTATGGCCGTCTCACGCATGATGATCTCCCAGCGGTAGAACAGAAACGCCAGGAAGGGCGCATAGACCCGGGGCGTGATCTCAAAGAAATAGCGGTTCAATCCGGTTGGTGCCCCCGGGCGCAGCTGGGTCTCGTTGCTCATGCGTCCGATCAGATGACCGATGATGCCGGCATTGTGCAGCGCCAGCGCCGCCACCGCCGGCAGCATGGACGGGCCCCAGATCTGGAGCAGGATGTAGGCCAGCATGTACTCCGGCGTGGAACGGGCCACCACCAGCAGCACATGACTGGCGGTGCGGCGCTTGGGCCCCAGGAAATGCCGGGACACCAGCGGGTAGGCCAGCAGCGTCAGCACACCGGTCACCACCAGCGCGATCTGGGTCAGCACCAGGGTGTTCCAGATGCCGGGCAGGGCCTCGTTGGCCATGATGTCGCCCAGCCAGGGCATGAGACCGTCCCAGCCCTCACCCCGGCGGATGGGGGAGGGCACAATGTCCTCGGTGAAGAACCGCTTCACATTGCCCCAGACAATGGGGAAGCCATCGCCCAGAAAGAAGGGGGCAGCGGCCAGATAGAGTGGCACCAGTCTCGGCCTGAGCCAGAGTCGCATGGTGGCAATCAGCACGTAGAAAAGCAGCAGCAACCCGCCCACGTGCGAGTACTGGCCCTGAGCGAAGGACGACTCCAGGTAAAAGCCCAGGGTTGGCAGCCCCAGAAACCCCAGAATGGCGGAGGAGCGGATGCCGCATTCCAGCCGGTAAGCTGTGTAGGTGCGCAGATGGGGCCAGGCATCGGGAATCTTTGCAAACAGAAACCGTGCCAGTACGCCCGTGCCACCGGGCAGCGTCCGCTCCGGCAGGGGATCCGCCTCCTCGAGGATCTCTGAATAGACTTTGGCGAATATGCCGGCGAAGGGGATGGCGATGGCCAGAACACCGCTGAGCGGGTGGATTCCGAAGAACTGCAGAAAGATCAGGGCCCAGAAAATCTCGTGGATGGCTCGGATGAAGGCACAGAAGGTGCGCACGATGCGTGAGCTGAAAATCAGGGCCAGACCAAAACCGGCCAGGCTGCCCAGTGCCACGCCGGCGAAGGCGAAGGCCAGGGTGCGCACAAAGGCGGTCCAGAGGTCCCCGCCGGCCATGAAATCCGGCGCTATGAAGCCCATGGCCAGCCGCTTCATGTCCTCCCAGGGGTTCTGGGTGGTGATTTCGATATCGGCGAAGAACACGCAGACGATGCCGATGGCAACGAAAAGCAGGCTGGTACGGGCCGTCCGGGAGCTCAGCATGGGTCAGTAAAGCGGCTGCAGGTCGTTGGCGGTCAGGCGCGCGCTGGGTTCATCCAGGGCGATCTGCCCGTCGCGGATGCCCACGATGCGCTGGCAGTACTGCAGAGCGAGGTCCACATCATGCAGGGCGATGACGGCGGTGCTGTAGCTTTCGGTGAGCGCCTTCATGACCTCGTGGGCCAGTGGCCCGTCCAGTGCCGAGACCGGTTCGTCCGCCAGCAGCAGTTCCGCTTTCTGGTAGAGCGTGCGGGCCACGGCGGTGCGCTGGCGCTGACCACCGGAGAGCTCACCTGCCGGTTCGCGCATCTTTTCGGTCAGAGCCAACCGTTCCAGGATGGGTTCGATTGCCTCGCATTCACTTCTGAATGGATACACCAGATTCGCCACGTTGTACCAGATCGGGTGGTGGTTCAGTCGCCCCATGAAGACGTTGTGGAACACCGACAGCGTATCCACCAGTCCCAGCTCCTGGGGCATGTAGGCAGCACGGCTGCCCGCCTCGTCATAGAGCAGGCTGAGCAGCGTGGATTTGCCCGCGCCACTCTTACCCACCAGAGCGACGCACTCACCCTGGGCCAGTGTCAGTGACAGGGGGCCGAGTACCGGCGTGTCACCAAAGCGGGCCGTGACGTTGTCCAGTGCCAGTGCGGTCATCAGTCCAGAATTCCGATTTCCCGGCCGACTTCCAGGATGGGGTCGTAGTGTTCGTTGCTGACCGGCACGAAACGTTCACGGGGAAAGCTCGCCAGCAGTTCCGGGTCGTCCATGTCCAGCAGCGCCTGCTGCACCCGGTCCTTGAAGCCCTCGCCGAAACGCTCATCCACATCGCCGCGGATGGTCCACTGGTAATTGGGGAAAGCCGGCGATTTCCAGATCACCCGGACTTTGTCCGTATCGATTTCACCCTCTTCCACCATCTTGTCCCAGACCGCGAAGTTCAGGGCGCCCACCTGATAGGCACCGGATTCGACCAGCGCGATGGTGCGTGTATGGTTGCCGCTGTAGCCCACCCGGCGGAAGACCTCATCCGGTGCTTCGTTGAAGCGCTCCCGTATGAAGTATTCAGGCATCAGGCGGCCGGAGGTTGAGCCCCGCGAACCGAAAGTGAAGGTCTTGCCACGGATGGCCTCAGGCAGATCATCCGCCTTTTCGATGCCGGTTTCGGTGTTGGCGATGAAGTAGTTGTAGAAACCGCGGTCCTCAACGCCCTGGGCAATGGCCTCGGAGCCGGGAACGCGCTCCCGGGCTCTGACGCCCGACAGGCCACCGAACCAGGCAAGCTGGACCTGATTGTTGCGGAAAGCGGTAATGGAGGCGGCATAGGATTTGACCGGCACGAAGCGCACGTCCACATCCAGCTCCTCAGCCAGGTATTCGGCGACCTTGTTGAAGCGCTCTTCCAGCCGCGTTTCGTCTTCATCCGGGATGGCGGTGAAGGTGAGCGTATTGCTCTGGGCTGATACCGCAAAGCCGAGAAAGCACAGCGTGATCAGAAAGTGGCGTACCATGGGAATCCTCATCCAGTCAGTGTTCAGGTCCGTGTTAGTGTTGTGTACGTACGCTTGGGAAAGCCGGCTGGCCTACCCAGAATCCGGTATTCAGCAGGTTGCCTGCTTTGGCCACAGTATAGAGTGCGGCGACCAGAGAATAACAGAGAATCCGGCGGGGCACCGGGAGGACGCAGCTTTGTACATTTCACTGGTTACGCCTGCGGCAAAAGGCTCACGAGCCGGGAACCGGGCAACGGCGGAGCGCTGGGCCGGCCTGCTGCGCAAAGCCGGGCACCGGGTGCGTGTGTCGCTGGAGGCGGACGATGAAGCTGACCTGCTGCTGGCGCTGCACGCCTGGCGAAGCCATGGGGCTGTCCGGCGTTTCCGGCAACGTCATCCGGATCGACCCATTGTGCTGGCCCTGACCGGCACGGACATCTATCGTTTCCAGCACAGTGAACCCCAGACCACACTCGAAACCATGGCCATGGCGGATGCGCTGATTGGACTCCATGAACGTGTGACGGACGACATCCCTGACTACCTGCATGGCCGTTACCACACTGTGTACCAGTCGGCAGAGCCTTTGCCGGGTCGGCATGGTCCGCTGAAGCGCCACTTCGAGGTGTTGGTCATTGGTCATCTGCGCGAGGAGAAAGACGCCCTGCGTGCCGCCTGGGCGGTGAGGTCACTTCCCGAGTCGTCCCGCATCCGTGTGCTCCAGCTCGGCAGGGCCCATGATGGTACCTGGCAGGCCAGGGCTGAGGAGGAGATGGCGCACAATGGGCGTTACCGCTGGCAGGGTGAAGTGCCGCGCTGGCAGGTGCGTCAGTTGATGGCCCGGGCGCGGGTGATGGTGATGAGTTCCATCATGGAAGGCGGTGCCAATGTGGTATCCGAGGCCTGTGTCGCCGGCCTGCCGGTGATCGCCTCGGACATTCCCGGTAATGTCGGGCTGCTGGGTGCTGATTACCCGGGCTATTACCCGGTGGGCGACACCGGGGCACTGCGGGAGCGGCTCCTTCGTGCCGAGCAGGATCCGGATTACCTGGCGACCCTGCGCCATCATTGTGAGAGCCGGGCGCCGTTGTTTCATCCGGACGCTGAACAGGCCTCGCTGGTGAAGGTTATCAATGCGGCCCGGGAGCAATACGGGGAGGTAGGTTCAGCGTAGACTTGGGGCAGGGACCGTCGCGCACCTGGTGCGCGGACAAAGTTATCCGTAAAGAATACGCAGAGGAGAGCACCGACGATGAGAGACCGTGAAAGCCTGCTCAGGGCACTGGATCAGACCCGCGAGCGCATGGTGGAACTGGTCGGTTCACTCAGCGAGTCGCAGCTGAGTGTGCCCTATCATCCGGGCGTCAACCCGCCGGTCTGGGAGATGGGGCATGCCACCTTCTTCTACGAGGTCTTCGTGCTCAACTGGCTGGACGGTACGCCGCACTACGACCCGTCCATGGATGAGCTCTGGGACTCATTCCATATGGACCATGAGGATCGCTGGTCCACAACGCTCTTCCCTTCACGGGAAGAAACCCTGACCTACATGGATACCATTCTGGAACGGCTGCGCGAACGCATCCGCAATGAACCGCTTACGGATGAGGCGCTCTACCTCTACCGCTACGCCATCTACCACCAGAACATGCACCTGGAGTCCATGACCTGGTGCCGCCAGACCGTGGGTTACCCGGCACCGTCCTTTGCTGATCCCACTGGCTTCCCGAAGCAGGGAGTGGATGAGGACGCCCGGGGCGATGTCACCATCCCGGCCGGACGCTACCGCATTGGTCTGCCGGCCGGCACTGAAGCTTACGCCACGGAGGATTTCGGTTTTGACAACGAGAAACCGGCCTTTGACGTGGACATGCCATCCTTCGACATCTCCCGCACCCTGGTCACCAACGGTGAGTTCCTGCGTTTTGTGGAAGCCGGGGGCTATGAGCGGCGGGAATTCTGGAGCCAGGGTGGGCGCAAATGGCTCGACCGGGATCTGGATCTGAACTTCGGCTCTGGCCAGCCGCCACGCTTCGGTCGTTTGAGTCACCCCTTCCACTGGCGCCAGGAAGAGGGCAAGTGGTACGAACGGTGCTTTGATCAGTGGCTGCCTCTGCAACCGGGCCATCCGGTGAAGCAGATCAGTTACTGGGAGGCGGAAGCGTTCTGCAGCTGGGCTGGACGGCGTCTGCCTACGGAATACGAGTGGGAAGTCGCGGCCCTGGGCAACACGCCGGATGGCGAACGCCGCCGTTACCCCTGGGGCAACGAAATGGACCCGGATAAGCTGGATATGGATCAGCGCTACATGGGCCGCGTGCCGGTCACGGCCTTTGCGGAAGGCGAAAGCCCCTTCGGCTGTCGTCAGATGCTCGGCACGGTCTGGGAGTGGACCAGCAACCAGTTCCTGCCCTACGACGGTTTTGCGGTGGATATGTACCCGTTCATGTCCACTCTGCAGTTCGGTGACCACAAGACCACCAAGGGCGGCGGCTGCGCGGCCTCGTCCCTGCTGATCCGCGGCACCTACCGCCAGGCCTACCATCCGGATCGGGCGGATGTGTTTACTGGTTTCAGGACCTGCGCGATCTGATGTGAAGCCGTTCGGACTTTTCGGAGCATGGGGGAGCCCTTCAAGGGAATCGCCACGAGTACGTCCCTGTAGGATTCTGGGCTTTGAGGGTGTCGGGAGGAGGAGTGGCTTTTCCGGGAATCGCTGTAAATACGTCCCTGTACGCTGCTACTCCGCCATCCATGGCTACGTAGCTTCCCGGAAAAGCCACTCCTCCTCCCTCTTGCGAACTCAGGGGGTAGCGCTACGAAATGACAGACTACTACGAAACAGACGAACAACTCGGCCAGTACATGGACTTCCATTATGGCCCGGAACATTTTGGGGTACCGAATTTCCCGGAAACCTGTGCCGAACGCTGCCTGGCTGTGAAGCCGAGAGGGGAGAGGGCGCTGGATCTGGGCTGTGCTACCGGTCGCAGCACCTTTGAACTGGCCAGAGGCTTTGATCATGTTCTGGGGCTGGACCTGTCACAGCGCTTCATCGACGCCGCAGAACAACTGCGCAGCGCCGGTGAACTGAGCTACCGACTAACCGACGAAGGCGAGATCAGCCACGAGGAAACCGCCTCCCTCAATGCGCTTGGACTGAGTGAGACCGCCGGGCGAATCCGCTTCGAAGTGGCCGACGCCGGCAACCTGCCGGATGAGCTCAGTGGCTACGACCTCATCTTCGCCGGCAACCTTATCGACCGCATGCCCAACCCCGGCACCTTCCTGCAGGATATCCACCAACGCCTCAACCCCGGCGGCGTGCTGGTCGTGACCTCACCCTACACGCTGCTTCCAGACTTCACGCCCCGGGCGCACTGGATTGGCGGTTACTACGACAGCCATGGCGAGCCCGTGACAGTTCTTGATGGTATGAAGGAACGGCTTCATCCCCACCTTGAACTCATCCAGAAACCGGAAGATGTTCCCTTTGTGATTCGGGAGACGAGGCGTAAGCATCAGCATACGTTGGCGCAGCTGACGGTTTGGGGGGAGGGGGTTTAAGGAGCAAGGAGCAAGGAAGAGGTTAGAGGTTTCAGGTCGTAGGTTACAGGGAGCGAGGCTGATTTGGCTGCGGCGTAGCCACTGAGAGCTTTGCGGAGATATGCAGACGCATTGCAAGGATGGGCTGGGGCGGGTTTCCCGGGAAACCCGCCCCACCCCATCCCAGCACAGGCACTGATACCTTCCAAAAGGCACGATGTGGATGTCAGGTATTCAGAACAATGGGCTCCAGCGCCTCGCCCTGTTCCGTTACGCGCCCGATGATTGCCGTCTCCGTATACCCCAGTGCCTTCAGGGCGCGCACGCAGGCCTCGGCCTGATCGGCCGGCACACTCGCCAGCAGGCCGCCGGCCGTTTGCGGATCAAAGACCAGGGGATAGCGCGGATGCGACACCGCCTCCTCCTGATTGCGGATCGCGCGGCGCAGGCGCACATTGGCCGGCTGCAGGGAACTCAGAATCCCCGAATTCGCCGTCTCCTCCGCACCCGGAAGCACCGGAATGCTGCCCAGATCCAGCTCCGCATCAACGCCCGAGGGCCGCGTCATCTCCACCAGATGCCCCAACAGACCGAAGCCGGTCACATCCGTACAGGCCTTCGAACCATGCTCATGCAGACACTGAGCCGCCAGCCGGTTTGATACCAGCATCGACTCCAGCGCCGCATCAATCCAGCGCCCGCGTGCAGAAAGCCGCGGATGGGCCGCAAAGAGCGTCCCCGTACCAACGGGCTTGGTCAGAATCAGAACCTCACCGGCGCGCATGCCGCCCTTGCTCATCACTGTGTCCGGGTCAATGAACCCATTGGCGGCAAAGCCCAGCGCCAGCTCCCTGCCCTCGCCGGTGTGTCCCCCAACCAGCGCACAACCGGCATCATTCAATACTTCCACGGCACCGGCCATCATCTGGTAGACCACATCCTCCGTCTTCGACTCCAGCCCGTAGGGCACCGTGGCCACTGCCGTGGCACTCTGGGCCTCCGCGCCCATGGCAAACAGATCGCCCAGCGAGTGGTTCGCCGCCACCTGACCGAACACATAGGGATCGTCCAGAAAGGCCCGGAAGAAATCCACGGTGTGTACCATGGCCATGCCCGGCGGCACCTTGACCACCGCAGCGTCATCCGGGGCATGCAGCCCCACCAGTATGTCATCGCGCTCGATGGGCTGAAGCTGGTTCAGCGCCCGGGACAGCACCGTGCTGCCAACCTTGGCCCCACAGCCGCCACAGCGCATGGCCACCGCCGAAATCGCCTGCTGGGCTTCCTCCTTATTGAGTGCGACGCCATGGGATGGATCCTCGGTGCTGTCTTCCGCCATGGCAGGCAGTTCATTGAATTTTTCCATGAAGCGCCGGTCGATCCAGTCCTTCCAGCGCCAGACCCAGGCCCCGGCAAAGCCAATGGGGCCGCGGGAGGCGACGGCGTACTGATCGCCGGTGCTGATCAGTGCCAGCCACTGCTTCTGCGGACGATAGGGCTTGAGCGCCTTGCCGCGTACCGCACGGGCCAGATTCCGGGCCAGGGGCTTGCCCTGACGCACCGCAAAAACGCCCGCTTTCTCGCGCGGGTGGTTGGCCATGGTGGCGATGTCGCCAGCGGCGAATACCTCCGGGTCCGTCTCCGTCTGCAGCGTATCGCCGACAAGGATGAAACCGTGCTCATCCAGGGCAAGGCCTGTGTTGCCAAGCCACTCGGCGCCACCAGCCTGGGTGACCCAGAGGATCTCATCCGCCTCATGGTGGTCGCCACTGGCGGTGACCAGGCTGCGCTGCTCAATGGATTCAACGCGGGTGTTCGTGTGCACCTCGACGCCGCGCTCGCGCAGAACCCTGCGGAAGTGCTGACGCACGGTCGCATTATGGGTGGGCAGAATCTGTGGGCTGCTGTTGAACAGGTGGAAGGAGAGCCTGTCCGGATCCCGCCCACGGGCAACGAGCTCCTTGCGCAGCCGGTACTGCATGGCCAGTGTGAGTTCCACACCGCCGGCGCCGGCACCGACAACCGCCACCCGGAAAGGACCTTCGTGGCCCTCCAGATGCGCCAGAATCGACTCCCAGCGGTGGTTGAACCGGTGGATCGGCTTGACCGGCACGGCATGGTCTGCCGCCCCCGTCACTGACTGCATCTGGGGGGTGGAGCCGATGTTGATGGAGACCAGATCGTAGGGGACATCCGGCCGTCCCCGGCACTGGATACGCTTGTTGGTGCGATCCAGTCCGACCGCCTCATCCCGGTAGAACCTGGCGCCGGCAAACTCGGCCAGTTTGCTCAGATCAATGTGGACGTCGTCATACCCGTAGTGTCCGGCAATGTAGCCCGGCAGCATCCCGGAGTAGGGTGTGTGGGTATCTCGGCAGATCAGCGTCAGGCGCACACCGGGCATCGGGTTCATGGCGAAATGGCGGAGCACGCCAACATGGCTGTGTCCGCCGCCAATGAGGACGATATCACGCAGTACAGGCTGGTCAGGGCTTTCCATTCGTTACCTCGGTTGTGTCGGCCACAGCAGTGATGTTCGCACAGAAGCATGGATCGGATTGCAATGAATTCCGGAGTTGATTCGCAGCTCTGTTAAGAGTGCCACGGAATGGTGCCTGACAACGTGTTATCAATGCACCCCTGCGACAATGCGTTAAGGAGAAACCGCATGATCCGAACCTCGTCGGCACTGGCCATGGCGCTGCTTCTGGGAAGCGCGCCGGGTACAGCGGCTGCCCACAGCTATTACCTGGGAGTGATGGGTGGTTGGTCCGATTTCCGGGATACGACCTTCAATCACGGGGATGAAGGTGAGATTGCCGTGGAGGCGGATTACAGCACGGGTGATACCCTTTCCGTCGCCTTCGGCCGCGCTTCGGAGGGCAGCGACACCTTCCGTGGACGATCCGAGCTTGAGTTCGGCTTCCAGAGAGCGAATGTTGACCGGATGGCCTTTGATGAGCGCGATCTGGATGAAGAAGAAGACGAGGACGACGTTGATCTGGGTGACCCGGAAGAGCCCATTGATGAGACTGACAGTGAGCGGACACTCAAGCGCAATGTCTCCGGCACCACAGAGGCGGCCTTTGGTTTTTTCAATGCCTACGGCGATTTCTGGATCCGTGAGAACCTGGCGCTGGTGGCCGGCTTCGGGTTTGGGGTCGGCGAAGTGCGCTTTGATACCCACAGTGCTGAGGAGAGGGGCGTGGTCATGGACGACAGCGACGTCACCTACGGTTACCAGTTGACCGGTGGTCTTGCCTGGCAGGTCTGGGATCGGCTGGATCTGGAGGTCAGTTACCGGTTCCGTTCCTGGGAGGACGTCAGCCTGAAATCGGAAGGGGACGGCATCAAGTCCAAAGTGCGCGTGCCGTCCCAGAACCTGCAGGCCGGTCTCCGTTTCCGGTTCTGACCGCCCCTTTCAGTCAGTCCTCATCCGGGATCGGTTCGGCAACCCGGTCCCAGCCCACCATGGTCACGGTGGCCACGAGTCCGATGATCAGGCCGATCCACGGCTGGAAAAAGGCGATCGAAGCGCCAATGATCAGCACTGTGCCCCGGGAAGTGTTGGTCTGGGGTATCGCCATGGCAATGTAGGCGCAGGCGAAACCGGTCAGAACCAGTGTCAGTGACAGGGCGATATCCAGCAGCGGTTTGAGCCCGGTCAGCACCGGCAGCACAAAGAAGATGAAGGGAAGCCCCATCATGTAGTAGGAGGCCAGGCCGCTGTGCAGGCTTGTCATGGCCCGGGGGCCCTGTTTCCAGCGCTGCACGATGACCACATGGACACCGGCCCATACCGCCCCCTGGGTGGGGAAGAAGGGGGCCAGCAGTGCCATGATGCCATTACGGATCGACAGGGAGAGATGTGTGCGGTTGGGATTGATATCGATGGTCTCATCCTGGCGCCAGCGCTTGCCATCGCGGATGATTTCGTTACCGGTGACCATATCCCCGAAGAGAATGACGTAGCTGATCAGCGCCAGCGGCACGGCCGCCAGGAACATCTCCAGATCCGGCCAGCCATTGACGAAGGGCGAGGCCTTGGCAACCGCATCCGCAAAGGGCGGTATCAGAAAGCCCCACTCAATGTTGTATTCCACCTCACCGACCAGCGGGCCAACTAGCCCGGCGACCACGAACCCGGGCAGCAGGCCCAGGCCGGCCAGTGTCATCACGAACCGGTTGCGCTCCTTGAGTCGCTGCAGAGGAATGGAAAACATCAGAATGAGGCAGATGGCGCAGGCCAGGGTGATGGAAATGGGCTGTTGGTGGAGCCGCTCTTCGGCGTCCTGCACAAAAACCCGGTTCAGTGCAGCCAAAGCCGCCCCCAGAATAATGCCCGCCTTGAGGGTGTTGGGCAGCCAGATCACGAATTGTCGGCCCAGTCCTGTCACCCCCAGTATGAAGACCAGTAGGGCAAAGGTGATGGACAGGGCCGTCATGGCCTGGAATCGAACGGATGGTTCGTCATAGGTGCCTATGACGAAAAACAGAACCAGGGGCAGTACGGGCGTTATCCACCCGGCCGCATAGGGTTCACCGAACACAATGACCGCCGAGGCAATCAGCGTGGAGTGGATGAACGACAGCGCTACGGCTTCTTCAAAGGTCATGCCGAAAGCGCCGGTCATGATCGGCACCAGTGCCAGGCCGGTGGCGGCCGCTATGAAAATGCCCTGGAGGAATTCCGGCCAGTGAAGCCGGGTGTGATAGAAAGGCAGCCGGAAGGTGAACGGGCCCCATTTCCAGCCGGCCAGTTCTCTCGGTTCAGACATAGACCAGTACTCGGTTTGTTGTTGTTGGAGTCAGCCGAATGGCTTACATCCGTTCGAGTATGGCCCCCGATGCTGGGATCTTCCAGTCAGTCTGAAGGAAAATGAATCTGTCCGGGGCGAGCCGGTCTCAGCGGCAGCGATAGGCGATACCCGCCACGGAGGCGGTCATGTCCTCGTCAGCATGACTCCAGACCACGTGGGTGGCATTGCGATCGGCGGCCTGCTCAAGCGCCTTATCGCGGGCATTGCTCATGGCGGCGGCACTGGACCAGTGAAAGCCGGAGGCGTGGCCACGCACCTCCCCCAGTTCACGACACTCGCGCACCTCCTTCTGATGCGCCTCCACGATCCGCTCCGCCTGGGGACTGAGGGTACTGGCGCACCCGCTCAACAGAGCAAGCAGCCCCAGCATTGTCCATTGCCTGGTTCTCACGGCATCTCTCCTGTAATCCACTGATGTTGACGCCATCTCTGGCGGGTTATCCTCGCGCCTATTATGCTGTTTCCGTCGAACCGGCTAAAGGAGCGATGCATGAGTGGTACGGGTGTTGTGCTCACCGGTGGTGGTGCCAGGGCGGCATACCAGGTCGGGGTGATGAGAGCGATTGCTGACATGTTTCCGGGCAGCAGCTACCCCTTTGACGTCATCACAGGTACCTCCGCCGGTGCCATCAACGCCATGGCCCTGGCCGGTGGTGGGGACATCTTCCGCCACAACGTCAGCAATCTCGAACATCTGTGGTCCGAGCTGGACAAGGATCATGTGTACCGCTCCGGTTCGGTGGCAATCATGCGCAATATGACGCGGGTAGCGCGCAAGCTCGTATCCGGCGGTTCCCAGACCCGCCCCATGTCGCTGCTCAACAATGCGCCCCTGCGGGAACTGCTCGAGCGGGAGATTGATTTTGAGGCTGTGCATTCGGCTGTGGAGCAGGGCAGGATCCGGGCTGTGGGCGTGAATGCCTGTGGCTATGCCAGTGGCCAGAATGTGTGTTTCTTTGAGGGGCAGGAATCCCAGGAGAGCTGGAGCACCGGTCAGCGTGCCGGTTCGCGGACACGCCTGACACTCGAGCACGTAATGGCTTCTTCGGCTATCCCGACCCTTTTCCCGCCTGTCGCCATCAATCGTGAATACTTCGGTGACGGTGTCACGCGCCAGTCCGCGCACATCAGTCCGGCATTGCGGCTGGGCGCTGACCGGGTACTGGTGGTCGGCGTCAGTGCCAACCGGATGTGCTCACCCCGCCGACCTGAAAAGCCGGGGATGCCCAGTTTCGGTCAGGTCATGAGTCATGTATTCAACGGGATGTTTCTGGATACGCTGGATTATGATCTGGAGCGCGCACGGGTCATCAACCAGCTGGTGGAAATGATACCGGAAGCCGAGCGTGATGCTGCAGGACTGGACCTGCGCCCGGTGGAACTGCTGGAGATACTGCCCAGTGAACCCATAGAGGACATCGCGGCCCCCTATATGGACGGTCTCCCGCCGCTGCTCAAACCCCTGACGGGGGTTCCCGAGGACGGCGATGTGACCGGAGCCAGCCTGGCCAGCTACCTGCTGTTTGACCAGCGCTTTTCCCGCGATCTCATTGCCCTGGGCTATCGGGATGCCCAGGACCACAGCAGGCAGCTTGAGCGTTTCTTCGCACCACAGGCCTGATCAGTTGAAACCGGAAAAATCCGGCTGGCGTTTTTCCCGGAACGCGGTGAACGCCTCTTTTGCCTCGGGCGATTCCAGACGCTGAGCGAAGAGCTCTCCTTCGGTCGTCATGGCCCGTTCAACAGAGTTGGCCTGGCTCTGACCGATCAGTTCCTTGGTGGCCCGTATGGCGCCGGGCGGTAGGGCTGCCAGCTCGCGACAGGCGCTCATGGCGGTGGCCTCTGTCTCCTCGGGGCTGCACACACCGTTGATCAGTCCGAACCGCTCCGCTCGCTCCGCATCAAAGGGGCGGCCCAGCAACAGCAACTCGCCCGCGCGCACCCGTCCCAGCCACTGTGGCAGCAGCAGACTGGAGGCGCCCTCAGCGCAGAGTCCCAGATTGACGAAGGGCATGCGGAAGGTGGTGTTGCTGCCGGCCCAGGCGAGATCACAGTGCAGCAGCATGGTGGTGCCAATGCCCACGGCTGGTCCGTTCACTGCCGCAACCACGGGCTTGGAGGCTTCCGCCAGGGCGAAGAGGAACCGCCCCACGGGGGTGCTGCGGAACGACTCGGGCATGCCGTTTTCAAATTCACCCAGATCATTGCCGGCGGTAAAGCATTCCTCGCTGCCGGTGATCAGTACACACCGGATCTCCGGATCGTTATGGGCTTCCGCCAGGCCGTCAGCCAGTTCCGAGTACATGGCCTTGGTCAGGGCGTTTTTCTGGTTGGGGCGGTTCAGGCGCAGAATCAGGATCTTTTCGCGTTTTTCCTGAACAATGGTCATGTCTGACACAGTCTTCTCCTGTTTCACGGTGACCCGGAGGCCAGAGTGGTTTTGAGTTTTTCGTAACCGGATCGGGTGATCAGAACCAGATGAGCTGTACTGACGTAGATATGGCCAGCGCGACTCAACTGATTGATGTACTGACGGTGCTGGCTCTGGGGAAGATAATGGTAATCAACACCTTCTTCCAGATCATGGCCCGCGTGCTTGAATACGCGGAACGCCGTGCCTTTACGAAAACCGTTGAGTTCATCAATCTGCCGGAAACTCAACGTCGCTTCGCCATTGAACTCGATGCTTTCCATGTCGACAGTATAACGGCGTGAGTGCAGCGGCGGTATGCCAATGGCGTTGAATAAAGCTGTAACATGATGGTGTCGTTGGTGTCTCAGGTCTGTCACTTACCCATCCATCTGAACGGAACAACAGGTTGATTCTATGGAAAATGCTGCTGAAATCCCCGTAAAGAGACTGGACCCGGAGAAGTTCAGGGATCCGGACACAACCGCCAACGGGGAGCCGCGGGCAAGAGTTCATCTGAAACAGCTGGACACACTCTGGTTCTGCACAGGTACGCTGTGCAACCTGGCCTGTGAGAACTGCTACATCGAGTCATCACCGCGCAACGACAGCCTGGTCTATATCAGCAGCGCAGAGGCAGCTTCCTATTTCGACGAGATTGAGCGTGAGAATCTGGGGACCCAGTGCATCGGCTTCACCGGCGGCGAACCCTTCATGAATCCCGACATGATTGCGATTCTGGAAGATACGCTGGAGCGCGGGTATGAAGCGCTGATGCTCACCAACGCCATGAAACCGATGATGAAAGTGAGCGATGAACTCCTGGATCTGCAGCGTCGTCATGGGAGCCGGCTGACCATGCGCGTGTCCATCGACCACTACAGCAAGGCCGTGCACGAACAGGAGCGCGGGCCGAAATCCTGGGCGCCGGCCGTTGAGGGCCTGAAGTGGCTCAGCGATCATGGTTTCACCATCGACATCGCAGGCCGATTGTTCTCCGGTGAATCCGAAGAACAGATGCGGTCCGGCTACGAACGGTTCTTCGAACGCGAATCCATCAACATCGACGCCTGGGACCGCCACCGGGTCGTGCTGTTCCCGGAAATGGACGCCAGTCTGGATGTGCCGGAAATCAGCGAAGGCTGCTGGGAAAAAGTGGGCACGACCCCTGACGCCCAGATGTGCGCCACCTCGCGCATGGTGGTTAAGCGCAAGGGCGCCGAGCACCCCGTGGTGGTGCCCTGCACACTGCTCCCCTACCAGCCGGAATTCGAGCTGGGTGAAACCCTCATGGAGAGCTTCCAGGAAGTGCCCCTGAACCACCCCCACTGCGCCAAGTTCTGCGTGTTGGGTGGGGCCAGCTGCTCGGGGTAACGGGTTTGGGTGGTCCGGAAGCTGGGGGAGGTATGCACGATATCTGACAGGCCGGGAGGGGAACCCTGTCCGGGAGGCTCCTCGTCAGGGATGACGAGGCGCCAGCGCCCATGGATGGGTTCACAGCGGTCCCGGACAGGGTTCCCCTCCCGGCCGATGCCCAGAACCCCAGACACAAAAAAGCCCGGCTCAATGGCCGGGCTTTCTGCAGTAGAATCGCGCTCAGATCAGTCCAGATCCGCTCCGAAAGCGTCCTTGAACATCTTGGCGAATTCAGCACGGCTGAACGAATGGTTCTGGGGACCAGTGCTGGCCACCTTGAGAGACCCCATCAGTGATGCCATGCGACCGGCCGTCTTCCAGTCCTTGCCTTCGCTCAGGCCCGTGATCAGGCCAGCACGGTAAGCATCGCCACAACCGGTCGGATCCTTCACAGCTTCCGGCTTGACCGGCTCGATGTGAACTTCCTCGTCCGCGTAGATCACGGAACCGTTGCCACCCTTGGTGACGATCAGCGCCTCAACCTTCTCACCGATCTGCTCACGGCTCAGGCCGGTCTTCTCTTCCAGCATGCCCGCCTCGTAGTCATTCACGGCGACATAGGTGGCCTTGTCGATGAACCACTCCAGATCATTGCCATCGAACATCGGCAGACCCTGGCCCGGATCGAACATGAAGGGGATGCCGGCACCGGCGAACTGACGCGCGTGCTCGATCATGCCGTCACGGCCGTCCGGCGCGATCACGCCCAGCTTGATGCCTTCGTCCGTCGGCACTTTCTGAACGTGTGCGTGGTTCATGGCACCGGGATGGAAAGCCGTGATCTGGTTGTCTTCCATGTCCGTGGTGATGTACGCCTGAGCGCAGTACTCGGAATCGATGGTCTTGACGTACTTGTCGTTGATGTTGTGCTTCTTCAGCCACTCACGATAGACGCCGAAGTCGCTGCCGACTGTGCCCATGGCCAGGCCATCGCCGTCGAGCAGCTTGATGTTGTACATGATGTTGCCGGCCGTGCCGCCGTAGTTGCGCTGCAGCTCCGGCACCAGGAAGGCCACATTCAGCATGTGAACACGATCCGGCAGGATGTGATCTTTGAATTTGCCATCAAATACCATGATGGTGTCGAACGCGAAGGAACCACATACAAGTGCAGTCATGAACGTCTCCTTACAGGTTTGGGAAAGGATGGGCCGTCGCCATTTTTCGGCGGCGGCTCGGTTTCGGGAATCACTTATAGGGAGTGCAGGCTACCTGTGAAATCCCCCTGATTCAAATGCAGCCCCCGCATGGCGGGCTTCCAGTGTGCGCATAAAGCGCCCCACTGCTGGCCTGGGCGGCTTTTCGGACCTATGCTGCACACTATGGTTTTCTATACTGCCAGGCGGTTTTCGCTGCTCTGGGCACTCCTGTGCCCCGTCCTCCTTGCCGGGTGCTTCACCGATCGTGACAGCCCCGAGTCCTGTGCCTATGGCGTCTCCCAGGCGCTCGATGGCGGAGAATGGGACCGTGCCCTGGCGCTTCTGGATTCGCGCGCCTGCCAGCGTTCCATGGATGCCCCGGAGCGGGCGCTCAATCGGGGCGCTGCCCACATCGGGCGTGGTGGCTACGAGCTGACGGATCTGGTGAATGTGGCGCTGGAGGCACCACAACCGGATGAGCCCCCTTCCGATCTGCGCTTTATCCGTCGGCTTGGAGTGCTCGGGCAGTCGCCCGGCGCCCTGCGCGAGCTGGATCTGTCCCTGCAGGCCCACCAGCAGGTTATTGGGTCCTCCGGGACAGGGGATGGGGTGGCGCTGCTGCAGCAGGCCTGCCGCCAGCAGAGGATGGAGGAGCGTTCCGAAATTGAAAAGGACGCCTGCTTTCTGGCCGGACTCTTTGCCCATGCCCGTTTTGCCAGGGCGCTGACGCTGTTGCTTGAAGGGGAGGTGGAGGCCTGGCGCGGCAATGAGCGTCTGTCCTGCAGGCTGGACCGTAATGATACCGGCGTTGTGGATGGCGCTGAGATCACCTCCTGCGCCCTTCAGGCCCTGTCACAACCGGGAGCGGATCAGGGCACCTGCCTGCCCGCTACCGCCACGACGGGCGCGGTACGCTGGGAGAGGCTGAGTGATCGATCACGGGTGGATTTTCGTTTTGAGGGCCGTGAACTGCCACGGCTTGAGCCGCTTCGAATCCGGGTTGAGCCCGGTGCCGCCTGCACCGGGAAGGAGGTACGGGTTGGTTTCCGTCTGCTGTCGCCGGGAGAGGACCCGTCGCTCGTGGTTACCGATGGCAGCTGTCGCCCGGATGTCAGCCAACGCTGTGACACTCCCGACCCGGGGTCAGACTGCTGGCCCTGTCCGGTTCCACGGGCTGACGGCACACGGGTGCTCACGCTCTCCAGCACGGTGCTCTCCCCGCTGAACCGGGAAGTGGAGCTGATGCTCCCGGTGCTGCCGGGCGTGGAGACCGAAAGGGTTTCCGAGCGCCTTGAACAGACCCGCCAGCGGCTCTGCGAAGCTGCTGAGGGCACCCCCGATGCCTGTGACTCACGTGAGGACGGGGCCACCCAGGTGCGTCAGTCGGCGCTGGAGGCCTATTTCCGCCGATGAGATGGACTGGACTGGCATGTACTTTCCTGCTGCTTCTGGCTGTTCCCCCGTCACTGGCAGGCCAGGACCCGGCAGGAACCTCGCTGCTTGAACACCCCTATGTCTACAAAAGCCCCCGTGTTCAGGGTATGGGCGGGGCGGATACCGCCGTGGGTGGTCATCCGGGGGCGCTTTTTTCCAACCCGGCGGGGCTGGTAGCGATGCGCCCGGGCTGGCATATCACGCCCGTAGCGATCTCGGCGGGCACGACCCGACGCATGAACCGCTTTGTCAGCGACCTGGACGAGCGACTGGATATAGAGGACTCGGATGAGCAGCGTGATGCCCTGACAGAGCTCACCGCTTCCTATCGTGGACGCAACCTCCACGGTCAGCTCTCGGTTCTGCCACAGCTGAGCTGGCAGGGGGCGCTGCGCGGGGACAGACGCCTGGCATTCAGTCTGGGCTGGCTGGGCAGCGCCCGGCTGGATGCCCGTACCCACCAGGGGTTTGGTGAGGATGGAGTGATCTCGGTGGATGGACGCACTCTGAGTGGCCCGGTTGCTGGCGCGGCACTGGGGCAGGGTGACTGGCGGCTGGGAGTCGCGGCCAAGGAGCTGCGTCGCCATCGGCTGGCGCGCCGTTACAGCGTGCGCGAGCTGGTGGATATTGCCCAGAGCAGTGAGCGTGATTTCAGTGATGATTTCGTCAGCGGGCGGGATCACAGCGTCGATCTGGGTCTGCAGTATCGCCTGTCACGGCGCTATTTCTGGCGCCCCCGGGTGGCCGTGAGTGCCAATGACCTGGGTGGGTTGGACTTTGGTGAGGCGGGAACCATTCCTGAAACCGTGGATGTCGGCTTTGCCGTGCATCCGCCAGCTTCGGGCCAGCTTGAATCGGTAACGTTGAGCGCTGAATATGCGGATGTTCTCCATCGAATCGGTTACGATGACGATCACCTCAAAAGAACCCGTCTGGGAATCCGCTGGCAGCTGCGCCGGCAGCGTTTCACGGAGCTGGCCTTCAGCGCCGGGCTCTACCAGGGGGCGCCGACGCTGGGGGTGGATGCACGACTCTGGCCGGTAAGGATGTCGCTGGCGACCTATGCCGAAGAGCAGGGCGCCTTTGCCGGTCAGGACCCGGAACGCCGATATGTTCTGGGGATGGCCCTGGAACTCTAGAAGGAGAGGTGAATGCTTCTTGTTGCAAGCCGTATGCAGGCGCAGGCCGAGGCCCTCCAGGATGCGCTTGAACATGATGACCTGGAGCGCGCCCTGGACCTGACCGATCAGGTCTCGCCACTGCGCACCGCGCAGATTCTGGTGTCCGCGCCCAAGGAAAACCTGATCCCCTTTCTGGAGGGAATGGCAGTCAGCGCCGCGGCGGATGTGATCGCCCAGTTGCCTTCGGAGCTGAGTCTGGAGGTGCTGCAGAGCATGAACAGCGCCATGGCCGGGAAAGTTGCCCACCGTCTGCCCCCCGAGTATATGGCGGAACTGGTGCGCCACCTGCCCACAGAGCAGGTTAAAGTGTTCCTGGCCCCGCTCAAGGAGGAGTTCCGCGAACAGGTGGAGGCGCTGGTCGCCTATGAGGACGACCGTGCCGGCGCCGTCATGTCGCCGCGTTTTGTGGCTGTTGAGCTGGGCTCGACGGTGCGGGAAGTGATGCAGGCATTGAAGGCAACGCCTCCGGAAATGCTGCATACCACGTACGTTTACGTCGTCCGCCCGGCGGGGCAGCTCAGGGGGGTGGTGTCGCTGCGCGATCTGATGGTGCAGAAACGCGATACGCTCGTGGATGACATCATGGTGACGGAGGTGTTTGCGGCACGGACCACGGATGAGGCGCTGGACGCCGCGCGCCGTATCCGCTCCCGGCGCCTGAAGATGATTCCGGTAGTGGATGATCAGGACGTGCTCTGCGGTGTGATCAACATCGATCAGGCCATGGACCTGCTGGCCCACGAGGTGGCTGATGGGTTCGTCGCCATCAACGCCGGTTCACCGGATGAGAGCTTCTTCACCCCGCCAAAACAGGCTGTGCGCAAACGTCTGCCCTGGATGATGAGCAACATCTTCCTGAACCTGGGCGCGGTCTATGTCATCAGCTCCTTTGAGAGCACTCTCGCTCAGGTAGCCATACTGGCTGCTTTCCTGCCCATGATCACGGACATGGGCGGTAATGTCGGCATTCAGGCGCTGTCCGTGTCGATCCGCAGCATGGCGCTGGGCGAGGCGCGGCTGGGGGACGTCTGGAAAGCCGTACGCAAGGAGACCACCATCGGTATGATCAACGGTCTGGCTCTGGGGCTGGTGTTCAGCGTTATCGCCTTTGCGATACAGGGGAATGCCATACTCGGTCTGGTGGCCGGCGTCGCCCTGGGCGTCAACGTGCTGGTTGCGGGGCTGGTCGGCGGCACCATGCCGTTTCTCATCAAGCGCATGGGCCAGGATCCCGCCATGATGACCGGCCCGGTGCTGACCACCATTACGGACATTACCGGTGTGACCATCTATCTGGGTCTGAGTACCCTTTTTCTTGCTTCGTTGATGGCGACAGGAATGGCCTGATCGGTCATTATGGCGGGACCTTCCACGGGCCACGCTGAAGAGAGTGCAGGGATATGCGCCAGTTACTGATTTCCGTCGCCGCGCTGTTGGTGTCCATCGCGGTTCTGCTTTTTGGGGTTGGGCTGATGGGCACTCTGCTCAGTGTCCGTCTGACCCTGGAAGGCATGCATCCCCAGGTCAAGGGGGTGGTCCTGGCGGCCTATTACATCGGCCTGGTGATTGGCGCGCACCAGGGGGGCCGCATCATCCGTCAGGCCGGGCACATCCGCGCCTTCGCGATTTTTGCCGCACTGTCGACAGCGGCGATCCTGCTGCAGGGGCTTTACGTGTCGGCAGGCAGCTGGATTGCGCTGCGGATGCTGATCGGTTTTTCCATGTCCGGCATCTTCATGGTGGTCGAGAGCTGGCTCAATGAACGCTCCGATCCCGGCAGCCGGGGTATGGTGTTTTCCATCTATCAGATCATTTTCTATGGAGCCATCGGTGCCGGTCAGTTTCTGCTGTATCTGGGCGACCCTGCAGGCAGCGAGTTGTTCATGGTCGTTGCCATCCTCTTTGCGCTCTGTCTGGT
>LKMJ01000885.1_pt1 | contig 25081 bp, 21 predicted proteins | sample 643391 | NCBI WGS metagenome assembly LKMJ01 (sample SAMN04112250, study PRJNA286221) | soda lake metagenome | biome: soda lake; feature: Kulunda Steppe; material: water; isolation source: sample PL-Br10 brine of Picturesque Lake | place: Russia: Kulunda steppe | collected 2010-07 | reverse complement strand
GAGACCTGTCTTTGAGCTCACCTCGAGGCAAGCTTGTGCACGCATGCATGTGCAGCTGCAGCTGCTTTAGAAACCTGTCTATGAGCTCATAGCCTCGCGGCCCGCGGCTTGGCAGCTGCGCCTAGTTAACTAAGTACCAAATTTTATTTGGACTGTGAGTCTCGTTCGTATGAACTTACATGTCATTAATAAGCACATGATTACCTCTATTATTTCTAATATTTTTTGTAACCTGGTGCCTAGGTTTGGTCGACCGACGACCTGTCCGCCCGAGCGTTTTCAGAGGCTCCATCCCTCTCCTCCAACAGCGCACCGATAACCAGGTGATTATATCTGCACGAGTTGAGGAGGTGTCCATCATATGCTGGCAATATTGCGTTAATGCATCACCGGCATGTGTGCAAATGCCACCTCCAGTTTCAAGGTAGGGGCGTCCAGTCCCCTACTGCCACTGCATCTAGCTGCTGGGAACCCCAGTGATGATTGACAATGATCAAGTCCAGGATCATGATGCATGGCACTATGAGCGTGATCATGATCGCGGCGCCCTAGGCAGATTTTAAACAATCTGCATCACCAGCTGGTGATGCTCACCCTGTCCCACTCTTACAGGAAAATGCCAGCCCATAAAAACTGTGCTGCCGTGTGCAGATCACCAAATCTCTTTTAATTCCTTGCCCGCCTTTCCAGGATCACAAAAGACAATTAAGGTGCATGCAAGAGCATACAAGCATCATTACTTGCTTTTGCTAGGCTTTGTTGTGTGGCTTTGCTCCCGTTGCTTTAAGCTCTTGGCCCATTTAAGTTTTAAGGAGCAATTTGCAATATTAGCACAAGAACCTACAGTGAAAATGATGCAACAAACTCAAAGTGCTTGCGCTCCATGCACAACCATGTTCCATTGGGGCCTTGCTTTGCTAGTGCAGAAACACTTGAAGTGCATGAAACCTGCTAAAACACATGTTGAATCACATCAATCAATCATGGATACATAAACGTGCAGGTCAAGAAACTCTGATGAACACGTTTCCATACCAAGTATGTTTCCTTTTATTTAGTCTGGTTAAAAATTTTACTTACTGTCAAATCTTAGTAAACCAATTGCCTTGCCAACACCCAATTCATGCTTCATACAAAAGAACAAGTCTTACACCAATGCTTCTTCTACAACATAAGGACAAGCCTTGTGCGTATATAAAACTTTCTTGCAAGTCATTTGGGAACTCAAGCACCATAAAGATTAAAGATAATGGAACGGGAAAGCGCCGCTTTCCATTTTCTAATACAGCTTTGGGTGAAATAGTTTCAAAGAGTTTGTTTCACATGTCACCTACTGCTAACAAGTCATATGTCCCCGGATCTGGAATTGTTATCTATGATTTTAAAAACACCTTTCTTAACCTCAAAGATGTTGTTCCTCAAACTTGTGTTTACCCAGGCAATACGCTTGTTGGCTACATGATGCAATATGTACAAGGAATCAAACGGTTTACCTCAAGTCCTACAGCTTTGACAAAGCTCAATGAAAGGAGCTTTAATGCGCTGGCAATTATATGGATCCATGACACCCTCTTTTTAAGTGGTGATCGCTCAAGTACGACAAACATGTTCCAAGACGGTGAAGGAAATGTTGTGCCGCTAGACATGGAAAAAACAAATGCACAAACCTTTACATGCAATTCATCGGAGCATGATGCAATCAACAATCGATTAAATAGAAAATTATTGAAACCTAATTTCTTGAAAAACAAATTATCAAATTGTGAACCACTTCAACTCATATGTAGCGCTTATAGCATCATGAGTGAAATGTGCCGAGTAAACTCAAGCTCTCAAATTTGTCTGTTCCCAACACAAAGCTTTAGCCAACTTATGTATGTCGACCCCTATTTTCAATACATGCTTGGAGGGCATTTAGATGTCTTTACAAAGCCATGTTGCAAATCAGAGAGCAAATGGGAACGGGAGTGCTTTCCATGTCATGCCTCTGGATTAAATTCGATGTTGGGTGTGAATGACAATGCATGTCCCAATTTGCCTGTATTAAAAGTGTTTGGATACATGATTGCACATCGATTACAAATTATCTTTCACACCTTTTCACGACTTGCGAGTAATTGCAATTGCACTAGTGCTTAAATAAGAGTTTACGGGGCATTGAAGAGGCATCAGTAAAAAGAGGTGCGAGGATTAAGGGTTAAGGGTTTAGGATTACGGGGATATTTGAGTTTTGCCCGTTCACGACCCAGTTGTCAAGATGAGCTGATTTCTTTACCAATCGCTTTAGAATAAGATCTCAATTCCCACCTTAAGTTGGCGGGTTGGTTATTGGTTACCATCGTTGTAATGTTGCTATTTGTTACCAGCTGGATTTCTGACGCTTACCTCGGAAAGCGCGGGCTCAGGATTATCAGTAATGCAATTAATTATTTCAAAGATTGAAGAAAGAGTCATATTGCAAGCTATCCGACTGCAAATCCACTTGGTGGTGTTCTTGCACACACAGATTTTGAGACAATCGCAGGTAATTCAATCACCTGGTAATCATGGAAAACCACGCATACTACCCGGATGGCTAGAAAGGTCTTAGGTAATGAGATCCACAGCAATGCCTGTCACCTTTCTAGAAATCCAGCTGGAAATGGAATGCGCCAGATAGCCCAGGATTTCTACCTGGACCACTACTAGTAGTAATGCCCTGGTAACTGAGGTGGCCTGTTAATGCCTGCCCCCTTTCTAGAAATCCAGCTGGAAGTGGAATACGCCAGATAGCCTAGGCTTTCTACCTGGACCACTTGCAATGCCTTGGTAATCGTGGTGGCCTGTTAATGCCTGCCCCCTTTCTAGAAATGCAGCTGGTAATGGAATACATATATTGAAACTAACATATAGTTTATGAACTTCATACTAGTTTGAAACTAGTATCATAAAATTTAATAAAGATATGAATGTAAAAGAAACAAAAATGTCAGCAAGCCCAAGATTTCTACACGGATTCCTAGTACACCTAGGCATTAGTCATTAATGCCTAGGCATTAGTCATTAATGCCTTGTCAATTGTGGTGGCTTGGTAGTGCCTGCCCCCTTTTTATAAATCCAGCAGGTTGGAATACGCCAGAAAGCCCAGGCTTTCTACACGGACCGCTAGAAATGCCCTGGTAATTGGGGTGGCCTCAGGCTGGAAATGCCTGCCCCCTTTCTACTCCAGCTGGTAAGAGCACGTCCATGATCTGTGCTTTTCTGAAGACGAGCAGCCCTCATCTGACAAAGACAGCGATCAGGAGGGCCCGGAAGATGTGGTACGGCAAAGCAGGTAGACATGCATACAGGTTCGAGCACTTGTCCTTGCCACACAGATCAGGACCCTGGCGTACACAAGCAAGTGCACCAACGGGGGCAGGGATTATACATTGACCTACACTCAATCGGTGTACGTTGTCCTTCAGCAGGTAGTACTAGTGGAAACATGGCCAGGGGCGGCAAATGGCGTGGCGCCTGCCTTCCAGCGCCTCGCAGACAGGTGACAATGGTTACAAACGTAGTGTGACTGCCAGCATAGGTATCCAAGGCCTTGTATAATGGGTAATCTCTCCATACTCGGCACTTGGCATGGCCCTGGCCGTGCAGGAGACGTGGCTTTCATTAGGGGCATGAGGCATGCACAATGCGCAGAGCACGCATGTGCGGAATCCTTGAAAGATCAAGCAAAGCATCAGAATGCAAAAACAATGGTTCATCCATCCATCCTCAGAAAGCACCATGGAGCGCTGACAAGTTATTTCCCGCTCGCATATCTTGCTTCTGCAGTTGTTCCGCCTCCAGTGCATTGGAGTAGTACATTATCCCTCTCAGAACCTACTTGCAGGGTGGCAGCGAGGACGGTGCAACCCGCTGCACGATCAATGGGCGTTGGCTGTGGCGGTGCTTCAATAGGAGACACGATGCCGGGTGCGCATGCAACAGATCTGTTGACTCTAGAGTTGGTGGCCACTCTGCAAGGGTTGCTCTTGCCTGCAAGATGGCTTGCAAAAACAGCACTGGCAAGGAACTTAAAGATCTGAATTCATTGCGGCTAGTTGGCTAGTTCCTCGTGGGAGCGGTATCTTTTAATGAACAAGGCCCCCAGTGAGGGCAAGGTGGAACTGGTTCAAGGGAGGCGAGCATGTGTACTGCCAGCTGGTCATGTCTTACCTTCCATCAGACGTAGCGGTCATCGAATGTGTTGTTCCCGACATTGACCTTGGCTGTGCCCCATTGCATGTTTGCAGCACTCCTGGGAGAGCATGTGATCACACTGCCCCGCTTGATGGCGGCGCAAGCGGACCCTGGGGCTGTCGAGTGCATGTGCCACGCGCTCGCAGGCACCGCAGTTGAGCATTCGACCAGCGGGGTGAACGGGCAGCGGGGGGCTCCTTCCTTGGTGGGCAGGATGCACGGCAGGAGGTCTGCCTATGGCCAGTACAGCCAAGGCGCTGCACAAGAGGTGGCAGTGCTGGGGGTTGGCCAGCGGGGGGAAGGGCGTGAACTCGCGGAGTTGGTCAGGCTCTGTGGGCTGATGGCAGAGCTTGCGGGGGGTGATGCCTCTCTGCTGCATGTCAACAGATATACTGCAGGGCGGCACGCCCTCATCCCTCACTGCAATGGGCCAGCTGGTGACGCCAAGGCCACCACCAGGCTGAGCGGGCTGGGGCCTGGGTGGCAGGTGCTGGAGGCCTCAGAGCGCTTTGGCGCGGCCACGTCCAACTTGCGTCTGCGCTTCAATTGGTGGTCGTGGGATGTGAGGGTCGGTGGTGTGGGTCAGGTGTTGTCCAATAATTAGGTTCATCATGTACCTAACCTAACATGTATGACACAGCATTACACATGTATTACACAGCATGGTGTGGGTCAGGTGTTGTCCAATGATAAGGTACATCATGTACCTAACCTAACATGTATTACACAGCATTGGATGGCCAAAGGGGGGGGGGGGCTTGCTGCGGTGTGAAGCGCCCTCCCTCTGGTGCGTTTGATGTACATGTCTGCTGATGCCTGCCCACATATCTGGAAGAATGAGGTGATTTTGAACGAGTGATGCTTGACTCCCCGTACTTGGGTGCATTTGGCTGCAGCTGATCGTTTGCTGTCCAATTAAGGGGAGTTGTGTGCTGGCAAGGCTTGATAATGCCTAGGAATGGCCAGCTGCAGGGATTGAAGGGTTTGTAAGGCAAGCGTGCTCACCACGCTGTGGCCACATTGTCTTGCAGGTCCAGGGCGGGTGGGCAGCGGCACAGCGGTGGGCACAGGGGAGCATCGCCTGCCCGGCTTTGGGCTGGAAAGGCAAGCAGAGACCGGCCTAGATCACGCCAAGATGCCGCTTCTACATGGCCTCATTGGCCTTGGCGTGCCACTGCACGACCACGACCTGGTGACCCTCACCTTCAGGTGTGTGCGCTATGTATCATGCAACGTTCATGAGTGTTCAATGAACATGAGCGCACGCACAAGAGCATGCGTACGAGCACGTATACTTGTATTATGTTGCTAAGTGATATTGGATGTTGAAACCCAGGTTTGGAGTGGGTTTGTTGTTGACCCAAAATGGGCCACCCATTCTGGCACTACTTTTGCTGGTTTGTTTGTAAGGGAATGACCCAAAATGCACATGTCACCAACTACTGGGCCTTTCCACTTCAATTCTTTTGCAATGAATTTTGCTTATTATTACAAGAACATCCAGACACCAAGCATCATGCAATTTGGTGGTGTGGACATTTGGCTGTGAAAAGCAGGGTTCACGCCAGAGTTGAGCGCCAAAGCTCAAAGGGCGAATGGTGCAAATCATCACGCGTATACGCCAGGAACATGCGCAAAGCATGCCCACCGTGGGGCCTCAGTAGCACACACATGTTGATATCATCGCAATTATTATCATCAAGCATGCATTAGTTCTTTGCATTTCTCCCGTCCATGGCATCACTCTGCCTGGGGATGCAAACTGTCACTGCTCTGTGATCTAACTGGCACCTTTCAGTAGCGCTGTTGCCGCACCACTAGGTGAGCTAGGCTGGCACCCGACAAGGCCATGACCATCACTCAAGCAAACCATATAGTCTGCTTGAGTGCCCAAGTATGGGTGGTGCTGAGCGGGTGGCTGACAGTGGACGGCCCGCCTGTGGGTGCATGCTCAGGTACAATGCACCCCCACTCCCTTGCACTGCCTGATGCTGCTGCACAAAATGTTGCTGCGTTGCCATTGAGGTGCGTTGCCAGGAGACACACCGACACAGGCATTGCGACTCAGGTGTTGCCAGGAGACACACCTGCAGAGGTATTGCGACTCAGGTGGGTGCTGCCAGGAGACACACCCCAAGAGGAATTGCACTTCAGGTGGGTGCTGCCAGGAGACACACCTGCAGAGGCATTGCGACTCAGGTGGGTGTTGCCAGGAGACACACCGGCAGAGGCACTGCGAGTGTTGGCGGCGCTGCACCAGCTCGTGGCGAGCCTGCCGCAGGACACCCACACGCGGCTCATAGAGCTGGAGAGGATGAGTGGATGAGAAGGCCACACGTGGAAAAATTGCCAGGTCCGTGTACACCTGGCCATGTTTCCACGTGTGGCCGCAGCGGCAAAGGCTAAGGCAGCTGGGACAGCCGCGGCTATCGCTCCCATCAGGAATAGGTGCAGTTGCGCAAGCTGACTTCCCGAGTGCTAAGGCAGTGCCCATGCAGGTGTCTGCTGACGATGTGCTTGCAATGCAGCACGTGTAGCCTAGGCTGTCTGATGATGCATGCCGAGCGCTGTGGTTCCATGCGTGCGTTGCAGTGTGCGCACGCCTTGGGCCCCATGCAGGATAGTGTGTGCTCAATTGCTCAGGCTGCCTTTCCAGTGAGGCCAGTGTGCGCCTGGCCAACTCTCATAGCCGCCTCACCTGTTTCAGCGCATGCCCTGCAAAGCAGGCAACCATCCAACTTGATGTCCTGAAGGGTATCCTGGGCTCCCACAACCCTCGCACTTTTTCAGGAGACAAGTGTGCAAACCCAATTGGCATCACTGGCGGATGCATCCGACAGCTCTCCTGTTCTTTGCCTTTGGTTACTCAGGAGCCACGCTTTGCCGCCGTGCTGGCAGGACCAGTCCATCCATCGGTGCCAATCTCCCCAGCTCCATCCCCATCCTCAACCTCCCCCCCGCCCACTGTACGGGCTTGCGGCCATGCCGCTGGCAGCGCAAGCGCGGCGCGCCCAGCACCTTTGCGCTCATTGCATTCATTGCGGTGCCAGAAGCGGCTGACCACACCAAGCTGGGCACGCTGGAAGCACAGACCTGCGTTTCCGCAGGTTTGGCCGCATGGTGCACATCAGCCCCAACACCAGGAGCCTGCTACAACATGTAGCACTGCGCCTGGATGAGCGGACAAGGCAGAGCTTGCACCTCACACACAATAGCCAGGCGCAGGGCCTGCACCTCCTGCTGCCATTGCTAGAGGCGGCGCTTGCGGTAGATGAGGAGGCACAGGCGGAGGCCAGAGGACACCGCCACAGAGCAGCAGCAGCTAGCGGTGGGGGACGGAGGCCGGGGCCTGACATGAGCCTCAGGCGTCCAGCACTGCTCCTGCTTGCCTCCTTGCGCTCCTCAGCAGCAGGGACGGATGAGGAGCAGCACCTACAGTGGCTCCTGGAAAGCCTGACGGCTGACCAGCGCACGGCGCAGGCTGGTGCGACGCTCCAGGTGGAGCAAGGCACCACGCTGTACTCCACCCTTGGTTGCGTTTGGGCGCGGGAGAGTGGCTACAGAGGTGGGTTGTTCAAGGGATTGCACATGCTAGCAAGTGTCAGGGCGGAGGAAGCGTTGGTGGCATGGATCTTGCGCGCAGAGGGCGCAGCTCGAAAGCAGCGCACAGAGGCAGTAGAGATACTGCGGCCCCTGATCAACCTGCTATACCAAGTGCGCCACCTGCTGCAAGACAAGAAGCAGCAGGAGCAGGAGCAGCAGGAGTAACAGCAGCAGGAGGAGCAGCAGCAGCAGCAGGAGCGGGCCCGGCCCAGCGGCAGTAATGCCTAGCGGCATTTAGCTTGTGATATGGTATTTGCTATGATGAATGTAGCACATGGGCGGCGATAGCTTCATTGTGCATTACCAGTGCCGTCTGCCTGTGCACTTGGCCACTGAGCTTGCTACAGTGTCCACGCCATTTTGCTATCATTGCAGTTCAGGGCTTGGTGCCGAGCATTATGCTCACCGAGGTGTGACCCAAAGTGTAGGGCAAAGGGGATGAGTGCGCGCTAGTAGAGGCAGAGGTGACCTAGAGACGGGACGGAGGCTGTTTGAGGAGTACATGTTACATGCCACACTGTCTGCGCAGTCACTTCCCCAAGCGAGACAAGCAGCAAAAGCCTTCACCAGAATCCAAGAGACCAGTGCCGCAATTCCTGATGAGGCAGAGCGGCGTAGGGAGTGGCCAAGAAGGTGAGCCAAGCGGTCCTCTGCTAAGGGTAGGGCAGCGTTGTGCCCTGGATCTAGCATTGGACAGGTGAACCAGCAGAATCATCACATTTTCCAGCACACCTGCAATCATTTGATGGTTGGTAAGAGAAGTGTGGTGTGCACGGTGCTAATGCGGCTGGAGGAAGAGACTGCGAGGGTTGCGGTGGTTGCGCCGACATAAGTGGTGCTGCCTGTGGTGGTGCAACGGCACAAACTCTCACAGTCGCTCTTGGCCCCGCTGCAAAAATTGGTTTGGCATCCATGGGGCTGCTGGTGCAGCCACCGCCCCTTCTTGCGGCTTGACTGTTATGTTGACGTCTGCCGGGGCCAGTGATATTAGCTCGCAGCCTCGCAGCCTCGCTGTCACTGTACTTCAAAGTCGCCCGTCCCCACCTCCCACTGCTCCACCCATCACCTTGCGCTGCAGCCAAAGCATTATCACAGCATTATCACACCTTGCGCTGCAGCCAAAGCATTATCACAGCATTATCACACCTTGCGCTGCAGCCAAAGCACCCATCACCTTGCGCTGCAGCCAAAGCATTATCACACCCCAGGCGAGCACACTAGCAATGCTTGGAGCGCGGAGGAGTGCGTCTGCCTAGTGGTGGCTTACCGGGCTAGCCCAATATGCCATATGCCTCTTCTTCCCCCTCCCCGGGGACAGGTGCAACGTAACACATGTCGCCGGGGAGAAGAAGAGGCATGGCTTCTGGCACGAGGTTGCTGGTGGGTTGGTGATGGGAGACGGTGCTCATTTGGATGTTTATATGTATGTGTATCTTGTTGAGCAACCTCACTAGTCGCATGAGCACTGCACATTGCATTTCGTTGTCCCCACAAGCTCCACACATCCACAACTGGGGGTCCGTCACTCTTGCACGCTCTTGGACATTCAATCTGATTTTGAGGTTAACCTTGTGCAACCATGTGTGCAGTCACTTGCCATCAAGCGGACACTATGACATGCGAGAAGCCATGAGTAGGAACTTCAGGCGTACACAGGTATGCAAATGACAGGCTTTTGTATTTGTGCTTGGCCGCATGAGTGCCCCTTGCAGATCTAGTTGGCAGCCGAGGGGCAACACAGTGCCAGACAAAGACCTTCCGGACTGGCCTTGGTGACGCTGACAGGAAATTCCCTCAGAAGCAGGCCTGTGGATGCAGGTATTGGCCCATATTTGCACCCACAGGCCTGGGTGGTTGTCCTATGAACTTCATCATGTGACAAATTGCATGAACCTGTACTTTGAGCACTAGTGTACCTTGGATTTTTCAGCAGATGGTGGCCATGATTGGCATCTTTCAACTGTTTTGGTAATCTAGGAGATGGGGCTACATAATAGAGGTGAGCCTGAAAAGGTGGCAATCATGGCCACGAACCCCAGAGACCTTTGAAATGCATACCTCTTTTGGGCCCTCAGTTGGCCCCCTCTGGCATACTTTCACCAAACAATGCAACTTCAGTTCTCAATAAGAAGATACTTGTTGCCAAAAATACAAATTGTACTAAGAAAAATGCGATGCATATTGCTCGTGGGAGAACTTCCAATTCCAATTCAGGTCTCCTATTGCGCCACATACATTACAGCGTGCTGAGCAGCTCCTTTCAAAGTCAGGATTGCTTGGATTGTCTAGCACTGGAAGTTCCAGGGCTAGACAATTCAAGCACATGTATCAACATGAATAAAGACGTCTCCCACTAATAGTTCCTGAACACACAGACCTGGAGACAGCAAGATGCTTGCAGTCCACAGCATTGCAACTTGCAAGTATGTGCTGGGTGAGGGTCAGCGGAACAATTTCTATCCTTCAAAAGAAAAAAGGTTTGGGGTTAGCCTTCCTTAGTCTGTGATGTTTGCTCATGTGCTCTTTCAGCCTGTCTGCAACAGATCAGGCGTTACCTGATAAACCACCTGAGAGGTTGGGCTGAGGGGGGCTTCCCCTGGGCAGTGTGTAGGCTAAAGTTCATTATTATGTTGGTAATAGAGCAGACCCAGCGGAGACGCTGACAGATTTTGGCGCAAGTGGAGACAGGCCCCTCAGCACCTTCCTGTCCACTGGTCAAATTTGGCTCCAAGGCGCTAGAGGTTTGTCACGTTGTGCCATTCTTGAAGTGACCTAGGATGTTGCACTGTCTTTGGTATTGTGAAGGAGGGAAAACACATGTCCATGGGATGATGAGCAGTTTAATACATTATCTAGTGATGTCAATGATATCAGCACTCTCATTGTCTACTTTGCCTGTGTGGGCCTTGACTTCACAAAAGTGCGAGGGTGTGTCAGAGTCTTCAATCATTATTATAACCTGGAAGATTTTTGAATAGCTATAGCTCTCATCTTAGAGTGATTGACCCAGCTGGCAGAAGAAAGACATAATAAAGTTTGAGGCCATACGAAAGCCAGAACGTTGCCTAGCGGCTTTTTTCTTTACAATTGATCACAGAATCAAATTCAGGACGAAAAAAATCTCCCATGCAGCCACAAGTGTTGTGCTATGCCAGTGCACCAGTGGGGAGCAGGGGAGGATATTAGTGCCTGCTCCAGTAGCTAGCGCAATCCACTAAATTTTCTTGAGAATAAGGTTCACTGGGAGGACTTCTTGTTTGTTTAAAACCACAGCGTGCTGATCAACGAGTGCGACTTCCAGGGTGAAAAGGTCTAGCTAAGGTCTAGCTAGAAAAAAAATTAAAACGCAAAATTTTTTGCCGACCGTAACGTAAAAGCAGTAGCTTTCAATTGTTTTGGTAAAGGGAAAGGTTCTGACGACTTGACGTGGAGACAGGATGCTCAGGACGGCCGCATCCATGACAATAAGGTCCTCGATGTGCGCTTTTCTTGGACCACAGGGTCCTCCTCTCCGATCATGTTAGAGCCACGACAACATTACTCCCGTGCATTGCAGGGGGATGGGGCCTTCTTGTTTCAGGCACGCCGTCCAGCCAGGATTGGGGCTCTTGCGGACATCCACCCTACCCTGCAGATCTACGGGTGAGAGGCTCGTCAGTGGCATTGGCCACGGCACAGGCTTGATCGCTCTGCGCAGATCTGTGTTTGAACATTTACAGATTGGTTGACACTTGTTGATGCAATCTTGTACTACTTGTGAAGCCTGGACAACCAGCATACAGAGCGTGTTCCGCTTGTAGTATAAAGGTGTTTTGCGCGCCAGCATTCCCTTTGTCGCACCTGGCACTCAGGACCTCATGCTGGCTTTACGAGCGCCCCCTCACATGCCGCCCCTGGCACGCCTGGGCACCAGGGCAGCACTGGGCAGCCTCCTGGCGTGCTCCCCAACACATGGCGACAGGACAAACAGGTAGGTGGAGCAGCCTCAGAAGCCCTCATGTGCTTTAAAATGCCAGCGTTCAGCTTACCATATGCATTCTTGCTGCGTGCATGCGCATACACAACATCCCATTCAATTCTCCATGCTGTACCACTGAAACCTCCGTGATCTACAGCGCTCTTGTGCTCGGCAAGTGTAGCAGCCCCCTGTTTGCCCTGAGAAGCCTTGGATCAGATCAAAGCAATGTGCAAGAATGTATTTTGGATCAAAGGATTTTGTGTGATCTCTCCTCGAATGTTGTGAAGACGCACACATAGGACCTAACATCCATACTAAATGTTGCCTTGAGGACATGGCACCGCTTTAACCCTGCCTGTGAGCAGACAAAAGCAGGCAGGGCACACACATTATAGACACATGCACTTTGCTCTGCAGGTTCAAGTCTATCCAAGCATGAGGTCAGATGAGGGCATGGTGGGTGGATGAGATCAGATGAGGGCATCCGTTGGGTTAATGAATTCAGATGAGGGCATGGTGGGTGGATGAGATCAGATGAGGGCATCCGTTGGGTTAATGAATTCAGATGAGGGCATTTGCCGGGCAGATGAGGTCAGGTTAGGGCATGGTGGGTGGATGAGATCAGATGAGGGCACCCGTTGGGTTAATGAATTCAGATGAGGGCATCCGTTGGGTTAATGAGGTCAGATGAGGGCATCCGTTGGGTTAATGAGGTCAGATGAGAGCATTTGCCGGGCAGATGAGGTCAGGTGAGGGCGGGTGGTGGGTGGAGCTCTTGCTGCGCCTTCACTTGCTGGTGCAGCTCTGTTTTGAGCTGAATGCCCTGATCATGAAGGGCAAGCAGGCGTGCAGCCATGCTCTCCCACCAAGAGCCTGCCTTGATCATCAAAACACAACTTCCCAGGTCACAGGTTCAATTCAAAATGGCCAGAGTACCTTTAATTGACCTCGGAGGCAGTGCTGAAGTCTTCCACAAAAGGTCATCCCTGAGCTGCATGAAGCACTTCTCCATCACCGTGTGTTCATATCCAAAAACACAGTGCTCAAGGATACATACCCATGGCTGCCCTTGAGGCATGGTTTTTTTACTGTGGCCTGTTTAAGCCATATGTCAGAACCAAGTTGGTCACAGGTAAATCCGCCATTTCAGTGGAAGACACATTCATGTGAAAGTATGGCATTGGGGCGTACAGTATTGATGGCTGGAGAGGGAATTTTGCATGGACTCCGCCGGTGGTCGCGGCTTGCCGAACGGTGCACTCCGGGGCGAAGTGTCCTCGGCCAGCAGGTGCTGCGGTGCGCCCCCTCCCGCGCCCCGCGAGTGTGATTTGGTGCCTTGTTCATTCGTGTTGGCGTTCTTGTGGCAGTGGCGAGCGCAGGAGGGGCGGGGGGCGCGGTGCTCCGACCCCGGCGCGCGTGCTTGCCATTGATTGACGCCAGTCGTTCCGCCCCGGGGCCCGCCCTTTCTGCGAGGCGCCCCACACAGCACACAGCAAACCCCCGCATTGGGTGCAACCGGCATCAATATTAACAATGGTGTGCGTGGAAGGGGGCGGGGCAGCGGCACTGGCGGACACCCACGAGGAGCCCTGAGTTGAGTTGAGCTGAGCAGTGCCGGCGGATGGGGGCGTGGTCAAGGGGAGGCAGTGTATCCGCTCGCGTACATGCAAGCACGCACAGTTTTAGTGTCCCGCACGTGCAACATACAAGACAAATGCCTCAAACAAGCAAATTGCTCTGACACACCCACTAAACAAGCCATAGTACAAAACATGGGCTGTGAAACCCCTTTTATTTTCTTGCTGAGCTTTGAGCGCCGCTGCATCCTTATGAGTTCTTGCCACCATGCATTAACCGCCACTTCCAAGACAGCAACCTCTCTTAGCAGCTGAGACACATCAGCACAAGCCTCTGATGACTCCAATATCAGGATAAACCAAATCTGGGACAGAGTAACGTTACTCTGTCTCCTCAAAGCTTACTATTAACAGCAAGCTTTGAGGAGCTGCGGCTGCTGTGGGTCAGATGCATGGCTGGGAAATCTTTATGCCTGTGCCCTCAAATTCCCTGCATTTGTTGCCGGGCCTGCACATGCACGAGCTGCACCCCTGCTCTGGCTGTGCTTTGGCCACCCCTGCTCTGGCTGTGCTTTGGCCAGCCAAAGTTTTGTTTTTTTTGTGCAAACATAGAATGTGCTTGATCAAAGGCACAGAATGCGGCGTTTTACGTGTCTGCGCACGCGCACAGGTGGATGTTGTGATTGTTGGTGGCGGCCTTGTAGGAATGAATGTGGCTGCGGAGCTGGCAAGGAATGGTGAGGAGAGGGGAGAAGCCTGGGTCTTCCCAGCCATGTGTTTGCGCACAAGTGTATCTTGTGCCCACATGCAATTGCATTCCACAAGTGTAAGGTGCCTGTGGTTTGCCAGGCGGACGACATTGCGCGAGCAAGCAGTCGAAAGCAAGCAGCCAAGAGACAGGGGTGGTGGTGCTTTATCATGAACCTCAGCACCATCAATACTGCTGATTGAGTACACCAGCACCAGCACCTGAGTACACCACCCCCCGGTGAACTTGGCCGCTCTGAGCTGCACAAGCTGCACACTCGGCACCCTGATTCCTTTGCACACCCAGGCACTGCATTTCCCTGTGTTCTGCACAACGCTTTCCTCTGTTGCACACATTGGCGCCGCATGGCACCATGTGTATTCTGTGTGGTGCAGCAGATGCGTGTGCCTCGTGGCGCAGCAGAGGTGTATGCGCCTGGTGAATGCGCTGTGCATGGTGCCATGTAAGCCAGGTGCTTGTGTGTTGATGCTACCTACCGGCTGATGTGCCCTCTGCCCCTGATCCTTTTATCCCTTGCTGGTGCCGTACCCTTTTCTTGCTGCGCCTGTACCAGTGGTTGCAGTGCAGTGCTGTGCAGTGCATGCGTGCCTTGCACATTCTTTGCATGCAGGACGAAGTGTGGCAGTCCTTGAGGCCCGTGCGCGTGGCGCAGGGCAGAGCGGGTGCGTATGTATCTGTGCGTGGCTACACTCGCATTGAATGAAGCACGAGGTGCACACATGAATATGGGCTTGTGTGTGTTTTGTACAGACAGGCCATTCATGTGAGAAGTCACGTGCGCATCCATGTGAGAGCTGTTGCACGTACACGCCGGCCGGTGTCCTGAAACAGAATGATATACTACACCTGCCAGGCCCACTGAGTGGGTTGGCAAGTTATAGGCATGAGCTTTCCTTGTGGATATAGACTGGTTCCAGGCATGCATCAAGCAAGCACACTCGAGTCGATGGGCGTGGCTGCTTGTCCTGCTTGCAAGGACAAGCAAGGGCAGGCTGTCTTTTTGATGTGCAGACCCTTCATTCCCAAATGATGTGCAGAAGCTTTTTGCTAGAGAGTGGCCCAGACTAAGAAGGACGTCTAAAACACTTCAGCTTACAAATGTGGCAGCACTTTAAATTCTTCCTTGGTGAAGAGAGTGCCCAGGACCACCTAGGACCACCTAGGACCACCTAGGACCACCTATAGGACCACCTAGGACCACCTAGGACCTGAAGTCTTCTTTGGCAAACAGAGTGCCCAACAGGACACAGGACCACCTAGGACCACCTAGGACCACCTAGGACCACCTAGGACTTAAAGTCCCGATTTGGAAAGCCTTCTTTCCAGCTTGTTGATGGAACCTGATCAATCCAATCATGAAGAATCGTCATTCGCCTATGTCTTAGTCAATGGCTGTCAATTATCCTGTAGCATCTTCTGCGTCCAAACTATCATCTGGCCCACTGTGCTGCAGATCCTGTAAAGTTGCAAGCAAACTCCGGTGCATTCTTACCAACTTCATGTGCTCCTGCTGCCCACCATGCTCACAGTCGGACAAGCGCCCACATCATGCAGTGGTGAGTTGGGTCTGCCCATGTTCCAGGACAACAAACTATGGGCTCAAGTCCTGGGAATGAGCATCTGTCCCTGTGTCTATACCATGACATGCTACATGCTGCACCGCTGCTAGATATCTGTGAATTTAGGTAACGCGCACGCAATCCATCCAGGCTTTGCGACATGAGCTGCAAAACGCAGGCACGACAACTTTTATAGTGAGCTAGAGAAGAAGTACGGTATTGACGGCATCATCAAGGTAGCAGACAGCATGACTGCAGCAATTGACTTCCTGGAGAGGATTGTGCAGGTGAGGCTTCTTGTTGGTTGCACAGATGACTCATCTAAGGTGAGTCTCTCTGTTGGCTGAGAAGGAGGTGGAACCCAAAAGCAGGTACAGCACAGTGCAGAGAGGCCTTGAAAGCTTAGGAGCATTGCCTGGAGCCATGTGTACGGTGCAGGAAGGCTATGGCAACATGGTGATCAGGGCAGAGCCAAGATGGTGGGCACAAGCAGGGCAGGGCTTTATTGAACAGGGGGCTAGTGCCCTGTTCAAAAGGATGGCAGACTTTGTTTGCCAAATCTGAACCTGGATCACAGAATGACCAATGAGCAGCCACAGGCTGCAGCCTGCACTACATTGCCAATGAGTTAAAAGCAGCCACAGGTTGTAAACTTTGTTATATTGCTTATGTCACAGGAGGAGAAGATTGAATGCAGTTTCACTCGGCTACCAGGGTACCTGTTTCCAGTGGAGGACGACAAGGTGCGTGTGTGCGGCCTACCACGCCAGGTTGCAGAAAATATGCATGTGTGATGCTGGCTCCCTGGAGATTTGGGTTTCATAACAAGGAGTGTCCAGATCATCTCATCAGGACCCATCACTGAAGGGTACCACGCGCTCAAAATGCCTCTGGAACATGGCCTGATCAGGCCGCATAGTACAAAACATGTGCACCTGGGGGTCAAGCGCGCACAAGTCCCTGCAAGAGCTGTGAGCACACTGGAGTCCGTTTGACAGCTGTCAGCAGGAGGCATGTGGGCAGCATCTGTCGCACCCTGCACCAAGCACGGCTGTTGTTTATGCTCAGGGGGGCGGCATGCGTGCGTTTGGTGGGTGCATGGCATGTTGCTGCTGCCGCTCCCTGCACCGCCCTGATGCCCCGCGCCCCCGACTCACCACACATACCCCGCTTGTTCCCAGCCACGTGCGGCCCGAATGTTGCTGCCATCTGACGATGGCCTGCGCATGAGCATTTCTCTCATGATTCTCATGTGCAATCTTTGAGACGCGTTGGGACTGTCCGCCTTTTTCATGCTTTACAAACAGCCATCACAAAGACCTGATCTAGCTGTGGGGTCATATTGGCAAAATGATCATGAAATGGTGTGCATACTAACTCCACGTTCATGACAATTCATCATCGTTGCCTTTTAAGTGTTGTGGTTGTATGACCTTATGGCCAGGCTTGTTCATTGGGCAGCTAAGGCTCAGGTGCATTGAACGCTCTTGTTATTCGAGTGCCCCTACCTGGCTTTCCAAATCGTGATCTCACTTGCTGTACAATTTTGTGTCTAGACCTCCCTGAAAGAGCTGGGCTCCCTTGCTAATCAAATCAGTCCTCCCTTGCTTCTCAACTTACTGTTAAAATTGTGCCCAGACCTCCCTGAAAGAGTTGGACAACGAGCTGGCTGCATGCCACAAGGCCGGCATGATGGACGTTCAAAAGGTGACCCTGCCTTTTATATGTACTCATGTGGACATGATGACATTCCAGGAAACACAGTACAAACAGCAGCCTGTCAAAGTGGTGGCCGCCAGACTTAGTACGCAAAAAACCATGTGCATGGTATTCTGAATACCTTTTGCATCACATATGGTGGAAGCTATACAGCCTTCTTATCCTTGGTAAGAAGCTAGGTGATGCGGGGGTCACAAACACATGCAGGGAATCTGAATAGGAAGCAGAGCCTGTTTAGATGGGGGCCACCGGTCGAGGCAAAAGCCCCTTTTTATGGCCTCTGCACTCTAAGATGCATTTCCTTGTGATGCCATCAATCTCCAGTGGGCTCATATAATAAGACATGAACTGATCCCCAGTGGGCTCATATAATAAGGCATGAACCGATCCCCAGTGGGCTGGTATAATAAGACAGGGACTCAAGTTTTCTAGACATTCTTGGCTATCCTGATTGAAGCAGCTCCCTTACACGGGGTTCACCAGAAAAGACATGAGTCCAGATCTGTTGTGCAGAATAGTTCTCATGAGCATCGATTATTACATGGAACAAGCTATCTGACATGGAAGGTCTCCGAGACATGTTCCACCTGGAGGGAGTTTGCCTCTTAGCAGACAAATTTCCATTCAAGATCGCAGAATGCTCTTATCAGTGCCCAGAGTAGATGGTGGATAGATTTTTTTAAGTTTAACCTTCCCAAACCTACGGATGGCGGCCACCAGAAGAGCATCAAACCATTCTCAGGGCATGCCTTGTTGCTTGTATTCCTGCGTGCCGTTGGCCAGGGGGTGCAGGCACACACAGGGGAAGGAGGCCAAAAAATAGAGTGAGACATTCCTGTTCAAGGCGGCCTAGAACAGGAATGTTGTACACGGTACATTCAACAAGTTGTTTTCATCCGTCACGTATTTTCTCCACCTTCCATTCTGAAGAACGGCTTGCAAGACCTTCTTTCCTTTCCACAGCAATCTCTTTTTGACACCGCCCTTAATGCGTCTTCTTGCTTGCTATCCTGCAAGATTCCTGTAAGGCCTATTTAGTATCCCAGTAAGCCACAGCTTGCTACTCTGCACCGTAGCACTCCATGTTGGCCTTTGTCCATTTTGCCCATACACATAAGAAGAAAACAGATAGCCCTGATTTCTTACGCTGCATGGAGAGAACATAGATGGCATACTATTTTATGTCTACCTGCCAGTCTGGGACTTGGACCTTGCTCTCCTCCTGCTGTAATTAAGCATTATGTTTTCTGTTTGCCTTTGAGACAGGTGGATCTCAAAGCCGACTCCCGGCATGGCAGCCTGCGCACGGCCCTCCTGTTTCCTCGAAGGTTAGAAGAAAGAGCACAGGGAATCATCAAGGAGAGGGAGTGCGTAACATGTGTGCCCCTGCCCCCTAAAGGCTTGAAAATTGAGAGTGGTCGAAGAAAGACATGAAGGCGGAGAGCTTGATGTGATTTACCCCCCCCTTTGTCTGTCGTGCTCCTTCCCTTCCTTCCTCTGTTGTGCTCCATCAAGGAGGTGTGGGGTTGAGAGGGGGTAAGGAATCATGGAGCGGTGGCCTGTACATCCTCTCCTTCTCCTTATTTGCAATGTTCTTGTGGGCAAAGAGGCTTGACAGCAATGCCAGGCTCATCATTCACGCGTCACTGCAGCAATATGGCATCCTATGCAAGCCGCTTCGCGCATACATGGTTGTCATCAGCGATGCACACAGTGTTTCTAGACTCACTTCTTGCTTGTGTTCAAGCCTCACTAATTGATGAGTGCCCACCTGACTTCCTGCTTGCATTTGTGTGAGCCCCACTGACTGACACATTGCCTGCTCGTTGGCAAGCCTGTTCAACATAGGTACCTTACGCAAGCCCAGAAGTGTGCTTTGTGCACCTGGCTTCCTGATATTTTGAGCACTGGCCGTGAGACGGATCATTCTTTATTTGCTGTAATGGAAGGCTGAGATGCGAGCCTGATCCACTTTGATGAAACCTTAGCAGCAGGCTTCTGGCCGTTTCCCTGAATTTCAGCTTTGAATGGCAGCAGGGGGTTGCATCTGATGATTAAATGTGTTTTGTGTGCTTCTTTGACACATAGCACCAGAAGTGCTTTGCAGCCCCCATGCAGGAGAAGCTGGGGTTCTGAAGCTGCAGGGGGAGCACTGTGCTTGCTAGGGTCAAACCCACGCTCACCAGCACAGGCCCAGTGTAGTGTGCGCCAGGAAAAAGAGGGCTCTTACCCAGAAAGATGTTATTTGCCCAGGGAGCTGTCACCAGCCCATGGCTCCCTGTCACCTGACAAGCTGCACACTGGCACTCTCGCATCAATGGTTGAAGTGCTCGCCCTTGTGCTGTCACGACCCTTGTGCTGTCACGCCCCTGTGCACGCGCAGCGCCGAGTTCCACCCCCTGAGCTACCTCAATGGGCTGGCCAAGGTGCTGACAGAGAAGTATGGCGTGCGCATCTTTGAGGGCACCCGTGTGCACGGCCTGGCCAATGACGTAGAGTTCAATGGCAGGGTGAGTCTCCTCACCTGCAGCACTGCATACAAGCGTCCTTGCTCAAAGAGTTCAGAGCCAGTGACAACAAGCCAAGATTGTGCATCTGTGTGCTTGCCACGGATAATGTAATGCACTTGCCTTGAACGCCACCAGCCTTGTGCCAGATACAGGGAAAGGGAGCAGTCCTGTGCTTGAATGCCATGCTGTAGCCCTGAGCTGGACCGCAATCAACATGATCACACACACGGTGATGCTGCAGGTGCATACTGATAGCGGGCATGATCACACACACTGATGCTGCAGGTGCACACTGAGAGCGGGGGCAGCATCCAGGCACGCGATGCGGTGGTGATTGCCACCAACTCCCCAATCAACCGCAACTGTGAGACGCTGTCTGGTGACTGTTGTGTGGCGCTTGGGAACCTGTTGCTGGATGCTTGCTTGCAGTCAGTACGATAGCCACAAGAAAATCTTGGCTGATAAGCCTGTCAGTAAGCTGTGGCAAAAGTGGCAAGCGCTCGCGGCATATTTCTATTTGTAGCTGTGTGTGCACGTATGCACATGTGTGTGCAATTATCTCACATGATTTACGTGCTTGCACCTGCACTGCACCCAACATTCATCTCGGTATTGAATGTGCAAGCCAGTTATAACATTGTTGGTGGTTTCTAGATCATTGGAATTTCTAGCCCAGCAGCCAGCCCTTGGATAGAGGATTGAGTCAACGCCTTTAGGACTGCTGCAATAATGCATGATGCAACCTTTGAAGTACTCTTGTCGCACCGTTCACATCAGCATGACCTGCGCATCCACACCAAACTGCAACTCATGGCCTGGTGCACGAATTGTTCAGGCACAAAAGGTGCAAAGGCAAGGATGAAAGATACAGAGAGCAATAAGTGCTACATGCTCATGCACATGCTCTTGCCCACATGCACACGGATTTAAAGAAATATCATACTTTAACTGATTTAACTTTAACTGATCACAGGTGTGCAGGAATTTGGTTAACATAGCAACAGCTGGAAAGGCTGACTGCGCATGAATGGGCTGAAGCAGAAGACCCTTGTCGTAGTGTGAATGAACCCATTATGGCTGTCACGAATGTGTGCACCCCATTCAGTGGCTCTCAGCATGCCATGAGGAAAACCAGATTGGTCATGCTGTAATTATTGACATGAACTATCATAAATAACTACTTTTACTTGTCATTGTTGTACAATAACGGATACAAAGCCTTTGTATTTGTACATAGCATGCCAATAGACAATGGGAAATGGTGTAAAGGGGTCCCACATGAGAGGAGTGCCACCCAGACGCTGATGAACTTTTGCTTCATACGTGTGCTGCAGTGGCTGTGTTTGCATGGCAGGCCACCCACAGGACCCACATCACTTCCACAAGCGTGAATGTCACTCCACAAGCATGAATGTGACTGTATGCGCTCCACAAGCATGAATGTGACTGTATGCGCTCCACAAGCATGAATGTGACTGTATGCGCTCCACAAGCATGAATGTCACTGTATGCGCTCCATAAGCGTGAATGTCACTGTATGCGCTCCACAAGCGTGAATGTCACTGTATGCGCTCCACAAGCGTGAATGTCACTGTATGCGCTCCACAAGCGTGAATGTCACTGTATGCGCTCCACAAGCATGATTGTCACAGTATGCACGCGCTCTGCAGTGGCTGTGCAAGCGCGCCAGGCGGCTATGCAGTGGCTGTGCAGTGGCTGCGCACTCTGCAGTGGCTATGCACGCGCACCAGGCAGCTGCCCACAGGCTGCAAGCTGCCATCCTTTGTGCAACTGTGATCGCATGTGCTGCGCATCGCAGTGGCTGTGCACGCGCGCCAAGCCGCCCACAGGACGTACATGATCTCCTTCGAGGTTCCCAAAGGTGTGCGGTGCACACTGTGCTCCTTATCTCCATAGTCTCCTCTAAGGTTAGCCAAAGGCATTCGCACACAGCAGCCCCTGCTCTGCCCTCAAGCCTACACGTATTGGATCTCAATCCAAGCACTAATGTATCATAGGCATGGACCTTGTATTTCCTCATCTGCGTGCAACTCCCCTATCAAGTGAGGGTGAGCATGCGTTGACAAGGTTCTTGCTCTGCTATTTGAGCACAAAAGGCCCACCACTTGAGCACAAAAGGCCCACCACTTGAGCACAAAAAGCCAACCCCTTGAGCACAAAAGGCCCACCACTTGAGCACAAAAGGCCCACCACTTGAGCACAAAAAGCGCACCACTTGAGCACAAAAAGCGCAACACTTGAGCACAAAAGGCCCACCACTTGAGTACAAAAGGCCCACCACTTGAGCACAAAAGGCCCACCACTTGAGCACAAAAGGCCCACTACTTGAGCACAAAAAGCCCGACACTTGAGCACAAAAAGCCCACCACTTGAGCACAAAAATCCAACCACTTGAGCACAAAAGGCCCGATACTGCGTCCTTGGAATGCATACCTGCGTGCACGTGCATGTTGCAGACATGTGTTCACACCATTTTGTGGGAGTCCGTGCTTGCTTTGCATGCCAGTGAAACAGAGGGAATGATTTGCTGGGCAGGCCTCAGCTCATGGAATTGGCATATTAATCATATGATATGATGCATCATCGCCGTCAGATCATCTAGGCACGTACAAAGTATGTACATGTTTCGTATATGTATCTATGTACAAGGTAGTGCACAAAATAGTGATGTACACTACTTTGTGTACTTTATAGTGCACAAGTCTACAGAGACTTGAGAAGACGTGTACACGTCTTTGGAGACTTTGTGTGGTCCACAAAGACCACAAAGACAATGGTCTTTGTGGACAAGAGAATCCAGAGGTGGACTCTAAGTTGGTCTTTGTGAACACAGGAATCTGAAGATATTGAATCTAGAGAGGTAGAATATAGAGAGATGGACAGATATAAACCTTCAGGCAAATACATTATTCTCCACCACCTTGTTTGAGGAAGCCCATGAGCATGGTAGACTGGTGGGGGATGGTGAAGCATCGAACCCTCCTGTGCTTACTCCCTCAATACATCAGGGCGATGGCAGAGTCCAGGCGGCACCAGCATGGCCATGAGCTGCCACCAGCAGGGCCATGCGCTGCCACCATCTAGCCAACAGCACATGGCAGCTTAATCAGTGGTAGCCCCATGCCATTAAATACTGGGCGTGGTCGTAGCCTTACTTTGTGTCTGGTGCCATGAGCGACAGCTGAAGCACCCGCACAAAGCAGAGCTCCACCATTATGCAGATGAGCACATGCACCCGATGGGCCATTTGCCACGGCAGGTAGCGTGGAACGCGCAAATTGGTGGAGCACCGAGGATCCTTACCACTACGTGAGTTGCAGCTGTGCACACGGACTTTGCCACTTTGTGTGCCATGAGCGTGTTCACGGGCTTTGCCACTTGCGTGAGCCATGAGCGTGTTCACGGGCTTTGCCACGTGCGTGAGCCATAAGTGTGTCCATGTGAGCCGTGTTATCCTATCCTAGAGAGGTCTTGCGCAGCACAGGCTCCCCCAGCACTGCATCCTGGACAGGTTTTGAGCAGCCATGCGAGTTGCTGGACATGTCTGGAGCAGCTATGTGAATTGCTGGACATGTCTGGAGCTGGACATGTCTGGAGCTGGACATGTCTGGAGCAGTTATGCAAGCTACTGGACAGGTCTGGAGCAGCTATGCAAGTTGCTGCAGTGCGCAGGGTGGGCCAGGCAGCCAACATTGTCTAGCTGCCTGTTCAGCATATGTTCATTGGCTGACCAGCTTCCCAACATGTTCATTGGCTGACCAGCTTCCTAACATGTTCATTGGCTGACCAGCTTCCTAACATGTTCATTGGCTGACCAACTTCCTAACATGTTCATTGGCTGACCAGCTTCCTAACATGTTCATTGGCTGACCAACTTCCTAACATGTTCATTGGCAGACCAACTTCCTAACATGTCAGCCTCTTCATTAGCAGACCAGCTCCATGCCCAAACCTCCTCATGAGGAGGTGCAGTGCAGCCAGCTGAGCACAAGGAAGATCAACCAAAGTTATGTCGATGAATGATGGTACACACGGGGCACCAACCAAAATCAAAGAATGGTGGTGCACCCCGTGGAGCACCAAGCAAATAGATTAATGATGGCTGCCCTGTCCCCTTTAAACTGCCATGAAAGCGGGTAGCTTGTGCGCTGCACAAGCCCTGTGACTTATTGGCCCAGTTCTATGCAAACTTCAGGCCTGGAAATGCGCACATGACCAGGCTGCACGCCCTGTGGCTGCAGATCCGTATCCAGCCAGGCGAGGCGCATGATGTGCTTATGGTGGGGGGAGAAGACCACCAGACTGGGTGAGTGCCCTGTATGGTCATACTGAGATCCCGCAAAGGCATCACCCTGCAACCCTCCCACACAGCCCCGCATGCCAGATCACAGGCCTGCAAGGACCCACGCAGCCCCGCATGCCACATCACAGGCCTTCAAGGACCTGCGCAGCCCCGCATGCCAGATCACAGGCCTGCAAGGACCCACACGGCCCCACATGCCAGATCACAGGCCTGCAAGGACCCACGCAGCCCTGCATGCCAGATCAGTCCTGCAAGGACCCACACAGCCCCGCATACCAGATCACAGGTCTGCAAGGATCCACACAGCCCCGCATGCCAGATCACTGGCGTGCAGCAGCAATGTTGAGTGAACTCTAGTCGCACCAGGCAGATCAAGCGTTCTGGCCACACCATAGGACAGATAGTGCGTTCTGGTTGCACCAGATGGCAATTGCACAAAGGGCAGCGCGCATAAGCGCGGGCGCATTGGGCTCCGAGAGCTGCGCGCTCCCAGAACAGCCCCAAGCGCTGGCTCTTTCACCGCAGCGGGAAGGTATTGCACCCATGGTTTTTGCAGCGCAGCGTGGCAGGTAGTGCACACATGGCTCTTGTACTTCAGCGTGACAGGTAGTGCACCCATGGCTCTTGTACTTCGGCGCGGCAGGCAGTGCACCCATGGTTTTTGCACCACAGCGTGGCAGGTAGTGCACCCATGGTTTTTGCACCGCAGCGTGGCAAGTAGTGCACCCATGGCTCTTGCACCACAACATTGCAGGTAGTGCACCCATGGTTTTTGCACCGCAGCGCAAGTAGTGCACCCATGGCTCTTGCACCACAACATTGCAGGCAGTGCACAAATAAGCCAGTT